>Ga0160502_100123_pt1 | contig 99358 bp, 92 predicted proteins | sample DIDnMG_14_FD_108237 | JGI IMG/M metagenome (GOLD analysis project Ga0160502, IMG submission 108237) | Enriched soil microbial communities from UW Madison campus, WI, USA - DID2933_E24_Xylan MG | ecosystem: Environmental > Terrestrial > Soil > Unclassified | place: USA: Madison, Wisconsin... | reverse complement strand
GTTCTTCTTCACTTAGTTCCACTACCCATCTTTTTTCCATTCCCAATCCCTCATATCTTTTTTGTAGATATATCGGCGGGTTAATGGATTACTATTAGTTTGTTGATTTACGGAGTACTAGCCTTCCGCAGTAAAATACCGTGTCTCCCCGGAGGAGATGACCGCCTGACCCTGTGTAAAATCCGTCAGCCACGCCATGAAGCGATCCGCCTCCGGCTCCTCCGGCAGACAGGTAATCGTCACCTGGTCGGTAAACTCCGTGCCCAGGATACGCAGGCCGCGCTGATGGAATTCGTTCTCCAGCTTGCCGTACCATGTATAATCGACCTGAGCGAACACCTCGCGGTGCAGCACGCGGACAATCGGCTGGGCTGCCTCAATGCCCGCGACCGCTCCGTCCGTATAGGCCCGGATCAAGCCGCCGGCCCCGAGCATGATGCCGCCGAAATACCGCGTTACTACGATGGCGACATTTTTGAGCTGCTGGTTTTTGATGACCTCCAGAATCGGCTTGCCCGCCGTGCCGCTCGGCTCGCCATCATCGGACTGCTTCTGGCACTCGTCCCGTTCGCCTACAATATAGGCCGAGCAGTTATGCGTAGCGTTCCAGTGCTGCTTCTTAATCTCCTCAATGAAGGCGATCGCCTCCTCCTCGCTGGCAACTGGACGCGCATAGCCGATGAAGCGGGACTTCTTGATGACAATCTCCTTGCTGCCGGGCGCAAGCAGTGTCTTGTACCGCTCCAGCTTCATGCCCTGCTCCCCGTAATACGCGCTGTAATCGCTCAACGTGGTCTACAGACGGGCTTCAAGCTCCGCTTTCTCTTTCTCATAGCCCGGCTTGCCCAGCAGCGCGAACATATTTTTCTTATACGCCTCTACGCCCGGCTGATCGAACGGATTAACGCCCAGCAGATAGCCGCTGATGCCGCATGCCTTCTCGAAGAAGTAGACCAGGTAGCCAAACGTATACGGCGACAGGTCCTTGATGTTCACGATCAGGTTCGGCACATTGCCATCTGTATGCGCCAGTAGCGTGCCCTCGAATGCCTTCTTATTGACAAAGTCCATCGTCTTGCCTTCCAGGAAGTTCAGGCCGTCCAGATCGTCCGGGTCATTGCCAATCGTGATCTGCTCGGCAACCTCGCCTACCTGAATGACAGTCTCCAGCAGGTTGCGGGTTCCCTCCTGAACGAATTGCCCCATGGAGTGCAGGTCGGTGGAGAAATCGACAGACGCCGGATACAGCCCTTTGTTGTCCTTGCCTTCGCTCTCGCCGAACAACTGCTTCCACCACTCGGATACGAAGTGCAGATTCGGCTCATAGTTGACCAGAATCTCGATCGCTTTGCCCTTGCGGTACAGCGCGTTGCGCGCCGCGGCGTATTGGTAGCTCTCATTCTCGGACAGATTCGGATTGCTGTATTCGACAGCCGCATCCTGCGCGCCCTTCATGATCGCTTCGATGTCGATGCCTGCAACGGCGATCGGCAGCAGGCCGACAGCAGTCAGGACAGAGTAGCGTCCGCCTACGTCGTCCGGGATGATGAAGGACTCATAGCCTTCCTCGGTCGCCAGCTTCTTGAGCGCGCCCTTCGCCTGGTCAGTCGTTGCGTAGATGCGCTTGCGCGCTTCTTCCTTGCCATATTTCTTCTCCAGCTCCGCGCGGAAGATGCGGAACGCAATGGCCGGCTCAGTCGTCGTGCCGGACTTGGAGATAACGTTGATCGACCAGTTCTTGCCCTCTAGCAGTTGCAGCAGATGCGTCACATAGGTCGAGCTGATGTTATTGCCCGCGAAGAACACTTGCGGTGTCTTGCGCTGTCCGCCGTCCAGCACATTGTAGAAGGAATGCGACAGCATCTCGATAGCCGCACGTGCGCCCAGGTACGAGCCGCCGATGCCGATGACGATCAAAACTTCGGAATCGCTCTGAATCTTCGCAGCCGCCTGTTGAATGCGGGCGAACTCTTCCTTGTCGTACTTGGATGGCAGATCAACCCACCCGAGATAATCCGAGCCGGCTCCTGTTCCATTATGTAATTGCTCGTGCGCCAGGCGCACAGCACCCTCCAAATAGTCAATCTCATGCTGTCCGACAAACGGCAGCGCTTTACTATAATCAAATGATACAGCTTTACTCATTGCTCAAGACCTCCTTCAATTGATTAAAGAGCCTTCGCTCCGCATAACGAAGCCCGTCCCTTTAATTCTAGGACTAGAATAATGGATTTCCGAGTGAATTACAAGGGCATGAGTCGTTATATGATGGCAATTTCCCAAAAGTTCGACAGTGAGGGGATTTGAAATCTTGCGGCTTCCAGCGTATAGTCAAGGATAGACATTTTTATTATTATCGCAGTGACAAAGGAGCATTATTCGAATGAAAAATCGACGTTGGACCTTGTGGCTCAGACGGTTGGGGATCGCCGGACTTGCACTGATCGTGCTGTTCTTTGCGGCAGCCATGGCCTTTCCCTCCCTGCAGCTAACGCAGAAGGCCTGCACCGTGATGCTGCGGGTGAATGCAGAGGCGTTCGCGCTGACTCATCCGTCCCGCGAGCTGAAATTTGACGGCAACGGCAATAGCACGCCGAAGCTGCTGGCTCAGGAGCAGCAGGGCTACGCGGAGCAGGTGCCTGTCCTGATGTACCATTATGTTGTTCCCAAGCAGTACAACAAGGAGCCTGACAATAATTCGATGATTAATCTGGAGAGCTTCGAAGCGGGCATGAAATATCTGCATGATGCCGGTTATTATGCCGCCACGCTGAGCGAGCTGGAAGATTATCTTCACGGCTTCATCCAGCTCCCGAAGAAAAGCGTCGTCATTACCTTCGATGACGGCTATGAGAACAATTATATCTATGCCTACCCCGTCCTGAAAAAATACGGACTAAGGGCGAGTCTGTTCGTCATCGGCAGCCATGTCCAGAAGCAGACCAGCACAAGCTTCGACCCGGCCAAGAGCAGCTATCTGTCACAGGAGCAACTGGATGCTGCCTCCGATGTATTTGATTACTACAGCCATACGTATGATTTGCACAAGAAGGAAGAGACGTTCTGTGGCAAGAAGCTCGCGCTCACGCATGATAGCACCAAGCTGCAGGCCGACATTGCCAAGATGAAGGGACTCGGTTATACAACGCCCTACTTTGCCTACCCCTTCGGAAGCTATGATGACAAGATGATCTATTACTTGAAGGAGAACGGCTACCGCATGGCATTCACTGTCAAGCAAGGCTTCGTCCAGCCCGGCGATTCCCCGCTTGAGCTGAAACGGCTGACGGTCACCTCGTCTACGAACCTGGAGCAACTGCTTGAGACTGGAACGACGGATTAAGGCGAAGGCGCCTGCAAGCCTGCAAGCCTGCAAGCCCGCATGGATCCCCCCTACAGGAGCTGCCGTGCGGGCTTTTTCTGTCGTTATCGCTCCTGCTCGCCCTTTATAACCACAAATCAGACATATAACACCAACTTTCGACAATTTCTGTGGTACACTACTTTAGAGTCAACAAGCATGAGTATAAGAGGGGGAAAGGTAATGAGACATTCAACCAATGTCAAGACATCGATCACTCAAAAATTGAAGCAGGCAGTCGCCTGCTCTGCCATTGCCGCACTGGCGCTTGGCGCTGCTCCAGCCTACGCCGCCGGCAATAGCTGGTTCACTGATATACCTGCCAATCACTGGGCATACAAGACGATCCAATGGGCACAGGAAAACCAGATCGTCCAAGGTTATCAGGACGGAACCTTCCGCCCCAACGCCAACGTGTCCGAGCCTGAATTTCTGGCGATGCTGCTGCGAGCCTATCCCGAGATTCAGCTAAGCGCTTCCTCCCCATGGTATGCCCCTTATTACGAGGCTGCAGCGGAGCTGGACTGGCCTGTCGCCGGAGCAGCGACCAAGGCTGCATACACTCGCGGGCAGGTGGCGCAGGTGCTCGCAGCCGCCATGGGGCAACAGCTATCCGTCTATGACTCCATCCAATATCTGCTGGATCACCAGTTAGCAACAGGCAAGACGGAAAATTCTGTAGCCGGGTTTAAGGCCTCAGACCCGCTATCACGGGCAGAGGCGCAGACCTTCATCTACCGACTCAAGCAGTTCTCGCCTAAGCTTGTACACAGCGAGGAGCCTGCCAAGACCATAGCAGGCTGGTCCCTCAACGGCATCCGTCTTGGAGACAGCGAAGCACAGGTGACTGCCTTGCTGGGAAGGCCAGACCGCACAGCCGTCTCGGAATATTCATTCCGCTGGTACATCTACACCGGCGATTACACACGTTATGCCCAGATCGGCATCGAGAATGGCAAGGTCGTCGCACTGTACTCCAACGCCGCCGGATGGACATCCGACTCTGGTGTGACGGTTGGCTCAGCCAAAAGTAGCGTAACCTCCCTTGGCAAAGCCGCCGTCTTCGAGGAAAAGGACAAATGGACGCAATTTACCAACTCCCAGTACAACACGACTGTATTTTTTGACAATCTGAACAGTGGCAAGGTCGATGCGATTCTACTGCTGGGATCGGACGTGAAGGCCACCGCTAGCGCCTACGAAGGCACAGCCTCTCAAGCGCTGCTCAGCGAGTTCGAGCAGGAGGTTCTTGATGTGACCAACGCCTTCCGAGTCCGCAACGGCGTGAAGCCGCTTGTCTGGAACGATGATCTGGCCAATACGGCGCGCAAGCATAGCACGGATATGGGCACACGCAATTATTTTTCACATTCATCTCCTGAAGGAAATACGGTCAGTGATCGCATGAAGAAGGCCGGTCTGATGTCCAGTCTGCGCAGCTATGGGGAAAATATCGCGGCTGGGTATGATAATGCGTTCGAGGTGGTATCAGGCTGGGTCAACTCCGAGGGGCATCGCGAGAATCTATTGATGAGCAGCTACTCGGCGCTTGGAGTCGGTGCCATCTACAATTCAAACGGCGAATACCGAGTGTACTACACTCAAAATTTCGGCGGCTTCCGCTAAGCCTTCCGCTAAGCTCGCCTGCTGACGGCTTACTGCCCTGCTGGTCGCGGGGCGTTCTCCTAACAAGCGTAAACGGCTGTCGCCGTCCTTGACGGGCTGAGCATCGTTTCGCATAGATATAGAAGCTCATATAAGGCGAACTGCACTTATAGATTCTTATATATTTATAGGCTCAAACCAGAAATCAGTGCTTGACTTGGGCCGAGATGAGACGCTACGGGACAGAGGGTTCTTCCGATCGCTGTTAAAGCCCGATTCCTTTTATTTATATGAGGACTAGGGTGGGAATCGGTCTTTAAAGGCGAACACTGACGTTTCTCCAGAATCCCTCCGCCCCTCCGCTTAGCTCTGTTTTCTGTCAAGCACTGATTATTAGGTTGAGCCTAATTATATACTAAAAAAGAGCTGTCTTTCGCTTCGCTAGCGCATAATTGCGCACTGCATTGCGGGACAGCTCTTTTGGGCATGGAGAGAACACTATTCCTGGATGTAGGAGCAGCAGTAATCCGTTACTTGCGTAATCTCCAGCTTGAAGCGGGAATTCGCAGGCACGGTGAACTCGCCCTCGCCTTGGATGTGAATCCACTCGGACTGTCCTGGGAGCAGCACCTTCAGATCGCCCGCCAGAATCTCCATAATTTCCTTCGCATCGGTTCCGAACTCATATTCACCAGGGAGCATGATGCCGAGTGTTTTTTTCGTTCCATCTGCGAACAGCACAGTACGGCTGGTCACTTTGCCGTCGAAATATACATTGGCCTTCTTGACTACAGATACTTGATCAAATTGGGACATGGGTTATGTGTTCTCCTTTGGCGGCCGCTCGGTTACGGCGAATTAAAATGAGGAGGGCTTGCGCCCTCCATCGGTCATGCTGTCTTGCATCTGTAGAGTAAGCCTATTACAGCAGGCCCTTCACTTTGCTAACGACATTCTCCACTGTGAAGCCATACTCCTTGATGACACGGTCGCCAGGAGCGGAAGCCCCGAACGTCGAGATGGCGAGAATAGCGCCTTGGTCGCCCACATATTTCTCCCAGCCGAATGGCGAAGCCATCTCAACAGCCAGGCGAGCCTTCACATCTGGCAACAGAACGGAATCCTTGTACTCCTTGGATTGCTTCTCGAATAGATCCCAGCTTGGCATGCTGATGACGCGTACCTCGATGCCCTCTTGTGCCAGCGCTTCGGCAGAAGCGACTGCCAGTTGCACCTCGGAGCCTGTCGCAATAATCTGCGCCTGCGGCTTGCCGTTTGCAGCGTCGCGGACAACGTAAGCACCACGCTTGATGCCCTCGCGTGCCTGCTCTGCCGTGCCTTCAAGCACAGGCAGGTTCTGACGTGTCAGCACCAGCGCAACCGGGTTAACCTTGTTCTCCATCGCATAAGCCCATGCTGCGGAAGTTTCGTTCGCATCAGCCGGACGAATAACGGTCAGATCCGGGATAATGCGGATCGAAGCCAGTTGCTCGATCGGTTCATGCGTCGGGCCGTCCTCGCCAACTGCGATGCTGTCATGAGTCAGTACATAGACGACAGGCAGCTTCTGGATCGCAGCCAGACGGATGGCAGGACGCAGGTAGTCGGTGAATACGAAGAACGTACCGCCGTATACCTTCACACCGCTATGCAGCAGCATGCCGTTCATCGCAGCAGCCATCGCAAACTCACGAATGCCGAAGTAGATATTGCGTCCAGCGTAGTTACTCGCATTGAACACAGGCAGCCCCTTCAGATGCGTCATCGTCGAGCTCTCCAGGTCAGCCGAGCCGCCCACCAGGCTTGGCAGATTCGCAGCCAGACCGTTCAACGCATTACCGGAAGCAACGCGGGTGGACAGCGGCTTGTCCGCAGGCGTATACCTCGGCAGGTCGCGATCCCAGCCCTCTGGCAGGTCGCCGCGAATAGCCAGCTCGAATTGGGCAGCCAGCTCAGGATAAGCCTGCTTGTAGCTGTCAAACATCGCTGTCCATGCTGCATTGACTTGCTCGCCCTGCGCCTTGATAGCCGCAAAGTGCTCGCGAACCTCAGCAGGAACATAGAAGTCCTCCTCATAGTTCCAGCCGTAGAATTCCTTCGTCAGCTTGGTCTCGTCCGCGCCGAGCGGGGAGCCGTGCGGGCCAGCATGACCGCCCTTGCCGCCCTTGTTCGGGCTGCCGTAGCCGATAACCGTCTTCACCTCGATCAAGGTCGGCTTGCCTGTCTCCGCTTGCGCCTCGGCAACAGCCTTGGACAGTGCTTCGAGGTCATTGCCGTCCTCGACACGCAGCACTTGCCAGCCATACGACTCAAAGCGCTTCTGTACATTCTCGGAGAAGGAGAGGCTCAGCTCGCCATCAAGAGAGATGTCATTGGAATCATACAGCACAACCAGCTTGCCCAGCTTCAAGTGACCAGCCAGGGAAGCGGCTTCACTCGCTACGCCCTCGGACAAGTCGCCGTCGCCACAGATCGAATACGTAAAGTGATCGATTACATTATAGTTATCTTTGTTATAGACACCAGCCAGGTGCGCTTCAGCCATCGCCATGCCCACAGCCATGGCAACCCCTTGTCCGAGCGGTCCTGTCGTTGCATCAACACCCGCAGTATGTCCAAATTCAGGATGACCTGGAGTTTTGGAGCCCCACTGGCGGAAATTCTTCAGTTCATCCAATGAAAGGTCGTAGCCGGACAGGTGCAGCAGGCTGTATAGCAGCATGGAGCCGTGTCCTGCGGACAGGACGAAACGGTCGCGGTTCACCCAGCTTGGATTGGATGGATTATGTCTCATCGATTTGGCGAACAATTGATAGCCCATAGGAGCGGCTCCCATAGGCATGCCTGGATGTCCGGATTTGGCTTTCTCGATTGCATCAATCGCAAGCGTCCGGATCGTGTCGATCGATAGCTGGTCAATAGACTTGTTTGTAGCTGTCATTGTGTTGCTTCCTCCTATTCCTGATTGCCTAAAGCAAATACGTTCTCGCGCGGCTAGCCCTCCACTGACAGACGGACGAGCCTGGCGCAGCCACAGCACAGAGCCCCGATCAGACCGATTGGAATGAGCGGCTGCAACCCGTGCAATGGATCATTTCTGTTCTCTTTTATCTCTATAGTTTGTTCAGTTCGCGCAGCATAACGGCGCAATGGCTTTAGATATTGTACCATTTGGCAGGACGCTTTGCCATACTAAACAAAAGATAAAAACCGTTGCAACATCCTCTCCCGCGCTACGTATAGAGTGACAAGGCACTTGCCGCTTCCTCATAGAGCATCTCCATTGACTCCGTCATATTCAATTGTCTTATGGGAGCTGACCAGCCGCCCTCATGCCACGGCCTGGCGGCGCCCTAATATGCAATCGCCCATCCTGTAGAAGAATAGCGAAAAAAAAGGTACAATGAAGCTTAAAGAGGTGATCCTATGAATTGGCAGCGCCAGGCTATGATGATCTTACTATCTGTCGCGCTGGCGGTATGTATCATGCCGGCGCCCGCTCATGCCGGCTGGTTTGACCGGATTCGGGACATATATACAGCGCCGGACAAGCTGGAGGAGGTTCAGGAGAGCTATGACAGCCTGATCGGCACGATGCAGCAGCAGCAGGAGGAGCTGGAGGCGGCACGCAAGGAAGCCCTGGAGACGAGCAGCAGGCTAGCTGAGGAGCAGCGGAGATGGATCGAAGAGAACGAGCAACTGGAGAAGCGCAATCGCGAGTTGGCCGAGCGTCTGAGCCAGTTGGAGCTGCAGGAGCAGAACCGTTCCCAACTGCTGCGTAACACGCTGACGGTATCCGCCACGATTGTCGGTGTGCTGGCGCTTGCGTTCATCGGGATGCGCGTGATTCGAATTCTCATCTGGCGTAGAGGGAAGCGAAGCTTCTAGGGTGTGTCTTCAAACTCCGACGGGAGCAGATTTCGCCGAATTTTCGTTCCGGGCAAGGCACGTTCTCGCAGGCGTACCGGGGGGTACGTCAAAAGAACGTAACGCAGCACGGGGCGAAAAGGCGGTGAACGATATGTCGCTAACATTCGTATCGAGTAAGGAAGGAGTTGAAACGGCTTGCAATTCAGCGGTGCTAACGAGCACGTCCAGAGCGGGCATCTGACGGTCAAGCTGGACGAAGAGGATCGCCTGCACGTCCTGCACCCCAATCAGATTCTCGCCTACAAGGGTCATCCCTCCGGCCGCGAGGATCGTCTCATGGATATTAAGGGCGCTTACCGCAAGCGCAGATGGATTCGCTCCAAAATCTCCGGGCCGTCTGAGCTGCTGATTGGCCTTCCCCCTGCCTGCAAGCTGCATGTCGTGCCGATCGAAGCGGACAGTACACTGCTGTTCGACTTCCGCAGCGTGCTCTTCTTCTCGGACGGAATGCTCATGCAGAACCGGCTTCAGTCCTTCAAGCACGCCCTCATTACCAAAGAATGGGTGCGCACCAAATTCACCGGCCCAGGCTATCTTGGGCTGCTCTCCACCGGCTTCATGGAGTCGCTGGAGCTAGATGAGGACATCCCCCTCTATGTGGATGCCAGTTGCCTGCTCGCTTACCCGGAAAAAGCACAGCTCAAGCTTAGTGTGTATGGGAATACGCTCGCCAGCCAGCATATGCGCGTTCAGTGGGAGCTCAAAGGCACAGGCCCGGTGCTGATTCAGACCGGAGCCGCCACCGACCCGCAGTTGGAGAGCCAATTGAAGCAAGACGGCTTCATCCGCCGCACACTGCGCGAGGTGCTTCCATTTGGCGGCGTGTTCATCAAATAACCCGGCTAGCCGCTATATATAGGCGACTGCCGGGTTATTCTTACGCCTCGCTGCAGAGCAGAACAGGTGCGTCCGTTCAGACCTGTTCACCGTTGTTGTACTATTGCTGCTGCATCGGTTGCTGCGGAACAGGCTGGTACAGATGCAGATAGGTTTTGGCCGTATGATCATGCATCGTCGGAATTTGGTACACGCCCTGGCTATTCAACAAGGCGAACAATTCGTAGGCCTGATTGGCGCAGCTTACAGCTCCGTCCAGGATCATCTGGCGAACGTTAGGATCGGCGCATTCCAATGCTGCCTGCATCTGATTTCTGGCACCATTCTTGTGACAGGACAGCGCATAGCTGGCAATCTGCTCATCGGAGAAGGCTTGCGACCCGTTGCCCATTTGAACCTGCTGCGAGGCCGGGTGGCGCAGGCCGTACTGGATGTTCTGCGGAGACAGACCAGGCGCCTCATATTGGGCTGGCCCTGCCTGCGCAGCGGAATAGTTGTGGGTGTAGCCTACCAGTTGATTATAGCCCGCCAGCATGAATTGCAGTTGGCGCTCCAGCATTCCGCGTAGCTCCTGGCTCTGACATTGCGAGGCGTAGAAGGACAACTGCTCGATCATGTTCTTTTTCTCTGTCAGCACCTCGTGGGCTTCCAATGTTTCTCTTGCTCCAAACGGCATAGTGATTCTCCTTTACTCAGGTGGGATACGTGCAGCATGATTTGCTGCGTAACCTCTATACCGTAACCAAAAACATCCCCAATTATCTATTCCATATCATGCGCCCTTAGCTTGGCATCTTGGCAAGTATGGCGGGTTAGATTCTGCAACACTTTCCCCAGCCTTTTCGTCTGGAAGAAAAAGAGGGAGCTCGATTCATTATGAAATATTCTAATCTCTTGTTACTAATTCTTGTTTGCTTCGGATTATCAGCTTGCTCCAACTCAACCAGCTATCAAGAGCAACCCATCCATACAGGCCATAATATTTTGAAGACGTTCGGTGACGAAGACTTAGAACGGATGCAGGAATTTGTAGATCGATTCAACGATAATCGTAGTGATTACGTTATGGCAATCCCGCCTATCATTGATGGTGGATACGCTATTTACGACTTGAAGTCTGATGGTGATATGGTAACCGTCAGAACAGATCGCACGAGGGACATGTATAGTGGTAAGGAATCAACCTTCTCCTGCAGGGGGATGGAGGTTCGTAAAGACGGAAGCAAGCAAATCGTGGTTCTGGATAAGTGTGAAGGGCTCGAAGAAGAAGCTACAGAAGTAGAATTGTTTACTTTCGATCGCAAACTCTCACGCTAATTTCCAGCGCCAAAAATCATCAAATACGGTTTATCATTAGGCGGCATCTGACGATGCTGCCTTCTTGCCTTTAAAATCATGGAATTGCTATAAAAATATAAGTATTTTCCTCTTCATTCGCTTCATTCTCCTTTAATCATCCATGTGAAAACATGCTTTATTTATATAAGCTTATACGAAGCGAAAGCATTTCAAGTGGATAAAATAAATTAAAGGAGATTTATTCGTGAACTCAACTACTGCTCGTACAAGAACAGACGATCCAAATGTGTCGTCTTCCAAGCGTCTTCCGTGGGCCGGATTGTTAGCTTTAGCCATGGCGGGATTCATCTGCATTCTTACGGAAAGCTTGCCTGCTGGATTACTGCCGCAAATTGCCCAGGACCTTGGGGTCACAGAAGCGCTTGCCGGACAATCGGTTACTCTCTATGCGGTTGGCTCTCTTCTGGCCGCCATTCCTTTGACAACGGCTACCCGCGGGTGGAGGCGCCGGCCGCTTCTGCTGCTGTGCATCATCGGCTTTCTTATATTTAACACCATTACCGCGTTATCTTCCGTTTATGTGCTGACGCTTGTCGCGCGTTTCTTCGCGGGTGTCTCGGCAGGTGTTCTATGGGGAATAACGGCCGGTTATGCAAGGCGCATGGTGTCCGATTCGCTGAAAGGAAAAGCAATGGCCGTAGCGATGGTCGGCACCCCGCTGGCATTGGCGCTGGGCGTTCCACTTGGCACTTTTTTCGGAGCCTATACAGGGTGGCGTCTCATTTTCGGTGCGGTATCTTTACTGACTGTAGCTCTTATTGGCTGGGTGCTCTGGAAGGTGCCGGATTATGCCGGTGAGCCTGCCGGTGATCAACTCCCCTTTTACAGAGTTTTCCTGATTCGCGGTGTGCGGCCGATTCTGTTCGTCGTCTTGACATGGGTACTAGCTCATAATATTTTGTACACTTACATTGCACCTTATCTTGCAGAAACCGCGTTTGCTCAGCGAGTGGATTTGGTTCTGCTTATTTTCGGAATTACTTCGGTTGTCGGCATTTGGATGATAGGCCTGCTGATTGGTCGTTTTCTAAGAAGGCTCGTATTAATTAGCATCACGGGATTTGCTTTGGCTTCCGCAGCTTTAGGAGTCGGAATGGATGAACCTGTAATCATCCTTCTTAGCGTTGCGGTGTGGGGGCTTACGTTTGGCGGTGCAGCCACTTTACTGCAGACAGCCATAGCACAAGCTGGGGGGAAAAGCGCAGATATAGCCCAATCGATGCTGGTCACCACGTGGAATGTGGCCATCGGCGGCGGCGGGATGATCGGCGGGTTTCTTCTCGAACTGCTTGGAGCCGGATTCCTTCCAGGCTCATTAATCATCCTGCTGATCCCCTCCTTATTTGTAGCTTGGCAAGCTAAAAAGCATGGCTTTCCTTCCTAAAGGAACCTAAGAGTAGATGCAGCATAAGGGGGCTGTCCCAGAAGTCTTAAATGACTTAGGGGCGCCCCTTCTTCATTATCGGCCACAGTTTGCATCACGCCCGACATGCGTTGCCTTACACCTCATTTGGAAAGGGTCAAAGCTGCTCCGGGAAAGCTGCGAAGATTGTCCGCTCAAAGAAGCTTGCACAAAAGCATAAGGGAATCGGGAGATCAGCATGAGTCTCAAGTGATTGCGTTACAAGCAGCAAGTGCGCGAGAAACTCAGGAGCGACGAGGGATACGCCTTATGCGAGCAGATTCGTTTCTCCAATAAGATTCTTATATGCGATCGGTGAAGACATTACGATCAGAGTCGTATAGGTTCCGTATTGATCGCACCGGGTTTCAAACTCCTCCAGCCCCTGGGTTGTTTCCGTAAGGACCTTCAATAAATAATTATGCTCTCCGCTGATGCGATAACATTCCGTGACCTCCGGTGATGAACGACAAAAATCAAGGAAAGGATAGCAATTACGAGTTCGAACAAGCATATAGGCTGCGCATTGCTTCCCCACCTTTTGCGATGAAATGACCGTTCGGTATTCCTCGATAATCCCCTTTTCTTCCAAGCGTTTTACACGTTCCGTTACGGCTGGCTGAGACAGTCCCACCAGCTTTCCTAAATCTGTCATTGATAATCTCGCCTGGTTCTGTAGATGGAGCAGGATGTCTTTATCGATTTCGTCCAAGAAAATCGCCCCCCTTTCATTTAAAAGTGATCACGTTTAAAAACCTTTAAAATCATCGTTAACTTCTTCATCTAACTTGCTTGTTTTATGTAAGGTAGCTGAAATTATTTATATAATAGACACACTTGCTATAAATAATCAAGTAAATTACAGCAAGAAAGGATGAGAAGCATGAGAAGTATAGATCTGGAATTTATGCATAAAAGTATCGATAAGGTAATTGACCACACCCTTGAGGAAAAAAGAATCGTGGGTACCGTTGTCCAAATTGCTATAGGCGGACATCTTGTTTACAACAGGTCTGCTGGTTGGGCCGACCGCGAGCAAAAACGGCCAATGCAGGAGAATGCTTTGTTTCGATATGCTTCGGTTACCAAGCCGATCGTGTCAACGGCAGCCTTAGTATTAATTGCACAAGGGAGATTGCAGTTAAACGATCTGGTGGAGGAATGGTTACCTGCCTTTCGTCCCAAGCTGCCAAACGGACATTACGCCTCCATCACCATTCACCAACTGATGACACATACCGCCGGCTTAACCTACCGTTTCTTTCAGGAGGAATCAGGAACCTATGAGCTGGCCGGGGTATCGGACGGCATGGATCTGGCAGGAATTACACTTGAAGAAAATCTGCAAAGACTCGCTTCGGTTCCGCTCCTATATGAGCCAGGGAAAATGTGGAGGTATTCCATCGCAACGGATGTGCTCGGAGCCGTCATCGAAAAGGTTACTGGAATGCCGTTACCTGAGGCTGTACGGATGCTTGTCACTCATCCGCTTTCCATGCTGGATACGGATTTCAAGGCCGTGGATACGGATAGATTAACCGCGGCTTATGCAGACAGCGTTGGAGAGCCCCGGCGCCTGTACGATTGCGATACTGTTCCTTTCATTGAGGGGACGGCAGGCTTCCTCCTTTCACCCAACAGGTTTACCGATACGACAGCTTACCCTTCCGGGGGAGCAGGCATGATTGGCAGTGCAGGGGACTTTCTTAAACTGCTGGAGGCTTTGCGGCAGGGAGGACATCCGATTCTAACGAGGTCCCTTGTCACAGAAATGACAACCAATCAAATTGGCAACCTTGTTATGCCCTATTGGCCGGGAAGAGGCTTTGGACTTGGATTCACGCTGCTTAAAGACCCAGCGGAAGCTAATACACCGGAATCGCCTGGAACGTGGCGGATGGGGGGCACCTATGGTCACTCCTGGTTTGTTGATCCGAGTGAGGAGCTTAGTGTTGTAGCGTTCACCAATACGGCACTTGAAGGAATGTCTGGCAGATTTACAACGGAGCTGTGCGAATCTGTCTACAAGGGGATTCGAGGCGTGAAGGAATAGAGTGATTCAAGGCTTTAACATCGCCCAAATAGAAAAGCGAAGCCTCTGCTTCGCTTTTCTACTTTTTCCTGTATGTCTTGCACAATCATGTCCTGCACAGTTATCCAGAGCAATCAGTTAAATACAACCGTCTTGTTCTGATGCACAATCACCCTGTCCTCCAGATGCCATTTCACGGCACGCGCCAATACGATCCGTTCGATCGTACGGCCAATCCGTTTCAGATGCTCCACATTATCCCGATGGCTTACACGCTGCACATCCTGCTCGATGATCGGCCCGCCATCCAGCTCCTCTGTGACATAGTGGGCGGTAGCGCCGATGATTTTAACCCCACGCTTGTATGCCTGCGCATAAGGGCTGCCCCCGATAAATGCAGGAAGGAAGGAATGATGAATGTTAATAATGCGATTCGGATATTGCTCGATAAATTTCGGCGGTATGATCTGCATGTAACGCGCCAGCACAATCAGGTCAGCCTTGTCGGATACGAGCTCCAGATGCTTCTTTTCCACCTCTGCCTTGGTGTCCGCCGTAACCGGAACATAATGATAAGGGATGCCGAACGGCTCGACCTCCTTGCGCATATCCTCATGATTGCTGACCACCATGGCAATCTCGGCATCCAGCTCGCCCGACTTCCATTGCCATAGCAGCTCCAGCAAACAATGATCCTCCTTGGAAACAAAGATCGCCAGGCGTTTCTTGCGGCTAGCACGGAATGTGCTCCATTTCATGTCGAAGCGGTCGGCTACACGTGTGAAGTCCTCCTGCAGCACCGGCAGCTCCTGATCCATGTTCTGCAGCTCGAATTCAAAACGAATGAAGAACATCCCGCCTTCCGGGTCCATCGTATATTGATCCGATTGAATAATGTTCGCTCCATGCTCATACAGAAAATGCGAGACAGCGGCCACGATGCCCGGGCGGTCAGGGCATGAGATGAGCATGCGCGCACGGTTATTTTTAAGCTGTTGATTCGACTGCGTCATTCCATTACGTCCTTCCATAACTATATTTCCATCCTTGTAGTGTTTGCCTTCTCCAGATGATCCCATGTTGCCCAAGCATGCTGCTTGTCCAGCTTACGCTTCCACGAGCAGCGATTTGCCGGCAAACCAGGCTGTAATCCGCTGATTAACCTCTTCCTCGCTCAGCTCAGGCAAAACCTTATGCTCCAGCACCAGATCATAGAGTCTGTCCATCGGCTCGCGCGGATCGGCCTTTCTCGCCTTGGCATCCTGCTTGAGCAGCTCCCACGTGCCAAGCACGAAGACACGCGAATCGATCTCCTGCTTGCCGAAGAAATGATGCAACCGCTCCACATGGTCAAAGAACGAGTCGCCGAACCGCTCCATGGCATTGCCGCGCAGCAGGGCAATCTCCGCCTCGTACATCGGGCGCTGCGTTTTGCTCTCCTTGCCGATCCACGGGGTCTCCAGAATGAACGGCCGTCCAGCCAGACGCTCATGATGCACGATGCTCTTGATCGTCTCATGCCCAATCCAGCCGGCCCCGATCGGGGCATGGCGGTCCTTGCCTGCGCCCATTGGGTTTTTGGAATCATTAATATGCACAACTGCTACACGATTCAGGCCGACAATATCGTCAAATTTCTGGAGCACGCCATCCAGGTCATGAATCAGATCATACCCCGCATCATGCATATGGCAGGTATCCATACAGACTGTCAACCGGTCATTGTCGCGCACTTTATCAATAATAGCCGCAAGCTCTTCAAAGCTGCGTCCAATCTCTGTTCCCTTGCCAGCCATCGTCTCCAGGGCGATATTGACATTCGTCTCCTTGGTACCCTCCAGCACGAGATTCAGCCCCTCGGCGATGCGCGCAATCCCGTACTCGGCATCCTTATCCGTATACGCTCCGGGATGAAGCACAATGTTGCGGACGCCGATGCTTTCTGTGCGACGTATCTCCTCCTGCAAAAAACGCACCGCCAGCTCAAATGTATCTTCCTTATATGAGCCGAGATTCACAATATAGGGAGCATGCACGACGATTTCACCAATTCCGTGCTGCTGCATAACTTCTTTGCCTTCTGCAATATATAAATCCTCGATCGGCTTGCGTCTTGTATTTTGCGGTGCCCCCGTATAGATCATGAACGAGCTGGAACCGTAAGATATGGCCTCATTTGCCGCTGTGAGCAAGCCTTTATCGGAAAAAGAAACGTGAGAGCCTATTTTCAACATGGGTAGCGCTCCTCTCCTTTGGTTCAAGATATAGGAAGCATTATCTATCATCCTTGGTCTAGCTCTGTCTATCATTTCACAACAAATAATTGCTGTCCATAACAAACAACTGGCAGCTTGCCAGGACGCCATCCCGCTAGTTATGCGGATTTATGCAACTCGCCAGCATCCGGAAACACTGCATAAGCTCGCTGATGGTCGTCCTTTCTATTTTACAGGGAATATCAAAATAAATCTAGTTCGCCACATGGCACGCTATATTTCGTTGGAAGGTAAAAGTGTATTAGCGGCTGCAAGAAAATGAACTGGATGTCTAATCTCTAATTTGTAACAAATTAGACAATTCATGCTCGGTAATTATATTGACAAAAATTTTATTTTATAATCAATTTACAATATTTACTTTTTGTTGTAATATTGGGTTGTAATATAGTAGAAAGGAGGTTTGATGACAATTAAAAAGATATTTTTACTCGGTATGGTTCTCATTATGTCCATGATCATTTCCATCCCTGTATCTGCTCAACCAAATTCTAGCTCCACTATCATTACACCTGCATATTGCTCTGAATGCACTGCAGCCGGTATTGCGTATCCTAAGAGCAAATATTCCAGATCCGACTTCGTCGGAGCAACGATTCAATACAAAGGCTATACGTATTATTTCTGGAAAATTGATGAGAACCTGACAAGCGACACTCATTGGTGGACGTTGTGGTATCGATAATTTCAACACGCGTTCTAGACTAAGGGTAAAGCACGAGAAAGTTAGGCGGAAACGTCTAGCTTTTTTGTGTTATCCTCTCATTTTTTTGCCCTTTGTTTTAGTGCAGCTTTGAGGCGAACAACGATTGGGTGGACATATAGTACATGTCGTATCATATGAAATTGAAAGATGGCTCGGCTTACCCTGTTGGAATCACGCCAATACCGGAATGTCGCGCTTTTATGTTATAGATATAAACGGCAAAGAACTGGCTAGAGAACGTGTTGTAGATAACTGTTAATAGCAGATTGGTACCAGCTCCAGGACGCCCTGGAGCCTTCAGGTCTGCTTTCATGCTCCACCAGCTAGGGCGCTCTGTCTCTTCTTGATGAACTTCAACCAGCCGCTCCCCTAGTTCTTTCAGATGGAATTCGTCCCGTGTCGGTCTCTTTGCCTTTTTCAATGCCATACATCTCATCTCCTCTTATTGAAATTGAATTCCCACCGCTGTACCACTCGCAGCTCATTGTGCATTTAAAAACTCCCGCTAAAAATTTAGCGGGAGTTACTTTAATTTAAGCTTTAACTGGTTCCGGGCGTTTTACTTGAAGCGGCGGTGGAACAAGCCACCCCTTTTCCTTACTCATATTTAAAATCCGGACACCAAGAGCTGCTTTAGTAAGATGATACTTTCCAAATAATACTCCGATGTCTTCCCTTATGCATTGGCCCATAGTTTGACTACAGGCCACAAGACCCATTGAAGTATCTGCTGCAATTTTGAATGCAATTTCAGGATCTGTAAATCGGGCTCCTGCTGGGATATCCTCCAACTTTGCTGGTGGTCTCTCGGGCATTATTGGTGCAGGGGCAATGCCGTTATGAGTGAGCAAATAATCCAATTCTTTAACCTCTAGCTTTGCCTGGTCAATTAAATCATCTAGAATTTTCTTGAGGTCTTTGTCCCCCGCGTGATAATGATACGCTTGATAGCAGGATATTGCGCTCCGTGCAGTTGTAGAAGCCTGCCAGACCGCAAAAATTTCGCCATAATGCATAGGCTCATCTTTTGGATTGCCGCCCAAGATACCCATTCGTTTTGCTCCCTTCATTTTTTGATCTAAATTAATTTGCTCAACGCTTGAAAAAATAATCCCGCGTCAAATCATTTAAAACATGGTTACTTAGAACGTTCACGATTACGGCCCCGTTATCCCAATAAACCTGCTAAACCCAAAAGTCCTAGCCATCCCCAATCAGCATCATTGTTATCTGCGAGCAACTACGTAACGATCTTGGCGACTGGATTATTAAATGCCATCAATGCAGCCGTTGAGGAAGAAATACTCATAAACTGGACAAGAGGGCGGAAATGAGATCTGAAAATATTTCTATTACACGTATATCGCCCCATGGCTTCAGGCATACTCATGCTACGATTATAATAAATAATGGAGTACGACCAAGAACCATAGCGAACCGCTTGGGCAATACTGTAGAATTGGTTTACAAGGTTTACGGACACTCATTTAAAGAACTGGAAATTAAAGCGGTGAACGTATTTAGTGAGACTCTAACTGGGTCCACTGGGGCTAATGCTGGGGCTGATTAAGTTTTTGGCCCCTCAAATTTCTTATGTATCAAGGGAAGTCGGGGGGTATATCGAAATAAATCCAGAAATACGCTATAATTCTTGATGAGGTGATCATCATAATGAATACCGCATCAGACGGGTTTATGTATTTCATTATTTTCTGGGCAGTGGTGCTGCTGGGCTTCATGTCGATTGGCGGCTACTTCATGTTCCGAAAATTTCTCAAGGTTCTGCCCAAGGGAGACGGCAAGTCCAAGCTGGATTGGCAAAATTACTGGGTAGAGCGCAGTCGTCCGCTCTGGACAGACGAATCAAAGCAATTTTTGGACTTGCTGGTGTCGCCGGTGCCGCAGGCATTCCGTGATATAGCCAAACACTCGATTGCGGCCAAGATCGGGGAGCTTGCTGTGGAGAGCGGCGCGACAGCCGTCACCAAGGATCATTGCATCGAAGGGTACATACTCGCGACTCCTCGCCGCGACTATCGCAGTCTGATTTCTTTTTTGGACAAGAACAATATTGATTATACCCCCTACAAGCACCTGCTGTCTTAGACGTCCAAGAAGTAGACTCCCTGTTCTTCGGGGCACACAGATCTTCAGGCCTATAAGCTGTGGTTCGACCGACCGCCGTCATGCAGCAATGCACCGATCAAGCTTATGATGAAGCGAGTATGCGCTGGTTGTTCTCGGACTAGAGCTAAGGCTTGTCTCTGATATTTAATGAAATTGTGATTGATCTGTAACCTCCGGGGGTATAGTTACGTTATAGAATACAGGAGGTGGTCAGATTGACCTACACGAACAAGAAAAAGAACCGTCCCAAAGCCACAGTAGTGCTGGCTCTTGCGCTGGCTCTTGCTTTGACTGCTACCGCCTGCAGTAGCTCTAAAGGCGACGAGGTGCCCGCTCCGGGTCCGAATTCAAATACAACGACGAATACTGATACAAACAATAGCGAAACAGGAACCCAGGAGCCGAATACGGCTGTGCCTGACAACAACCAACCGGAAGACAACAACAGCACGAACGGACAATCTACCAAGCCGGAACAAACCGAAACCCCGCCAACTGAAGCGCAAGGCTCCGCTCCTGTAGTAGCTGAAGGCCGCTTTAATGGACTCGCCGACAGCCATACAGTGGAGCTGGAGACAGCGTCCGGGGCGGAGGCCTTCCAATTTGATGAGGGGTTAACGGATACGCTGTCCAACCTGGATCAAGGAGATAAGGTCAGATACGTGTTCACCGAGAAAACGATTGAGGGATCTAGTGACAAGCAGCTCTGGATCAATAAAATTGAGAAGGTCGAATAATGAGCAGATTGAGGTGATGGTATGCGTATTGCCGTGACAGGCGGCTCCGGATTTATCGGCAATGCACTCGTTCAATACTTTCTCGACCGGGGAGACGAGGTATGGGTCATAACCCGTTCTACAGGAAGAGTTGAACATAAGCACCCCAAGCTGCATGTCATCTCTTGGGAGGATGTTCAATCCAAGCCGGAGCGGCTAGAGGGCATTCATGCTATCGTCAATCTTGCTGGAGAATCCATCAACCAGCGCTGGACTGAGGATGCCAAGGAGCGAATCATCAAGTCGAGGCTCACAGCAGCGGAGAAGCTGGGCAAGCTGGTTCGTGCCTTGCAGCGCAAACCTGATGTCATCATCAATGCTTCCGGTATATCCACTTATGGATCTTCCGAAACCTCAACATTTGATGAATCAAGCCCCATGGTTACAACTGACTTTCTCTCATCTGTAGTCCACAAATGGGAGGCTGCGGCTGATGCGATCGGAGCCAAGCGCCTGGTTAAGCTGCGAGTTGGGATTGTACTGGGCACCGAAGGCGGAGCCTTCCCCAAGATGGCGCTGCCCTACCGCCTGTTCGCTGGAGGTAGGATGGGCAGCGGCAAGCAATGGCTGTCCTGGATTCATGTCGAAGACATCGTTCGGCTGATTGCATACTGCATCGACAATGACGAGCTTCAAGGGCCAGTTAATGCAACTGCTCCCGAGCCGGTTACCAATGAAGAATTCGGCAAAGCCATAGGACGCGCCATGAAGCGTCCCCACTGGATGCCAGTTCCCGCCTTCATGCTCAAGCTGTTGCTGGGCGAGCTGTCCGCGCTGCTGCTGGAAGGGCAACGTGTTCTCCCGCAACGGGCCATAGATGCCGGATTTCGCTATGAATACCCAACGATTGATGCTGCTATGGATAGCCTTGTCAGCACTTCCTGACAACTTTAGCATCCCTCTCATGCATAGGGGTGCTGGGCTTGCCTTTGCTCCGTCTCATACACCGCGTGCCGCTCTCGGCGCGCGGTGTTGTTATCCTATCCAACTGCCTGGCCGTTATATGTACTCTTCGCCTGCTTAATCGGGATGGCCGCTTCATCCCCTTGCAGCTCATACACCGGCCCATCCAGACCCGCTAGTTGGAGCTTGTCCCCGCTCTTTAGCTGGTACTGCTTGTACGGTACCATCAATTGCCCGTTATAGAAGGTTCCATTGCGCGAACCCAAATCTTTGGCTATAACGGCTCCCTCCTTCTTCACCAGCTCCAAATGGGCTCTTGAGACGCCCTGCTCCATATCCACATATCCTGCATTGTCTGCAGCTCTGCCGATGACCAGCTTGCTCTGCGCCAGCTCCACGACTGATTTCTTATTCTGATATGTCCGATGCAGATAGAATGCGCCGGGCACATTAGCCACAACAGAAGAATGCCGCCCTCCTAGCAGCACAGTCGCATCATCCTGTGCCATATGAGCTCCTTCTGTACTTGAAGTCTCCAGTTGAGGATTGATAGGCGGAGAATTCCACGTGCCAGCCGCATGCTCTTGCACTGAAGTATAAGCCATATTCGGCTCCTCAGGCTGCAGCTTCCACCTTGTAGACGGATGCTCTGCAGGATGCTCTGTAGGTAAAATACGCCTCCCCGCAGCAGAAGGATCTACGCTTCTAGCCCCGGCTATGTCTTCAGCCTCCTCGCTCTGTGCATCGTCCATGTCCGTTATAACATGCTCACGCTTGCGCAGCCCCAGATAGAGGAGTGCGGCACTGCCTGCCACGAGCATGCTGATACCGCTACTGATCAGCAGATTAGGCTTACTTGGCTCTTCCAGATAGATCAGACGCCAGACAGCAGCGATCGCCACACATGCGACCAGCATCAGCATAATGTGCACCCGCACTCCTTTGCCGGCCTTACTCGATTCATTCGTACCAGCAATGTCTTCATCCCGCTCCCGAACAGGGCTGGCTGACACTGAGGCTCCTCCTGCTGGCTGCCAAGCCTTATCATTCCTCATGACACTTGCAGACATCGTTTCCTTTGCCTCCACGATCTTCTCAGGACGCGGAGCTACAGAGCCCGCTAAGCCAGCCCGGTGAGCACCGGTGGTCTGAACAGCCGTTTGGGGATGGGCTGTATTCCCCTCTGTCATCCCATAAGGCGAGGATACCAGGTCTAGCAATAGCCGACGTAGTTCCGACAGCGAACCGGAGCCAGGATCAAGCTGCTGCAATATATGCTGCAGGGCGGTTCCATCTACATGCTGGATGTGAGTTGCCCAGCGCACAGCCAGACCGAGCAGCCCTTCATGCGAAGATTGCTGCCCTAATGAGCTATCTTGAACAGGAACATATACCAGACCTAGCTCCTGCCAGCTATCTCCGGCAAAAATATAATTTTCATGGAGCACAATCGCCTCAGGACGCAGCATATATAATCTGCAGTTGTCAAGCGTCTCCAGGACACCAAGCAGCAGGGAGCAATAATCCGCCATCGATAGCGGATGCAGTTGCAGACGATGCGCCAGCATACGCTTGCCGTCAAGCTTATAGTGGAAGGAAATCGCACCGTCGAGCTCCAGCCATTCCAGCTCCAGCAGCCCCGGTACCTTCTCCGCTTGCAGCATTCGCAGCTCCAGCTCATCCAGCCGATCGCGAGTAAGCCGCTCTGGATCGGAGAGCACCATCTCATGCCCCCGGTTCATAGTGAAGTCAATTGCATACTCTCTCATTTCCTCTCCTCCCTCGTACTAAAATGCAAAATACCAGGCTGCAGCCGCACCCGGCGCAGCAGCCAGCATAAATGGAAATGTCATGCCCTGCCTCCATGCCTGGTTCAACCCTGAAGACCATCCGCTCATCCTCAGGACAGGCGGCAGCACGATGTTGACCACCCGTATGAAAAATGGCCGATGAACTGCCAGCAGCACAGCCCCGATCGCACCGGCAATCAAGATGGAATACATCGCCGTATACAACACTGGATAGACCCCGATCCAGGCGCCGAGCGCGGCGAAGAGCTTCACATCACCAGCCCCGATTCCTCTACATAGATAGAGGACCAGCATCGGCAGCAGCCCTGCTGCCAGTCCAGCCAGAGACTTCACGCTTCCTTCTAAGCCGGAGATCACACTCATATAAATGATCGCACTCGCAGCCCCGGCTACTGTCAGCCAATTCGGTATTCGCATATAACGCAGGTCAAACCATAAAGCAAGTGCAATCAGGACGAATGCGGCTCCAGTTTCAGCCATACCCATTATTTCCTCCCCTTTCTGCTGCCATAAGCCGCTATGCTGGCCTCAGCGCTCTTTTAGCCTTTGTTTACTTCAAAGTGGAGCCTGGTCTTCTCGCCATCCTCCGCAGTCACAACCAGCTCCCACACACCCGGAGTTGTATTACCTGACACATGCCACTCCCAACTGATCACGCCGTTCTCATCCGCGGTCATCTTGCCCAAATTTTGCGCCTTGCTCGTCCCGCTCTTGTACTCCACTGTGATACTAAGCGTCTGCCCAGGATCGGTGAGTACAGTAAGTCTGGCCTTCTTGCCTGGGCGGACAGGCGACGGCTCCAGCCCGATGATCTGGACGAAGCCATCGGCAGACTCTCCCGTGCTATCCGCACCCCCGCCTGCAAGGGTATCGTTGATCCACACGCGCTCCACAGCATGCTCGCGGAGAATAATTGGTCTGCCAACGAAGGGGAGACGGATGGGCAGCTCATAACGAACAGTGATTGACAGATATGGACGCTCCGAGCCCTTCTTCAGATCAGGCAGCTCCACATCGCTGACCGTCAGCTTGTCTGCTTGCAGCACAGATGGTTCAGCATACTGGCGCACTAACGGCTCTAGCGCATATCTGGCCGCCCAGTTCGCCGTTGCTTCCCAATTACCAGTCAGCGCAGAGTTAAGCAGCGCTCCTGCTGGATCAGGCAGCCAGTCTGACAACTGTGATGCCGTCGCCTGAATGCCTGCAAGCGGCTTGGATGCCGGCTGCTTCGGAGGTTGCTCATTGTCTGATTTCGTCGCCAGCGCGATCGGATAGATGTAGGCCGCTGTCTGACGCACCGCTTGGGAGGCAGCATCCTGCAGCGCCATCTGCACAGTGGAGATATGGATAAAGACGATAAATATGAGCAGCAGGAATAAAAACAAGGGTGCGACAAGCGCGGCCTCCAATGTAATAGAGCCTCTGTCATGCAGCAGTCTATGAATAAGACCAGCCAAGGGTTTTGCTTGTCTCATAGCGCCTGCCCACAACCTTTCCTTCAAAAAGTCCTGTTCGCGCAAGCTGTTTCATGATACCTGGCAGAAACCACAGCTTTACCGATGCCGTCACCTCACCCGAGATGCCGGTAGGCATTTGTATAAGTCGGTAGCCCGTCTTCAGCTCAATCAGCGCCATCATCCGGGATAGCTTGGCTTCGCGACTGCCGTGAACAAGCATAAACACCCGCAAATAATCCTCATAGCGAATTCTAACGGAGGCATACTTGGATAACGGCGTACTGCCTTGATCGACAAGCATCAGCATGTCTTCCATCGCCTTCTCCAGCCCGTATACGACAGCCGCAGCAAGCACCAGCAACGGATGCCCCATGCTTCGGCATTCGATCAGCCCTTCCATCGTTCGGATGGCCAGCCTGACGGCGAAAATTTCCGAGAAGGCCGCTGCAAGGTTAGAGGCGGGGTGATGAAATCCATATACAATATATTCCATCTCCTGATTAGAGACCTCCAGCATCGCTTCATTCCCGCTGCCGTCCTCTTGTTGGGCAAAAAATTGTTTCAACTGCTTGGGTTCAAAATGCTGGAAGCGCGCATAGCCGTATTCCCCCAGATAAAATGCCTCCATCAGAGACTCGGCTGATCCTGCCATTCCCGAAAACATGGAATCGAGCGATGAAAGCGAGGACGTAGCCTGTTCTTGCGCTTCTTCCACTTCATTCGCATCCTCCTGCGCCGGATTGCTGCTCTCGTTCAGCCTCATGCTTTCCTCATACCGTTCCCGAAGCTGATCAAATTGCTTCTTCGCCTCTTCCGTACTCGGCAGTCCCTTCATGCCGCCCAGCAGCTTTCGCGCTTCCTTCCACTTCTTATCCGCCTTCTTCTCCTGCTCCTTCCGCTGCTGCTCATCATCTGAGAGATGCTGCAATTTTTGCTCGCGGCTCTGCAGCACGGAGGCGGGCTGAATATAGTTCTGCCTATAAGTACCATACACCTGCCTGAGCCTTCGCATCTCATCGCTAAGCGAGTAGGATTCAGCGGCGGAAGGCGCAGCCATCGCTATGCTGACCTTGCTTCTGAATGCTGCCACGGCCTCGCCGACCTTGCCATATTCCTCTGTCTGCTGCCGGATTTCTTGGCGAAACGGTTCGAACCAGTCTGAGGGCATAACATATTTATCCAGACCGTTCCTCAGCTCCCGAAGCTCGGCTGTACTTCCTCCTGCTCCGGCAGAAGCTGTTCCCCCGTTCGCATCAAGCTTTCCCAGCGCCTCGTAACCACTGCCCGCTTGCGACTTGTCGGCCTGCTCCACCAGTTGGCGAATCTGTTCATTGATCCGCTCAGCTGCATCGACGGCCTGCAATGCCTTGCTCTCGCCTGCCTGGTGCTGTCCCATCATCTGGGAATCCGCAGCCTGAAGCTGGTTAATCGTTCTGTATGTAGCCGTCTGATATTGATTAATCGATATCAGCATATAGTGCACACCCGGACCTTGGATATGTGGCAGACTCTCCAGCATGGATACATAGGAGGGATAGCCGTTAGAGATGGACACGATCCCTTCACGCCCCTCTATAAGGCCAGGCAATGCGGAGGCTTGAACCGTGTTAGCCATCGCACGTTGCAGTTCAAGTGCCTTGGCAAGCTCTCGCGCACGCTGCTCGTACAGCTTGCGCAGCTTCTCCAGCACATCGGCTGTCTTGGCCGCCTCCTGAAGCTGTCCCGACAACGACTTGAAGCGGTTAATCAGCTCCAATGTAAAATCAATCGGCGCTTTATACTTCATCTCCTCCAGCACCTGACGCTCGAATACAGCATGCTTGCCGAGCAACTGAGCCGTATTCAAGTGAGATTCCTCCCGGCGCATATCCAGCCAGCGAATCGCATCCGCTGGCTTCGTGCCGCCAGCCAGTCGTTCATCTACCACATGGTTAAATATTTCCTGACCGTCTGTGCCGCCACGGGCAAATAATCCGTATTGCTCGTACAACTGCTCATCATAAGCGGACAGCACAGAGCGAACCCCTGCCCGTGCTGCCAGCTCTAGCTTCTGATTCGTTGCCGCAATGCGCGCATAATCGATCAGCACCGCGTTGAACAACAGGATAAACGAAGTGATGAGGATAAAAAATACCGATACGCTGCCTCTCTCTCCTCTGCGCATCATCAGCTCCTCCTTACTTGGAGGAGCGCTTGGCAAGTATGCTTGCCGCCTCCTCCCGCTCCTTGCCGTTATTGAATCGCCCTGCATAATAGCGGACGAGGTCAACACTGCGAATGAACTCGACCGGGTCAGCAATCGCGCTGCCCGCCACCCCATAAGGTCTGGAATGGGTGAGCAGCCATTCCAGCGGTTGAATCGAGATCGGGTGAAGGAGCTTGGCCTTCACCCTCCTCCCCCACACCTTGCGCTCCAGCTCCAGCCTGCCCTCGTAGCTCTCCGTCAGCCATGCCGCCCCCGTCCCCAGCTTGCGCTGGACAAGCGAGGCTCCCTCTCCCGCTGCGCCTCGTGCTGGCAGCGGCAGAACATTTCCCTGCTCCTTCCCCGCTGTAAGCCCCAGCAGCGACTCCAGCATATGATCATCCTTGAGCCGCCAATACAAGCTATCGTATTGCCCTGAAGGCGCCAGGCCGGTAGCCGGGCTGCGCTTGCTGTTATCCCAGATGAAGGCTGTCCGTTCGGTCGCCTTGGATGCGGTGTAATAGACGATCGTATTTTGGTAGATATAGAGACTCACAAATAGCGAGGTGATCGTCAACACCAGCAGCAGCGGAAAAATCATCGACGACTCCATTGTGAAGCTGCCTTGCTCGCTTTGCAGCAGTTTGCGCAGGCCGGAATGACTTGTCATTCAAAGATGGTTTGGGCTTTTTCATCTGCTGTTCCCATCAACGACCTTACCATTTTTAATATTTGCTGCTTAAACAACAACGCGACCAGTATAAGCACCGCAATAATCAAAATAACCTCCAGCGTACCCATGCCATCCTCATCGCGCCACAGCTTGACACCAAATTGCTTGATACTGTTCCACATCGTCATCATCTTGCTTCCTCCTCAGGATCATGCTTCTAAGATTATTCATTACAGATTCATCATCATGATTGCCGGCGCGCCGACAAGCACCATCAGCACCAGAAAGATTACGGTCAACGGAAAGACAAGCTTGGACGAGGCCTCCTCGCCCCTCGTTCGCGTCACCGTCTTGCGCTTGTCCCATAACGCATAGGCCAGTTGCTGCAGCGACAGACGAAATCGGTCTCCGCCGCGCCTGTAATTCAGCAGCAGCGAGGTTGTGAACATCGCCACCTCCTGAACCGCGCAGCGTCTGCTGAACGACTCAAGCGCCATATGAAAGGCAACCCCGTTATCCAGTTCGTTGCACATGCGCCCAAGCTCCCCATACAGCGGGTGCTGCTGCTGCTCCAGCTCGCGATCCCGGCAGCGGTACAGCGCTCTGCCCAATGTCTCTCCGGCCCCGATCAGCAGCGTCAGCTTGCTCAGCACCTCCGGCAGCGCCAGCAGAATATCATCCCGCCTGCGCCGCACCTGCTTATCCAATTCCTTATACCGGGCGATCGGCCAGATCACAGCGCACAGCGCCCCAATATAGAACACCCCCGGCTCCGCTGCTGCCCAGGACACCGCCGCGCTCCCCAGTGCCGCCGCATAGCTCACCGCGAGCGCCCGAGCCGCATACTGCTTCGTCGCCTGAACGGTATGATTCGGGCCGCGCAGCACCACTAGTCTGGCGTGTAGCGGGTTGAATATTACCTGCGCCCGACTCCATAGCTGCCCACGGTCCAATAGCCGAAGCATCGGCAGGGAAAGCCAGTTCAGCCATTGCTCCTGGCTTGAACCGGAGAGCGGAGGCAGCCTGGCCGAAGGTGACGCGCGGCGCACCGCTGAATAACATAGCTCCGCCACCCATAGCGACAGGAGCAGCACAGCCACAATGGCAGCCATTATCGATTCCTCCTACATTTTGATGTCAGTGAGCTTGAAGATCCACCAATAGCAACCCAGCAATACAGCCAGCGATACCGTCAGCAGCACGTAGCCGCTGCCTTGATACAATGGCTCCATGTAATCGGGGGAGGCCAGCCCGAGCAGCGCCAGAAACACGAAGGGAACTGCAATCATGATTCGGCTCTCGAACTTCTTGCGCGCGATCATCACCGCAAGCTCCTGCTGTATCTCCAGCTTCTCGCCAAGCATCTGCGAGGTTTGACGGATAATCTCGATCAGGTCGCCGCCGGAGCGCTTGCCAATGCAGAATACATCCACGAATTGTGTAATCTCCTCCACCATGGCTCGATCGGCAAAATCCTGAAGGCCAAGCTCCAGCGGCTCCCCATTCTCGAGCCGGAGACGAAGAATGTCCAGCTCTCTGAGCATATCGCTGTCCATATCGGCATAGATAAACTTGAGATCTGCTGGGACAGCCAGCACTGCATTCTCCACGGAGCGCCCAGCCGCAAGGGAGGAGGACAGCGATACAAGCGCCTCCTTGAACTGCTGCTTGAGCTGATTCCGTCTGCGCTGCAGCAGATAATGGCGATACAGCCGCGGCATGCGCAGGCCGGCGGCCCCGATCAGCGCCGCAATCCATATGGAATGGTAGAAGATATACCCCGCAGCGAAGCATAGCGCTGACCCGGCGCATATGGCAGCAATTCGTTGGCTCACCGTCAGCTCCAGCTCCGTATAGATGGGCAGCCTGCCACTATCATTCTTCTGTGCTCCACTCTTGCCATTGCTGACTCTAAAGGAAAGCTTCAAGACGCCCACTCCTCCTTGTCAACATCCATACCGGCAGCAGCCAGCTTGTCATTTTGCTGCAGTCGGTTGCCTGTCCAGACCAGCCCGCCTGTCACTTTCCCCTGCTGCTCTCCTTCCTCCTCGAAGCGATAGAGCGGAGACAACTGCACTTCACCCTCCCGGACATCCAATACCTCGCTAATCTCGACTACCTTGCGGCTGCCGTCCCGCAAGCGCGACAGATGCACGATAATATCCAGCGCAGAAGCGATCTGCTGTCGGATCACCGGCAAGGGCAGCTCCGCCGCAGCGAGCACCATCGTCTCCAGACGGCTGATCATGTCTCTTGCTCCATTGGCATGGCCAGTGGACAAGCTGCCCTCATGTCCGGTATTCATCGCCTGTAGCATATCGAGCGCCTCTCCGCCGCGCACCTCGCCGACAATGATGCGGCTTGGCCGCATCCGCAGCGAAGCACGGATCAGCTCGCGAATGGGGATTTCTCCCCGCCCCTCGGTATTCGCGTTGCGCGTCTCCAGCGATACCAGATTGGCGATCCGTGTAATCTGCAGCTCCGCGGAATCCTCAATCGTAATCAACCGCTCATCCGGCGGAATCGCCTGTGACAATGCGTTAAGAAAGGTCGTCTTGCCAGAGCCGGTGCCTCCGCTAATGAACAGGTTGTACTTGGCAGCCACCAGCCTCTCCAGCATCGATGCCGTTCGCTCGTTCAGAGCGCCTACTGCGATCAGATCCGCCATCAGCAGCGGCTTCGCCGGGAACTTGCGGATCGTGAGCGTCGGCCCCTTCAGCGCGATCGGCGGGAGCACGACATGCACCCTGGAGCCGTCGGGCAAGCGCGCATCGACAATCGGGGTGGATTCGTTCACGACGCGATTCACTCCCGCCACGATCGTCTGAATAATATCCTCCAGCCGCTGACGGCTCTCAAAGGAAACGGGACAGCGGCTCATCCGCCCGTGCTGCTCGATGAAGATTTCATCATGTGCGTTAATCATAATCTCCGTCACCGTCGGGTCATCCATCAGCGGCTGCAGCACATCCATCCCGCGGAAGGAATGAAACAGCCTGCGCACGAGCGCCACCTGTTCACTGGAGGTGAGCGGCTGCGCCTGTTCCTTGCACCAGTCGAATACCGTGCGCTCAATGATGCTCATCAGGCTCTGATCCGAGACCGAGCCGCCAAGATCAATCTGCTGCCTGACGCGCTCTCGCAACGAATGCGCCGCTCTCTCCAGCATCCGCCCTCCCTCCTTCCGGCCATAGCCAATGTCTGATGATGCGTTGCACCGTCCCACGATATAATGGCGATTGCAGAAGCTGCAGCGGGTCATGATGGTTCCGCCATTCCGATATATAAGGCAAGGAAATCTCCGTCTCCGCTGTCCCCTCCGCGTGCTGAGCAGCTCCCGGCAGCAGATGCGCCTTGCGACCAGGCTGGAGGCTGTACACCTGCAGCGTCCTCAGCTTGTGCTCGATTGCAGCAAAGGCGCCGCCCCAGCGCGACCTCCCATGCTGCAGCATCAGCTCCAGCTTGGCTCGGCTTGTCGCATCGCCTCCAGTGAGCCACAGCGGCAGATGACTAGCCCCCATCAGCTCGGACGCCACCTCATCCAAGCGGGAATCGAGGTCCAGAATAATCAACTCATACCGACCGGACGACACCAGCTCCGACAGCACAGCTAACGCCAGTCTGGGCGACAGCTTCAGCCGCTCCTCCGGGCTTGCAGCAGGCGCGAAATAATCGACCCCCAGCGCCACATCATGTCTAATGCTGGACGCAAGCTGTCGGCTCGCCTGCTGAGGCTGAGCTTGCAGCACATAGAGCAGACGCGACAGATTCTCCTCGCTATCGCCCTGCTGCTCTTGCAGATAGAGCGACGAGGCATTATAAGGCTCCAGATTGAAGTAGAACACCCGCTTGCCTTGCTCCGCCGCCTCCTTCGCCAGATTGATCGCCAAGGTGGTCTTGCCCATCCCCCCCATCGTGGAAAAGATCGAGAGCACAAGCGCATCGTCTCCACCGCGCCGCTCCATCTCCCTGCCTATACGGCCGATCTGCCGGTTCAACTGCTGCACAAGCTTGGGCAGCGCCTGATACTGCACGATGCAAGGGAGACCCGCGTCCATCGTGTAGGGAACGAGCAGTACAATCGGCATATCTCTCCCCGTTACATCATCAATCTCCGCCTGAAATTCGGGCTGAATCAGCAGCAGATCAGCCGGATAGCCGCTCTTGATATATTGCCGCAGCGACTGCGGCTTCGTGCAGGCCGTCACCTGCCAGCCGGATGCAGCCGGCGAATCCCGCATATATTCGGCCAGCCGGCGAACATACTCCTGCTCCCTGGCTGCAACGATCAGCGAATAGGTTCTCATGACTCTCTAACCTCCCAAGCATGCAAAAAAAAGCACCACAAACCACGTATTACCTACGTGAGTTTGCGGTGCTTCCGCATACGTACAATTCATATTGAGGATAATCTACCATATTTGAACAAACCCGTCAATTAAAAAATCATAAATCAGGTGAAGGCTCATCTATGTAGCGCACCTGTGGCGTTACGACCTGGTATCTCAACAACAGTGTTCTGCCAACAATATCTCGATTCGAGAACAACCGCTGATCCCTGAATTATCGAGAATTATTCCCCAAAGAACAGGGCGATCTCTCGAGCCGCGCTCTCATCCGAGTCCGAGCCATGCACAATATTACTCTCTACATCCAGCGCGAAATCTCCGCGGATCGTTCCCGCCGCGGCCTCCTGCGGATTCGTCTTGCCGATGATCGAGCGAGCATTCTTGACCGCCTGCTTGCCCTCCCATACCATCGCAAATACCGGGCCGGACGTAATAAAGTCTACCAGTTCACCGAAGAAAGGCTTTTCGCGGTGCTCTACATAATGCTGCTCAGCAAGCTCTTGTGAGATATGCAATACCTTGGCCTGCTTCAACTGAAACCCCTTCTGCTCGAAGCGAGCCACGATCTCACCAATTAATCCACGCTTTACTCCATCAGGCTTGACCATTACAAATGTACGATCCATACAACGACCTCCTTGTGTGATGTGGTTTAGACATTTCGCAGCAATGATTTATTGGGCAAATAATGAAGCGACTTAATATAGCGTATGGTGCGGGTTTTGGCCCGCATGACTACAGAATCGGTCTCCGCCCGCTGATCTGGCAAATAGCGGACGCCACCTAGGAACTCCCCCGGCGTAATGCCGGTTGCCGTAAAGATGACATCGTCATCGCCAACCATGTCATTCATCGTCAGCAGTCTGCGCGGGTCCTGCAATCCCATGCCGAGGCAACGCTCGAACTGCTCATCATCCTCCGGCATAAGCCGACCCTGAATTTCTCCGCCCAGGCATTTCAGCGCAGCGGCTGCCAGCACGCCCTCAGGCGCACCGCCCGAGCCAAGATACAAGTCAATGCCTGTCTCAGGGAAGGCGGGAGCCATCGCGCCAGCCACATCGCCAGCAGACAAAAACTTGATCCGCACCCCGCAGCTACGCAATTCTGTGATGATGCTCTCATGACGGTCGCGATCGAGAATCATCACCGTCAGATCGGACAGCGGCTTGCCGAGCGCAAGCGCTGCCTTTTCTACTGTCGTGCGCACCGGGTCCAGCAGACTCAGCTTGCCAGCAAGCGCAGGACCAACAGCCAGCTTTTCCATATACATATCCGGAGCGTGCAGCAGCCTGCCCTTGGGAGCAATGGCCAGTACGGACATCGCATTGTTCAGCCCCTTGGCTACAAGCACCGTGCCCTCGAGTGGATCGACAGCCACATCGACCTGCGGCCCTTGCATATTGCCGACCTCTTCCCCGATATAGAGCATCGGCGCCTCGTCCATCTCGCCTTCGCCGATGACGACCGTTCCCCGCATCGATACCGAATCAAACATACGGCGCATTGCCTCCGTCGCCGCGCCATCGGCACTATTCTTATCGCCGCGCCCCATCCAGGGCGCTGACGCCAGCGCAGCCAGTTCCGTAACCCGTACAAGCTCCAGTGCAAGTTCTCTCTCCATCTCAGTTCCCCCTTGTATAGTTGCCAGCTTCGCCTTATCGGGCACATTGTATACGGTATGACACGCAGCGCAGGTTTAAGAGCGATTCAGCTCGCTCAGCCACGTAGTCACGATGCCTGCGGTTTCCTCGATCGACCGGTCGGTCACATCAATGACCCGAGCCTGAACTCGCTCCATGATCTTGGCCGCATACTCCAGCTCCTGATGGATGCGCTCCAAAGAAGTATACTGGGAGGCGGGCGGCAGCCCCATCGCCTTGAGCCGCTCCTTGCGAATGTTAATCATATGATCCGGCTTCATCGTCAAGCCCACAATCAATCTTCCAGGCTGCGGGTCCAACTCCTCGGGCACCTTCACCTCCGGTATAATCGGAAAGTTCGCCACCTTAATGCCCTTATGCGCGAGGAAAATGCTCAACGGCGTCTTCGAGGTGCGGGACACGCCGACCAGTACCACCTGTGCCTGCAGCAGGCCGCGGGCATCCTTGCCGTCATCGAACTTGACTGCGAATTCCATCGCTTCGATCCGACGGAAATAATCCTCATCCAGCGCATGAAGCAGGCCGGGCTGGCGCTTGGGATAGCCGTTGAACACATCAATGAAGGTCTGCATCATCGGCCCCATCACATCCACGACGGGTACGCCGCAGCGCAGCGCCTCCTCCTTCATCATCTCGCGCAGCTCAGGCTGCACCAGCGTGAAGGCGATAAACCCGCCCGTCTCCGCCGCTTCCCTGACAATGTGGACAATCTCCTCCTCGGAGCGGATGTGGCCATAACGCTTCAATCTCACCTCGCTCCCTGGAAACTGTCTCATCGTCGCTCTGGCGACCGCCTCTGCCGTTTCCCCAATCGCATCGGAGCAGGCATAGATGGTTTTATATGCTTTCATACGTTTTGATGTCCTCCTATTCCGATGCCGTGACCAGATCCTTCAACAAATGAACGACATTGGTCTTACTTACTGAGCCGACAACCTCCGGCGCGCCCTCGCCAGCGCCCCCGACAATGACGGGCAGGCAGTCGAGCTGATGCACAATCATCTTGCGAATCGCTTCCGTAACCGGATCATCCGGCGAGACGGTAACAATATTCGGGTATCGTGTCATCACCATGCTGACGGGAATAACCGGAGCATTCGGGTTGCCCAGAGTAACCTTGAGCAGATCCTTCGGTGTCACGATGCCGACAAATCGCTTCTGGTCGTTAACCACAATCAATGTATCCGCATCCTCCATGAACAGTGTTACCACGGCATCATGAACGGAGATCGTATCGGCGATATTGACCGGCAGCCCCTGCACCTCGCGCACAAGCTGGGTCTTGAAGCTCTCCAGAGCCACATTATCCTGCCGATATGCGGTACCAAGAAAATAACCGACCTTAGGCTTGGCGTCCAGCCATCCCAGCATGACGAGCAAGGACAGATCGGAACGCAGCGTCGGCCTGCTCACCCCAAGCAGCTCGGCCAATTGCTCGCCTGTAATCGGCGCATGCAGCTTCACCAGATCCATGATCTCTAACTGACGCGCAGACAATTCGATAACGCAGCCCTCCTTTCACACAGCACCATACAAATTCACAGCATATTTAAGATGAACTATTGTAATTAATGTATCATATTTATTTTTATCGCACAATATGACGACATAAATAACTGGATTATTGTTCATAAATGTTTTTTTTCAATGCTATAAGATCCGATGATAAATACTCGCGACTCGCGCCAAGGCTCCTCCAACCCAAACAAGCCCAGGAGTTCCTCGCCTCCTGAGCTTGCTTTAAGTCATCCCTATTATTCATTATCTGCCGTGCTTACGGCTGAACCGGCTCTCCAGAACCGTCCGTCATCTCAAGAAATGCCTGCACATCCGCGGTACACCGCCGCACAGCCTCTCCCCAGAATGAAGCATCATCGAGCCGTACCCCCAGATGCGCTGCCGCCAGCTCCTCAACATCCATCCGTCCTGTATCACGCAGCAACTGGATATACCGGTCTGCAAATGCCGGCCCTTCTTCCAGTGCCCGCGCATAGATGCCGTTGCTGAACAGATAGCCGAAGGTGTACGGGAAATTGTAGAACGGCACATCTGTCAGATAAAAATGCAGCTTCGACGCCCAAAAGGTCGGGTGCGTGCTGCCCAGCACACCGCAGAACGCCTGCTCCTGCGCCTGCTCCATCAGCTCATTGAGCTCCGGCACGGACAGCATGCCGCTGCGCCGCTGCTCATAGAATGCCGTCTCGAATAAATAACGCGCATGAATGTTCATGAAGAAAGCGACAGAGCGGCTCAACTTATCCTCCAGCAGCGCAAGCCTCTCCTGCGGGTCTTGCGCCAGCTTGAGCGCTGAATCCGCGACGATCAGCTCTGCAAAGGTCGAGGCGGTCTCCGCCACATTCATTGCATACTCCTGCTGGAGCGGCGGCAGGTCATCCATCACATGCTGGTGATAGGCATGACCCAGCTCATGGGCCAGCGTAGCGACATTATCAGCGGTGCCTGAGAATGTCATGAAGATGCGGGTCTGACGACTCTTGGGGAGCGAGGTGCAGAAGCCGCCCGGTCGCTTGCCGCCCCGATCCTCCGCCTCGATCCAGCCTTCCTCGAAGGCTCTCACTGCGAATTCAGCCATGTCGGGATTGAAGGCGCGGAACCGTTCCACAATGAAGGCCGCTGCCTCCTCATAGGATATCTTGCGCGCCGCAGCGCCGAGTGGCGCCTCCACATCAGGCCAAGCCAGCTTCTCCGTGCCGAGCAGCTCCGCCTTGCGCTTCAGATACTTGATCAGCTCCGGCTTGCCCGCCTCCACCGCCGACCACATCGCATCCAGTGTCGCCTTGCTCATGCGTCCGATCGCCAGCGGCTCCTTCAGCACATCGCTCCAACCGCGCTTGTCATACAGCTTCAGCCGGAAGCCGGCGATCCGATTCAGTCCCTCGGCGCAGAGCTCGGCTTGCTCGCCCCATTCGCGCTCCCACTCCCGAAATGCCGCCTCTCTCATCGCTTTGTCACTACTCGTCAGCCGATTATGCATCTGCCCTGCCGACAGCCATTGCTCCTGGCCTTGCTCATCGATGCTGGCAAAGCGGGCACGACCTACGATCGTATTATACAGGTCGCCCCAGCCGTGATAACCATCCACCGCCAGCTCGCTAATGAGCGCTTCCTGCTCCGGAGCCAGCTTCTCCTTCGCCAGCTCGCGCCGCTCATTCAGATTATAAGCCAGCTCACTCAGCTCACCCTCGCCCAGCCACGCCTTCCACTGTACATCATCAATGAGGCGCAACTGCGCATCGAAAGCCGACAGCACGCCCGTGAAGGCCGCAGCCAATGATTTCACGCGATCGTTACATCCAACCGCCTTCGTATCCTTCACGTCTTGAGCCATCAGACAGGACACATAGGACTCGGACTCACGGAGCCGCAGCAGAATCGACTGCATTTGTGCTGTCCACGACAGCACGATCTCTTTAGACACCTCTTGCTTGCTCGACTCGTCCAGCGAGCCGCCCAGTGCGGCAATATCGCGCTCCAGACCTGTCAGCTCGCTATGGAAGGCCGGAGATTCCGACCCGCCTGCATAGATCGTATCCAGATTCCATCGTATCGGGATCTTCTTCATCAGATATACAGCTCCTCTTCTTTTTCTCTTCTTCTTTCTCTTCTTCGGTTTTGCATAAGCCTCCTTGCGCAACAGACATGCCTCCTCATTTGCGCAAATGATGCAAGCAGTGTATAACATAAATATGTCTCTATTATAATTCAGAACCGGGAGGAAATACGAATGTCCAAGCCGTTGCAAATATCGCCCGAGACCGCCATCAAGCTTTCCGAGCAGTTAAAGGTTCCCATCGAGCATCTGATGCATATGCCGCGCCATATTTTGCTGCAGAAGCTCGCTGAGCTCGCTGCCGGGGAGCAAGCTGCGGGCGGGCACAGCCCAGCAGATGCGAACAGCAAAAAAGAGGACCCGACAGCGTGATCCCCTTTGAGAATTGCATTCCATATGAACGCATTATGAATGATCTGTATGTCTCATCCTGTCCCTCCTGCAAGCAGGACAATGTGCTGCTCCCGCTGCGGCCGAGCGACCTTCAGGAGATTCAAGATGGCAAGAAACGGCTGCTCGTCTTCCCCTGCTGCCATTACCGACCTACAATCATCGACGCTGATCAGGACTACCTGCTGGCTAACAGCAGGGTGCCCCGGTAGCTTGGCTCAGGCATGCTGCTGCATCGTTTCCGGCAGCTCGCTCTCATCGAATTGCGAACGCAGCAGTTGCCATTGCTGCCGGGAACGCTGAATCATGGCCCCATCCGTAATCGATTTGTTATGGATGACTCGCGAGAACCATTTCACAGCCTCGGCCGGGTTATCGAGCCTCCGGTGCAGCTCCCCGATGAGATACATCAGCTTCGCATTATTGAGCGAGCCCGTCTCGTTCTCATACACTGCGATGTACGAATCCAGCGCAAACCGCAAAAAGCGCTGCTCCAGCTCTTTCTCCCCTGTATAGCGGTACAGCCAGGCAATATGCTGCAGCAGACCCGAAATAATCCGTTCCTTATCGCCAATCGCCTGGGCGCACAGCAGAGCCAGCTTGTAGCATTCCATAGCCTGCTGGCGTGTCCGCTTGCCGCTGTAGTCGCGCGGCGACCAGTTCGCCCCCAGCTTGGCCAGATAGCTCATCTTCTGCCCCTCCGTCAGCGCCGATGTAGAGTTCTCGGTCGAGGCGAAGCCGCAATACGGGCATACTCTGACTACGTAATAATCCGGGTTGTTGTCATCCTTATAGTAAGAACAAAAATCGCTATCCATATGGATCGATTTCTTGAAGCTTGATCTCATCCTTGAGGTTGTAAATGGTGTTTCACAGCAAGCACAGCGGACATGTGTCGTATAAAGCGGGTCTAATGCTTCCATCGAAATAGCCATATTACTCAACCTCGCTTCCAGTATTTATGAAATGATAGGCAGGGCCAGAAAGACGCTCAAGCACATACTCAGCAAGCTCACGCTCAATCCCAATCTCGAGGAGGGCGGCTCCCATACAGCTCAGCCAGGCGTCCGCACGCTCCTCAGTAATCGGGAACGGCATATGACGCGCGCGCATCATCGGGTGACCGTGTGCATCGGAGTATAATTGCGGCCCGCCGAAGAACTGGGTCAAGAACATATATTGCTTCTCCATCACGGGGTTGATGTCTTCCGGAAATATAGGCCCCAGCAACGGATGAGCCTGAACCCTAGGATAAAAAGCCTGCACCAGCCGGCGGATGACCGCCTCTCCTCCAAGCGCCTCATAGATCGTTGTATTCGGACGTGTCATATTCTCCACCCAGCCTTGTTTTTATTCTATTATAGCACTAATTTCCTAACTCGGCATTACAATCGGCCTACGATTTTCTATCATTTCCCCCACACTTCCGTGCATGTGGAACTACAGCACTTCTGCACCTTATGGCAGGCTTGCCGCGTCCACCGCTCTGACGCTATATGGCATCGGCAGGCTGGTCAATCAGGTGTCTGTGGGCATCGTGAAGCAAAATGAAGCAACTGGATGAACAGGAGCAGTATGCTCATGAAAAAAAGGCGCTATCCGGCATTTCGCTGCCTAGCGCCTTCTCTCTTATACCTCTATTACGAGCACATCATACCCAGGCAGCTCCAACGTCCCGTCCAGCTTCACTCCACTCAGCAGATCGACTGCCGGCTTTTTCAGCACCAACTGCGCAGGCTGCTCCGAATAATTCAACAAGAACAGGTACGAGCGACCGTCCGCTGAGCGAATGCCCGCCTCGACGTTAGCAGGCACCTCCAGCCAGTCGGCGAACGGTGCGGTCAAGTCCAGCTCATCGATGATCGCATCCACGATCGGCTCGCTATACGCTGCGCCATAGTACCACACTGACCCTTGCCCTTCTGTCCGCCTCGTAAGCGCAGGCTTGCCGCGGTAATACTCTGACGCATAGCGTGCCATCACCTCAACAGCAGCGTCCTCCACCTGCAGCACCTCATTGAATCCTACAGCAGCAGTACAAGCTGGCAGTTGACTGCGACTGCCCTCCCATTGCAGCTCCGCAGCGCGCACACTCCCCTTGACGAGCGTGAAGTCTTCCACTGTAATGCCGCATAATTCAGCTACAGGCCCAGGGAAGGGCCGCATGTAGCATTGGCCATGGATGTCCTTGTAGCCGGTACGTGCGCCGAACAACAAGGTGCCGCCGCGCTGCACATACTGAGTCAGCAGCTTCGCGGTTTCATCGGTCATAATCGCCGGGTGAGGGTAGATGATGACCTTGTACCGCAGCAGCTCCTCAATCGTCGTCTTCTCCCGCAGAGTGATGACATCCGCTGGGATGTGCCGATACTGGAGCTGCTTGTACCATGAGCGCATGCTCTGCCACTGGAGCGGGCCATGCCATCTGTCCAGCTCTCCATCCCACATGTTGTCATAGCTCTGCATGAGCGCTACCTCCGCCTGGTAGACGGTTCCCGCAAGCAGCGAGCCGACTCTGGCCAACTCCTCCCCGACCTGCGCGACCTCGCGCACTCGCCTGTTGGGCCGATTATGGTAATCGTTAATCCCATGCCAATAAATCTCCGTCCCCATCGTCGCCGTGCGCCAGCGGAAGTAGACCAGCAGATCCGTGCCGTGCAGCACGGACTGATAGGACCATAGCCGAATCTGTCCCGGCCTTGGGGTGCCCATCTCGATCCGGTCAACCCAGCCCCCCGGCCCCGATTGCTGCTCCATGACGCAAAAATTCGGAGATATCGAGCGAACATTGGACAGATTCATGCTCCAGGCGCGGTCGCCAAGCGGATTCTCCTCCGTCCCGGACGAGAGCGTAGCAAACTGCGGGTAAGAATCATAGGAGAAGAAATCCAGCAGCTCGTCCGTCAGCTTATGGCTGTCCAGATGTCCGAAGGTGCCATTCGTCGTCACCCAATGCTGTGGCGCGAGCTCACGGATAATATCCGCTTGCAGCTTGGCGAAGGAGATCGCATTATCGGAGATGAACCGCTTCTCATCCAGCGCCAGATGTGGGTTGGGCGACGCGCTGACCATCGGTCGTGTCAGATGCACCTGCTCCCAGTCCGTATAGGTCTGGCTCCAGAATACGGTGCCCCACGCTTTATTCAACTGATCCAGCGTGCCATAGCGAGCCTGGAGCCATTGCCGGAACGCCTGATGATCCGCCTCGGCATAGAACTCATTGATCTCACAGTTGAGCTCGTTGTCAATCTGCCAGCCAATCACCGCTGGGTGATCCTTATACGCCTCCACCATATTTCGGACGATGCGCGCGCACAGCTCCCTGTACTTGGGACTGCTGTAGTTGTAATGGCGGCGCATGCCATGCCGATACAAGACGCCCTCTCTGCTCGCATTGAGCACCTCGGGATATCGATGCGTAAGCCAGGCAGGAGGTGTCGCAGTCGGCGTTCCCAGGATAACCTGCAAGCCATATTGATACGCCAAATCCATCACGCGCTGGAAAAATCGGAAATCGAATTGCCCCTCCACCGGCTCCAGCATCGCCCAGGAAAACTCCGCGAGCCGAATGACCGATAGATTCATCTCTCTCATTCGCCGGAAATCATCCGCCCATAGCTCCTCGGGCCAATGCTCCGGGTAGTAGCATACGCCTAAGGTCAACTCTTTCATTTGAATCGAGCTTGCCATCCATTATGCCTCCCTTAACATCCATACCTTCATTGTACCGGAGACAACGCCAGATGCAACCTTCTTCGGAGAATGCAGATTTCAGACGCGGATTATATCTGGACAGCCTGCCGGATGCTGCGGATGTAATAGAAGCGGGCAATCAGGAAGTAGATCACCTGAATCACCAGGAAGCTGCCGAGCACTAGCGCTGCCTCGGTAACGAGCGATGACATGAACATATGCTGCAGCGCCGTCAGTGCAACTGCGCCGTGGATGAGCGCCACAGCAACCGGAGCGAAGAAGAGCAGCAGCATCTGTCTCGTAATGACCTGAGACAGCTCGCCTCTGGTCAATCCCAGCTTGGCAATCATTGCGAATTTTCGCTTGTCATCATCGAGATCCTGGTAAAGCCTGAAATAAAGGAAGCTTCCTGCCGCAACAAAGAAGATCACACCGATGAACAAGCCAATGAACAGAACGACATTATAGCTGCGCAGCATTTGGTCTTTGTCATAGGCCTTGGCTCCGAATGCATAACTCTTCAATCCTGCCTGTTGCAACTGTTCATTCAGCTCCCGCCCCGCCTTGAGCTCATCCGCATCACGAGGAAGGTTCCAGAAATAATAGCTCTTCATCATCTGCGGCTTATCCAATCGCGCGAAGAAGTCATCAGCAACAATATAGTAGGTCTGATACAACGGAACGACGCCGCTCTTCGTTTCCTCCACGGGCTTCAGGACAGCCCCCTGATGCACCCCTACTGGTTCCAGTGAAGTGATGCTGCCTGTGCTTATGAATGCATTGTTGCGGCGGACTGCAATGGCTTCATCGCCCGTTAGCTCATACATTGTGCTGCCCAATTCCTCGGCAAGCACATTATATGAGGACAGCGGCATCACGATAATAGCCCCTCCTTCGCCGTAATAGCCGATCTCGATGCGGAATTGCTTGTATTCCGGTGCCTCCGTGCCCAGATAGCTGCGGATGGCCTCCACCTCCTGCGACGGCTGCTGTTCTGAAGACAGATATTGCATATCAAATGGCTGACCTTCATCGATGTTCCGCATCATCAGCGCTCCGAAGCAGATCAGTGTGCCGATTGCGGTAAAGGCGACGGTCGAAATAATAGAAATGATGAAAAAGGTGCGCGCATTATCCTTCATTCGATAAGATAGGTCGCTTAAAGTCAGCATATTGGTGCGCCGCCAGAACAAGCGTGTTCTGCGCTTGAGGCTATTAATTACGTATACGCTAAGCTGTGTGAACAAAAAATAGGTGCCGATAATGACGACGACCGTCACCGGGATGAAGGCGATCGTCACTTCAATTCCTTTGGTTATCAACGCAACGACGTAGCCCGCACCTAATAGCAAGGCAGCCAGCAAAGACAGCACAATCGAAGCGCGCGGTTCTGACTTGGGAATACTGGAGCCTTTAATGAGCTCAATGATCTTCTTCCCACGAATCAGCATCACGGTGAACAGTGAAATGACGCCAAACAGCAGCACGAAGGCGCCTAAGGTCAGCAGGATCGCCTCCTTGGGCCAATAGAACGGCAAGCTCTGATCCAGCTTGAGCATATTTTCCGCCGACAGCAGAATGGCCTTGGCGAATACCAGCCCCAGCGCGATGCCGCCCAGCGTGGAGAACAGGCCGATCAGCAGATTTTCGATGAAAATCATCAGCCTAAGCTGTAGAGTGCTCATGCCATGCATGACCAGCAGCCCGAACTCCTTCTGCCGAGACTTCAAGAATGAGCTCATCGAATACAACACGAAGAAGATCGCGAAGATATAGATGATTGCTTCAGCCGTATGCAGACCTCTGGACACCGACTGATTCAGACTTTCCGATGCCAGCGCCGGATGGAAGGCGAACACGGCATAGACGAAAAACACAAGCACCGAAAACATGCTGCTGAAGAAGAAGGCGGCGTACAGTCGCTTGTTGCGCAGTACATTATGGAAGGCGAACTGACGAAAGGTCACTTGCATCACCTCCCAGCAGCGACAGCGTATCGATAATTTTCTGGAAGAAGGCTTGCCGCTGTTCACCGCGATGAATCTCTGCGAACGGCTTGCCATCCTTGATAAAGACAACTCGGGAGCAATAGCTGGCCGCTACGGGGTCATGCGTCACAAGCAGCATCGTCGTCCGATCATGCTTGTTGATGGCCTCCAGCGTCTGCATGACATCGCGTGCTGCCTTGGAATCGAGGTTGCCAGTCGGCTCATCCGCCAGCAGCAGCTTGGGACGATGGATGATGGCCCGCGCGATGGCAGACCGCTGCGCTTGCCCCCCGGATATTTCATAGACGCGCTTATCGACGATCGATTCGATCCCCAGCTTGCGGACGACTGCTGTCAGCCGCTCCTTCATCAGGCTCATATTCGCTCCGTCCAGCGTCAGCGGCAGCACAATATTCTCCGCTACCGTCAGCGTATGGAGCAGATTGAAGTCCTGGAATACGAATCCCAGCTCCCGCCGCCGGAAGCGCGCCAGCTCATTGCGTCCCAGCTTATGCGGGTCGTTCCCGTTAATTAGAATCTCGCCCGATGTAGGCGAATCAATGGTCGCAATCAGATTAAGCAATGTCGTTTTGCCGCTGCCCGAAGGCCCCATGATGCCAACGAACTCTCCTTCATCCACCGATAGATTCAATCCATTTAGTGCCCGGTACGCCAGCTTGGTTCCGTATACTTTGCTGACCTGCTTTACTTGCAGCATTTCCATGACTTCGCGTTCTCCCCTTTGTCTTATTGTCTACCTCCACTGTACAGCTCAAAGGGCGATGCTGCTATCGGTTTGCATTTCATCAATCTTACATCTGTGTAAGATTAGGAATCGAGCTCAATCGACGGGGATTCGTTCATCCGGCTTCCACCCTCCCAGGATGGGAACAGCAGGCGGACTGTGGTGCCCTGACCCGGCGCGGACTCCAGCTCTACCTCATGGTGCAGATGATCGCAGGCTCGCTTCACCAGATACAGCCCCATCCCGGTTGCTTCCCGGTGCCGTCTTCCGTTATCTCCAGTGTAGAAGGGCTCGAACACACGGCGTAGATCGGCGCGGGGGATGCCCTCGCCTTCATCCCGTACTTCCAGTACGGCATGTCCACGTTGCTCGCCAAGTACAAGCTCGACTTTTTTATGCTCTCCTGCAGAATATTTGATCGCATTGGTCAGCAACTGCACGATGATGAACACGAGCCACTTCTCATCGGTTCTCACCAGCAGCGTCTTATCTCCCTTAATCGAGGGATAGACGAGGCTGCGGATGAATAGCCGCTTGCACTCCTGCACGGCCTGGTCGGCAGCAGTGGCCAGCGATACCTGCTTAATATGGAAATCGTGCTCGATGGATTGCAGTCGCGCAGCATATAATACGGTATCCAGTCCGGTACGCAGACGGTCGAGCTCCTCGCGAATGCTGGCGGTATGCGGCGATGCCGCTTCCTGCTGCAAGGTCAGCTCGATCACGGCAAGCGGCGTCTTCATCTGATGCACCCATTGATTCATAAATAGCCGATGCGTATTTTGTTGCTGCTGCGAATCGGTCAACTGCTGCTGCAAGAGCTGGTATTGTGCGAGCAGCAGCGTCCGCAGCGCCTGCGGAGCGGGAGCTTGTCCGAGCGGCTCCAGCATCTGATCCATCGAAGATGCCGGCTCAGACAAGCGTCTATAATAGTGTCTGTGCGACGCATAATGGAACACCAGATAGACTGCGAACAGAAACAAGCCGAGAAAGATGGCATACAGGGCAACTGCCACGCTGCGGCTGTTGTCCAGCCAGCAGATGAGCAGCACGACACCGATGATAAGCGGTTGAAGCAGCAGCAGCGGAAGATGGTCGCGCAAAAACAGTCTCATCGCTCCAGCTCCCGCCATGAAGGCACGAGTCGGTAGCCTGTACCGCGCAGCGTCTCCACGCCATCGTGAATACCCAGCTCCAGCAGCTTGCGGCGCACGCGGGCGATGTTGACATTGAGCGTATTCTCATCCACATAGCTTTGATCATCCCATAGCTTCTCCAGAATTTCGTCCCGGCTGGCGTACCGGGGCGCATGCATCATCAGCAGCTCGATAATATCCGCCTCCTTCTTCGTAAGCGCAGCGCGGCTGCCGTCCAATTCCAGCTCCAGACGCTCGGGATACAAGAGCAGTCCTTCCAGCTCACAGACCCGCTCCTGCGGCTTCGCGGCATATTCACCATAAGCGCGACGAAGCAAGCTGCGAATTTTGGCCATCACAACCTCGTAATGAAATGGCTTCGTAATATAATCATCTCCACCATTCTCCAGCGCCATGACCTGATCCATCTCCCCTGCACGGGCTGAGATGAACAGAATCGGACAGGTGGACAGTGTGCGAATCTGTCGGCACCAGTAATAGCCATCGAAGCGCGGCAGGTTAATATCGAGCAGCACCATATCTGGCTGAATCTCCTCGAACTGCCTGAGGATTGCACCGAAATCATCCGCCGCGCGTACCCTATAACCGTATCTCTCCAAATAAGAAAGCAGCAACGCTGCCAATTTGGGATCGTCCTCAACAAGCATAATCGTGTGCATTCTATTCCCCCACTATTCCTTCACCAACTGTAGACAATGTTCTCTAATTATACCATGAATGAAAGGAAGCACATCAGAAGCCGAGGCTTGCATGGTTTGCAAAGATTGGATGGAGGTTTGATACGAATTGAAAATTGTAATTAAATAAAAAAATTTATAAAATGAGGTAATAAGACCGATTGATGTATGTCTGCTAGCACATTAAACTTAATATGGGTTAATTGAACCTAACGGTTCATATGAAAGGTTTCTCTTGGCCATCTAACCGTGCAGGAATCTAAAGACCCATCGATTCTAAGGAGGTTGATGAATGGATAGACATGAAGCGAGCAACAGGTATTTACGCTCACTAGAGTATTATATCTGGATCAGCGAGTTAAGTCCGAAGAGAAAACAGGAGTTGTATGCAACGTATCAACAGCAAATAGAACAACAATTGCAAACAGATATTTCCTCATATCAATTCAAGCAATATCTGGTGGATTTGGGCAATCCAAAGGACGTTGTGAAGAAGGAAATGAAGGGAATCGAGAGCTCTTTATCCCCGACAGCAGGGACATTAAAACGCAGCATGGGTTTTATGCCATTCATCCTGACTATTGGCTGGACACTTAATAATGACCTGTATCAACAAATGGCTGCAGGCCAATTACAACCTTCCTTTTGGCTCCATGCCGGTATCATACTGTTGCTTCTCATCGGTACGACTATCAGCTTTTATAAGTATCGTTTCGACCAGTCTTTCTTCAAGGAGGTTGCCATTACAAACTTTATTGTCTATATGCCTATTTCCTTCATATTTTGCTATATGCTTTTGAACCAATTTTCGATCGGAGCGCTCTTCATTCCGTTTACGCTAATTATTCTCACCACTGGCCTTGCTCTTTATTTTGATTGGAAAAATTCAAGCTTTTTGAGAAAACTCTTTATTCCATAAAATGATAATGAAGGCGGGAGATCATCAGCGTATGCTCTCGATTCCGCACCTCAGACTCCACCGCCAAGTGAATGTGGTTGCTGTGCTTCAGGAGCTGTTGTTTACTTTTTAATCTCTATTCATTACAATAAGCGCTAACCAGTAATCTGCAAGGAGAATCGTTCCCTTCGATTACACTCATTCTTTCCGAAGCATTCAAGGGGCCTGGCATAGCCATTCTTTCTTCTAAGAAAGCCACTTCAAGCCTGCTCGGATGAACATCGGGAGGTATTCAGCCTATGATATCGTATGAGCTTCTGGGGGCGCAAACACTGGCAGACAGCGGCACAGCTTACCCTGTTCCGCTGTCCGGCTCTTTCCCTGCCATCATCGTGCCTTCTGAGGATATAATCATTCACACTGCACATCATTTCTGGCATGTAGGCAAAGGTCAGTTTATAACACTGCTGCAAGCGGAGGCGGCGGCTCATCTTGAACCGGCAGTCAACGAGCAGTTTGGTTCCGTGTACATTATTTCATTTCATATCTACCGGCTCGTTAGTCGTGAGACGAATAGGCTGATCTATGAGACGGATACGGAGCAGCTTCCCAAGCACGGCCAGATCATGGAATTCCCTCGCCACGCCGAAAGCCTGATGCATAATTTACTAGAGCTTTACCGCCAGTCGTCTACCCATTCGAAGCTGCATGTGCTACTTTATGAGCTTCTTGATGTCATTCTTGCCAACAGGTTTAGCGAGAGCATCTATCAGACAAGCGATAAGGCTATTCAAATGGCTGTCGCCTATATTCAGCAGCATTATAAATCCCGATTAACTCGCGCCTCTCTAGCGAAAATGACTGGCTTTAACGATAGCTATTTCTCCTCGTTGTTCCGCAAGGAAACAGGCTGGAGCTATGCCGAGTACGTTAATCGCATCCGAATTGACCGCGCCAAGCACCTACTTCTTGGGACGACATACAAGCTACAGGAAATTGCTAACCAAACGGGCTTTACCGACAGCTCCTATCTGGGCAAAACGTTTAGCAAAACCGTGCATCTCTCGCCAAGCAGCTTCCGCAGCAGACGCCGCTCCCGTCGTATCGTCGGCCTGCAATTTCTAGGCTCCCTTATGGCGCTCGGTATCAAGCCGCTTGCCGGTGCGCGTGAAGTGCTTCACTCCTCGCTGCTGCTGCGCAGGCACATGCCCGACATCGTTGAGCTGGAGGAGTGGGATCAGATAGAAGCACTCCAGCCGCTGGCACCAGATATCATCGTTGCACCCACCTATGTATATAGTTATCCAGATGTGCTAAAAAAACTGGAGACGATCGCCCCAGTTCTGACCCTGCCTTGGGGGCAAATGGACAAGCTTGAGGAGGTGCGCATGCTCGGTACTCTGCTTGGAAGAAGCCAGGAAGCCGAGAACTGGGTAACCCGGCTGTTGCAAGCAGCCGATAAAGCCAAGCAAGAAATCAGCCCCTTTATCAGTGAGAAGGCAACCGTCGGCTTGTTTGAGCTTTGGCACGATGGCTCATGGCTGATCCCTCATCTGCCTGTGCGTTCAGCCTATAATTTGTTTAAGCTGCTTGGGTTGACGCCGCCGCAGCGCGTTAGGCAGGAGGTCCTCCAGACCGGTAAGCATCGCTTCATACAAGAGGAGGAGCTGTATTCCTATTCAGCGACCCACATGTTCCTGATTGTTCCGACCGATGACACGGAAGCGTACCGTGTCAAGCTGATGCAACGCTTCGTCTGGCAGCAGCTCGTTTATAATCACGGCTGTCAGTTGCATCTGCTTAAGCTGAATGAATTTTGGTATGATGATGGCTTGTCGTTGGAGCTTCAGCTTGAAGTGCTAGTAACATTGTTAGCTGCATCATGCTGAATCCAACAATTTTCCCTAATATATTTCCAATGTATCTACATCGACCGATGTGCAGACTCCCCTTATAATAACAGTATAATCGCGAATGATAATCATTATTGTTATTGGAGGGTTTGTTTTGTTCTTACACCATATTTCCAAATTCATCTTCCTTCTTGTATGGGTCGCTCTGCTCGCCGCTTGCAGCAATTCAACTTCTGGTACTCACACAAATGCAAATGACGGATATTCTTCGTCCTCTGAATCAGCAGTTGCACCGAACGCTTCAGACCAGCCGTCGACTAAATTAATCGAGACTATGCGTGGCAAGATTGAGATTCCGGTCAAGCCCGAACGAATCGTCACAGACGGATACTTGCCTGAACTGCTGGTGCTTGGTCTCAAGCCGGTCGGTTCAACCCGCTGGGATCTGGAAAACAAAGTGATTCAAGATCGAATTGACGGCATAGCTTCAACTGGAGAACGATCACTGGAGACTATAGTTGAGTTGGCTCCCGATTTAATTGTAACATGGGCAGGTGATGTATCTATTATTCAGCAATACGAGAAAATAGCACCTACCCTTGCTATTCCATACGGATCATACAGTGATATTCATGAAACCATTCGCTATCTTGGCGGTGTACTGGACAAGGAGGCTGAAGCTGAGCAATGGCTGGCAGAGTTTGATCAGACAGTTGAGGAGGCGCGCGCCGAGCTTGCTAAGGTGATTAAGCCGGAAGATACATTTGCGCTTATGGGTGTGTTTGTGGTAGACAAGGGCTTTTATGTTTATGGGGATGGAGGCTATCGCGGCGGCGAAGCACTGTACCGTCATCTACAATTGAGGCCTCCGGCCAAGCAGCAGGAAGAGATGATTGGCAAAGAAGCCTATCGGCAAATTTCCTATGAGGTCCTTGACGAATACGCAGGAGACTATATTTTTATTGATCAAGGCGATTTGATTTCTGATATATGGGGGGACAACCAGGGTCTCTGGAACTCGCTCGATGCTGTAAAAAACAACCGTGTATTCAAGCTCGATCCCGATCTGTTCTGGGGCAATGACCCCGTCTCACTAGAACTGCAGATTCAGGAAGTCGTGAAAATGCTGACTGGACGGTAACAATCAGACTATCGCTCTTACATGCCACAGGCAAGCATGACGCTGTTAACGGATTGCTTGCCTATTGGTATGTCAGACTTGCAGAAAACTACGTTAGACAACCTCAGCTAACATCCTTATAAGAACCAGCGATTAAACAGATCAATTCCGTCAAAATTAATTTCTCGCGATTATAGATCTCTTTTAACTCCAATGATAGTTTCTTTAATATCGCCTGATCAGAGTTCACTAGAAACTTAATGAATAGGGATGTATGTACTTTCGACATCTCCTCCATCAGACGATATTCTTGAATATATCCCTCTAAGGATTCCGAATGAATGAACTCCCTTTGCCTTAGCCACTCTAAACGTTGAACCATACATTTTTTGTGTTCCCATAAAAAAGTAAAATATCTCACATCCTCAAAATGCAGATGTTCCGTATACATTGTGTCGATGATATGAACTAATTCATGATAGACATTGATCCCGAAAATATCTGTAAAACAAAAATACTCTCCAATTTTTATAGCTGAATTTTCGGATCTTACATATTCATTAAGCTGTGCCTCTATGTGAGGTAGGTAGGCGATAATAGTATCATTGGGTTGATATTGAAATACCCTTATTCCATTTAACCAATCCTTGGATAAATCTGTATGGTCATGTGCTCTTTGCATCTCTGCAAACGTACATATACCGTTTATATATTTGCCATTATTGAAAGAACCAGAAATATAAAACACTTCGCTTGCATCGTCATATCCATAAACAAAAATATCATGCGTATAATTAGACTCCCTCTCAAAAAAGGTAGAGAGACTTAATTGCGATTCGGCTGCAAAAAAATAGACATACTTATCCTCATTAATAGCATTTTTAAGAAAATTAATCATGTCGTTCTTGAGCTCTTGCTTCACAAAATCCCGGCTTATATTGTTCATTATAATGAAGGGACAACGTTCTAGAAAATAAGGGAAATAAAAGGATAGTCCATTTGGATACAAGGGGTTCATTCTAATAAATAATTGAATGAAATTTGTATTGATCCATGTATCCGTATACTCATTAATCGGTAACATGGATAACACATTGGCATAGATGGGGTATGAGGTGATATGTGGTTCTCTCTTATATAGAACTTTTTTCATAGGCATTTTTCCTTTTCGTATTCCTAGTTTTGTATTCATTCGCGACTTCTAATACTCCATAGTATAGAGGAAAATCAATCAATTCTAATCGTGTATTTATCTTCATATTCATCCTTTGAAACCAGAGCCACAGATCGCAGCCGCACCAGTCACTCAGCGAAGCTGGCTCCATTCAATCGATTTCTCTTCAAGTTGCGCCTCATGTTGATAACGATCCATGGTCACAATAAAAATGGAGCTATTAATATATTTATTTAGACAACTCCTCAATCATAGCTATCATCCTATCATGTTACTGTTCACATTGTAATTTACGGCTATAAAAAGAAAAAGCCACATTTCCGTCGGGAACCAGCTTGTGCTTGTTCTGCTCGTCCTTGGGGTAGCCGTAAGGGGCAAAGGCTCCCGTGTAATCGCCGTTTAACGCCCGCTGGTGATAGCCGCTCTTGACCTTCCGACTGGTATCGCGGACGAACCATTCATTGAACAGATTCCGCAGCTCCGTGAAATAGCGGATTATCCACTGAACAATACTCATCCTGAGGTGAGTGCTTGTGGTCTACGAACGAATACGAAACATGCGTGAAGATAAGGATTTATCACAGGAGCTATGCGCGCATCTGAATTGCAAACAGCGGACGTACAGCGATTACGAACGGGGAAAGCTTGATATTCCGACAGCGCTCTTAATCGCATTAGCTGACTTCCATCAAACGAGTGTTGATTATTTACTTGGCCGTACCGATCAAAAAACGCCTTATTCGCCCCGCGCGTAGAAACGATCTTGACTCCAGCAACCCTTTCTGTTGTTCCCGGCAGGTGCTCTATGGCACCGTGTAACGGTGCAGCAAGCGAATTTGGATATCCAAATTCAGTGCTTGCTGCAATTTCGGACAGCGTCCGAATTGACATCAGGGCACCCGCCGTGAAAAAGAGAGGCAGTCTCAATCCGTCACCGTCACCCGCGTCGAATCCAAGTGAATAGGAATCACACGATCATGCGTCAATGGTTTCATTCATGAGAAAACGGAAGGCCACTGCCTTCCGTTTTCCATCCATGCTTATTTAGCTGTAGACCAGTTCACGCAACGCCAATTCCTCCGCTTGTTGCTTCAGGCCGTTCATATGGCTTGTCCAGTCCAAGGGATAAGCGGCTTTATCCGGGATGGATACCGTTCCAGCAACCGCTCCATTGTCCATTCCGCTTGTTCACGCGCTGCCCGGTCAACTTCGGCCAGATGCGAGTTCAATTGCTCGGACAACAACAGGTGGGCGTAGGAGCCCTTTCGTTCAGTTTTCAGAAATGTCTTCCGCAACATCCCGTACTTTCCGAATGGAAGAGCTTCTGGTGAAATTCGGCAGCAGATAATCCCCGTCTATCCGGTATGTCAGTTCCATTAGGTTGTAGTTTGCAGAAACGGTATTTGTTTTACAGGGATCTCAAATTGATGGTCCTTTTTTGCTAGCTGCTCAACACTCACTATTGCCTGGCGGCGTCCATGGCGAGCATGTCCTTAATAAAGGTGATGCCGTGCAGCTGTCCTTTCGCCAATGGGCCCATGATAGATGCATCCGTCTCGTAGATCCGCCCGTCCTTGACGGCTTTCAAGCTCCGCCAGATCGGGTTATCCTGCAACGCGAAACGATTATCCTGCTGCCCGAGATACATCCCTGCAACAAACAAAATATCGGGATCGTATTTCGGCAATTCTTCCCATTTGATCGTTGTTTTACCCTCCAGCCCGGGACATCGCTTAAGTCCAAGCTCGTCGTAATACGCCTTTGTTGTCCAGCCGGTATACACATACAAGGTCGTACTTGAAGCCATTAAGAACAATGCGCTCAACCCGTCTCTCTCTGCCTCGGCGATCCCTTCTTTCGCCGCCGAGCTAGCAGATTCATAACGGGCGACAAAGGTGTCTCTGGCCGCCAACTCCCCCGTTGCTTCGGCAATAGGGTTTAAGTACGTTGCAAACAAGTCAACTTCCTCCTTGCTGCCGAACACAACCGTTGGCGCGATTGCGCTCAGCCCCTCATAATCACTCCGGTCCCAATCGAAGGCAATAATCAGGTCGGGCGCAACGGCTGCAAGACGTTCCATGTCCACATTACCACCCAAATCCACAATGCAATGGCGACTCAGCTCTTCCTGGTAGATCGGGAACGCCTCCAGCGCCGACAGCGAAGTGCTCGCATGGGGAGCAATTCCCAACGCCATCAAATATTCCGCAGCAACGAAATTAGTCGTCGCAATTCGCAGCGGCTTGCGGCTCAAATACGTTTGCCCCCTCCTATGCTGTATCGTTTTTGGAAATCCATCCGCAATAGGCATCTGTTGTCGCTCCTTCGTGCCCTTTAAGGCTGTAAGTCTCTCATAAACTCCAGGGCGTATTGCTGACCTCTCGCCATGGGTCCAAAGATGGACGTGTCCGTCTCATACACATGATTGTTTTTTACCGCGGTTAAGGTTTGCCAGACGGCGCTATCCTTAAGCTTTTCTACCGCACCTGTGGGATTGGTGTAATCCTCGCCGATAAATATAACTTCGGGGTCGTATTTTCTCAGCGTCTCCAGATCGATGGCCTGAGCTGCGCTCAGATCGGGAATGGTCTTAAAACCTAGCTCGTCATAGAACACCTTCGTATTAAGACCTGTAAACAAATAATTCGTTTTTTCGGAAGCCATCATAAAAATAGCCGTTTTGCCCTGCAGCCTGTTGTCTTTAAGGGCAGCGATGGCCTCTTCTTTGGTTGCATTGTATTTCGAAAAGAAGGTTTCCAAAGCCTCATGTTCGTTAATTGCTTCTCCCAACAAAACAAACGTTTCCTGGAAGATGTTCGTGGTTTTTGTCGTATCCAGCACAATCGTAGGCGCGATTGCGCTCAGTTTGCCGTAATCCGCCTGATCCCAATCGAAGGAAATGATCAGGTCTGGAGCAGCATTGACGACGGCTTCGTAATCAAGCGGAGTGCCGAGATTTGCAATTTTATTGTTGTTCAACTCTTCATCATAGAGCTTGAAAATAGCGAGCTGTTCAAGCGAAGCCGTTCCGTGAGGAATGATGCCAAGCGAAATCAAATGCTCGGCGGCCACGAAGTTCGTCGTCACTATTTTTGTCGGCTTGGCGGGGATCGTCGTCTCTCCCTTTAGGTGCGTAACCGTCTTGGGAAAACCCGAGTCGCCAGTGGAAGGCGATTCTGAAGCCGAAGCGCTTGCTGCGGTTGCAGCCTTATTGCCGGAAGGTGAATGGTTCGTCGTCTCCCCGCTTCCACCGCAGGCGGACAGGAGCAGCAAGAAGGCCAATAAAGGACTTAATAAACGAAAGAATTTGCCAGACATAATAAGGTTCCTCTTTTCAAATAGTTGTTATTTGCGCAGCAGCAGAAAAATAAAGTAAGGCGCCCCCAATATGGCGACAACCAGTCCGACGGGGATTTCGGATGGCGCAAGGGCGTGTTTGCCCACTATATCGGATAATTGAAGAAGCAGAGCGCCGATTAAAGCGGATACCGGCAGCAGCAGCTCATGTTTTGGACCAACCAGCTTTCTCGCAATATGAGGAGCTAACAAGCCCACGAAAGCAATGCCGCCTCCTGCCGCTACAGCCGCTCCTGTTAAAGCTGCCGCCATTAGCAGCAGATGCCTTCTCTCCTTCTCGACGGACAGGCCCGCGGATTGTGCAAGCTCATCTCCAAGTCTAAGCACATTTAAAATACGGGCCTTAAAGTAGATGACCGCCAGCAGCAGCACGATCCAGGGAAGCAAAGCCAGCACGGCGCTCCAATTGGCCGACCAAATACTGCCTGAAAGCCATATGGCCGCCCTCATGAAATCGCCTTTATCCATCAGCAGTTGAATGACGATAATGGCGGCGCCGAGTACGGCGTTAACCGCAACACCGACGATTAACAGCCTCGTTGGCGCAATTCCTCGCTTCCAGGCAAGAGCATAGATCAGGAGGGCTGCAATCGCCCCGCCGACGAATGCTGCCACCGATGAAGCGCCAACAGAGTCGGTGCCCCACTGACGTACAGTGTCCAAGGCTTTTGTATCCTCACTCGTAAGAAGGATGAGCACAACCACGCCCAAACCAGCGCCGGACGTAATGCCCAGAATTCCAGGATCCGCGATATCGTTGCGGGTGACGGCCTGCATAATCGTGCCAGCAACGCTAAGACATGCTCCGATCATCAAAGAGAGCAGCATGCGGGGAAGCCTTAGCTCGTATAACACCATGTCGGTCTTGGGACTGCCGTTGCCGCTAAAGGCCTGCCATACTTCCTTCATTGATAGCCGAACCGCCCCCAGGTGGAGACTAACCAGGAAAACGGCAACAATGAGCACAAGCACGCCTACAGGCATGATCCATGATTTTCTGCGCAAGGCATACACGACACGCATCATCGTCAGCTCCGTTGCCGACGCGCGATATAAAGCAGAACAGGCGCGCCGACGATGGCGGTAAGTACGCTCACCGGCGTTTCATATGGCGGGTAGATCATGCGCGTGAAAATATCGCACACGACTAGCAGCAACGCACCGAATACGGCTGCGCCGGGAATCATATAGCGGTAATCATAGCCGACAAGCTTCCGGCAAAGATGGGGAACGAGCAGTCCGGCAAAGGAAATCGCGCCGGCGATCGACACGGCTGCCCCGGTAAGCAGCAACACGGCTATCGCCCCTCCGATTCTAATCAGCGTCAGATTGGCTCCCAGCCCTTGTGCCGTACATTCGTCCAAGCTGATTAGCGTAACGGATCTGGCTAACAGCATCGCAAGAACGACTCCGATGACAAAAGCGGGCAGCAAGGCCTCCAGTTGATTCCAGCTAACGCCCGCGACGCCTCCTGCAAACCAGAAAGCCAGTATGCGCGCTACATCGTAATGAATAGCGATTGCCGTAGCAAGCGAGCCCAGCAGGGTGCCCATCGCCATTCCCGCGAGAAGGAGCCGGACGGGCGTCATCCCGTTGCGGGAAAACATGCCGATCAGGATAACGAAGCCGACTCCGACCCCTGCCCCTATAAAAGAGATAAACATCAAGCTGTAGTTGGAGAGAGCGGGGGCAAACGCAAGTCCCAATGCCATAGCCAAGGTAGAGCCCTGCGTGACTCCAAGAATAGAGGGATCCGCGAGCGGATTTCGGGTGAGCCCCTGCATAAGAGCGCCGGATACGGCCAGACACGCCCCTACGGCGGCAGCGGCCAACATTCTGGGCAGCCTGAGCTCCCACACGATTTGACGAAAAGAATCATTGGACTGGTAATGAAAGACTGCATTCCGGGTATCTCCAACGCTGCCGTCGAAGTTACCGGAATGCAACGAAAAAACACAGCTTATCAGCAATACAACAAGCCCGGCTGCAATAACGAGCATCGGCCGCAAAGCCTTGGACCGGGCGGCAACGGCAAGCGATGCCGGATCGATCGATCGTTCATTTCCATCAAGCCCTGGTTGCAGTCTCATCCATCCTCCTTGCACTATCATTGATAATCAATCTCAACATATATAGTAACGATTGGCAGGAGGCAAAACCATGCACGATTCTCAAAAGATTATGGACGAATATGAAGCCCGGATCGGGCTCGGGAAGGAAACCTGGAAGGTGATGTTCCTGTATGTTTTTTAAAAACACGGCTGAAATACATCGGGTCGGAGTAACCCACCTGAGCAGAAATTTCTTGTACGGGGAGATCGGTGGCCGCAAGCAATTGCTTGGCTTGGTTCATACGGCATTGCGTTAGGTAATCCATGGGACGAATTCCGAAATACTTGTGGAATAAATAGGAGAAGTTGCCCGCCGTCATGCCATGCAAGGCCGCCAACTCCCCGAGCGACAGATGCTCCGCAAAGTGAGAACGGATAAATTGCTGCGCCTCCACGACTGACGCTTGCTGGCTTTTTCTATAGATACAATATTGACTGGATACAAACACTTCGTAGAGGACATCAAAAAACAACGACTTGGCACGCAAATATCTCATTCGGTCGGAACTGTCGGTCGTGCTCTTCATGATCTGCAGCAACTCCTGAATGCGGGAGTTCACACCGGTGTTCAACTCGAAATGAGTATAGATTTCCGCGTCTTTGCGCGGCATCCCTTCCCCCAAGCCATATAGAATCAAGTAATATTCCCAAGAGGTAGGGCTCGTTACATTGGCGTTAATCGTCATATCTGGTGCTCCGTGCACAATAACGCCTGGACTTAAATGATATAACGAATCATTAAAATCAACGGTCACGTTTCCCTTTGTCGTAATAATAAAACCGTTCTTTTCGGTTACATAGTTCCGCATGACGGCGCCGGGCTCCACTATGAATTTATAAATATCGTCGATTGCAATTGCCGCTTCTCCGAACTGCTCCGCAAGTTTATAGACGTCCGCCATCGTGCACTTCCTTCGCGATTAATAGTTCTATTGTAATTCAATTGATATACTTTCTCAACAACCCCTACACTGAAGATCTGGGGTTGATTATTGCGACTGAAAGTCGCAGTTCAGGTTAAAGCTTGCTGCAATCCCCACCCTAGATGACCTCCAGCACATTCCAACGATGCAGAGCAGGTCGCTTCATTCTAATGCTTAAAGAAAGACCAAGGGGGCCGGTAATTAGAGCAATAATGGCCAAAATAATATGTATACGAATCATCATAAACCACAGAGCAATACTCGGAAGTTGAATGTCCTTATTCCCAAGAAACACTGTGAAATCAGGATCGACTACAAAGTTTTTAGAGGCCGTATGCAAAACCCACATCAGTGCAATTACAGATATCGTAACAAGTAAACCCACTCTACTTTTCATTGCCGCCTCCTTATGATAACGATTATTAATTTCATCTTCTCAAAGCATGAATGTTCTGATATAATAATACCAATATACCAAACATCCTACGTTTAATGATGAGGAGTGATACTTTTGTTAATACAGACTCAGCGTTTGACTCTGGTCGAACAGGTCGCTTGCCAAATTCAGGCGAAGATTGAAAACAACGAGTGGCAGGTGGGGATGCGGATTCCGCCTGAGCCCGAACTGATGGCACAACTTCAAGTTAGCCGCAATACCTTAAGGGAAGCAATTCGCGCTCTGACTTATGCAGGGCTGCTGAAGACCAGACAAGGAGATGGAACGTATGTCTGCTCATCTAGCGTTCTGGGGGCAGTTATCGAGAAGGTCATTCAACATACAGATAGACTTGAGAGCTTGGAAGTTCGATATGCACTGGAAAGAGAAGCGGCAATCCTGGCTGCAGCCAGAAGGCGCGAGGAGGATCTGGATGCCCTTCGCACCTGTCTGGAACAATGTAGACAGGCTGCTGACCTACAAGACCTCAAAGCTTATGCTCACTGGGATGTCGCTTTTCATAAGAGTGTGATTGCCGCTTCACACAACACACTCATGTCAAGTTTGTATAACCATATTTCTGAGGCATTGCAGCACACAATATTAGAAACAACCGACTTGAACAATGAAAAGATTTATTACGACTCACATACGCGGCTCTATCAAGCTATTGTTGAGCAAAATGCTCAGAAAGCTGAAGAAGCTGTTCGCGCCTATATTGAACAAGCTCGCGCCTCACTGAGTTAATACACAATGTTCTCGCTCAAGGACATCTTTTTATACTTGAAAGCCAAATCCGGGAGGAAGCCAAATGGATGCACCCAAACCATCACTCGATCAACATCGTACCATCTCCAACAACCAATCTCGTATACCACTGAAGCGCTGGCTCTTAATCATCGGTATTATTATTGTCGCTGCAAACTTGCGTACTCCTCTCACCTCAGTCGGCTCTTTGGTCAGTCTGATTCGAGACGACTTGTGGCTCTCAAACACGCTGGCTGGCTTAATCACCACCGTTCCACTCGTTGCCTTTGCTTTGCTGTCTCCCTTTATTCCGAAATTAGGAAGAAGGTATGGGATAGAACGTTCAATTCTGATTTCCCTTATTGTATTGACCATCGGCATCATGATTCGCTCGTTATCAGGTGTGGCCACCTTGTATGTCGGAACTGCTTTACTAGGGCTTGCGATCACCGTATGTAATGTCTTGCTGCCGAGCCTCATTAAACGCGAATTCCCGAAGCACATGGGTTCGATGACAGGTATTTATTCTGTTTCTATGAATTTATGTGGCGCCATCGCCTCAGGGATCAGCATTCCCCTAGCTGTAGGTGCAGGATTGAGCTGGCAAGGCGCTCTAGGCATATGGGGCGGACTTAGCATGATTTCCATTCTATTTTGGCTGCCACAGCTCAAACCTTCAGCCAAACCCGTATCGATCGCAAGTAATCAAGCGGGCAAGCAGCCAATGAAGATATGGCGATCTGGGTTAGCATGGCAAGTTACACTCTTTATGGGGATACAATCTATCATCTTCTATGTATTAGTCGCTTGGCTTCCTGAAATCCTCCAAAGTCAGGGCATTGGTTCAAGTCAATCAGGGTGGTATCTCTCCATTCTGATCATGGCTTCCCTTCCCTGTGCCTTTATCGTTCCTATCGTAGCGGGGCGCATGCGTAACCAGTATTTATTAGTCATTATGACATCCGTTTCACTTGTGATTGGCTCACTTGGTCTTGTCTATAGCAGTATCTATTGGTTAGCGATCTGGGTGATAATCCTGGGGCTAGGTGGCGGCTCTGCCTTCGGCTTATCAATGATGTTCTTCGGCTTGCGCACTCGAAACGCCCTCCAGGCAGCTGAACTATCTGCAATGGCACAATCCATCGGATATTTACTGGCGGCATTAGGTCCGGCATTCATTGGATTTCTACACGATGTCACTCATGGTTGGGGCCTTCCTCTGATGCTGTTGGTTGTTGCGTCTGCACTACTTGGTGTGATTGGTTTGGGTGCAGCCAGAAATCGGTTCGTTGATTCTGGAGACTGTAACAACCAAGCTATAGTTGAGTATAAACGTTCGAAATAATGTGAGAGAATCGTGAGTCTGCGTTCCCATTGGATAACGCGACCACTGATTGTTAAGTCCTGGCGTAACAATTGGGAGGAGTTATCCACCTTCTTCAAGTAACTCCAGAAATTCGTAAGCTCATTTATACGACGAACATCATCGAAGGCTACCACCGCCAGCTACGTAAGGTGACAAAGGGCAAGAGCATTTTCCTTCCGATGAAGCCTTGCTCAAGATGCTCTATCTCTCTACGATGGATGTTGTTCGCAAATGGACAGGCCGGGTACAGAATTGGGGGACAGATGCTTCTCCAACTCTCCGTCTTCTTTCCAGATCGGGTCGGGCAACATTTAAGCTGAGGGAGAAGTCGCCCCCTCGGGGGCTTTATCGCCTAATTCCGTTTACACAAAATTCTTGACAGACCCGTTGAAAAGTTCAACCGCTAATTTTTAGATTGAGCCCAATTTTAATGGCTGAATTTTCGGATCTTACATGTTCATTAAGCTGTGCCTCTATGTGAGGAAAGTAGGTAATAATAGTATCATTGGGTTGATATTGAAATACCCTTATTCCATTTAACCAATCCTTGGATAAATCTGTATGATCATGGGCAAAACTTGAACCCACCTCCATTATTACGCCAATGAATCAACCGACCCACCCTAGATCATAAATAGCGTTCGCAGTTAATAGAAAGCCAACAATGCCAATAACCCAGGCTGTGGTACTTTGGGCGTTTTTTACTAACCATCTATCCAATCTGACAAGAGGTCGCTTCAATGTACGATAAGCGATAAGTCGTCCGATTAGCAGAACAAACGCAGGTACAATCATTACGATACAATAACCGAATAACAGGATGCCGGACATCGGCCATGAAGGCCCCTCAGAAGCTATAAGACCAATCGCCGCCAGGTAGGGGAGCATTGTTGCTAATTCAAGTACGACAGCGGTCAGCGCAAGTCCGATTAGCATAGCGATAGAGCCTTGGCTGGAAACTGAATCGCCCATAACACGATTTCTCCACTTTAAAATACGACCCTCTCCTCTTGCTGCCCGTTCCGCAGCAAGTGCACGCGCTTTTTTCGTATCCATAAGCTGGCTAACCACCATTAACACGATTCCTAAAGTGATTTGCCCATACAGAAATGAATGGGATTCAAGCAATGAACCATATCTGTTTAGAAATGCGTCAGCACTAAACATGATCATTAGACCTGCCAAAAAGTAAAATCCCACAACTGTGGACAAGTAAATAAAAAATCTGCCTACTCGAACACGTTGAGAAGTCATAAGTAGCCAAATGGGTATCAACAGTGTACCGAAACTTGTGGAATCAATTAATGCCAGCACGACAAGGCTTGACAGCAAGGCTGTAAATAACATAATGGTTCCCCCTTTTTTGTATTAAACCGCTTATCTGGAGAAACGCCCCTACGATCATCCCGGACCCAGACGGAAGCTCTTCTCACAAACGGCCTGCGCCCTATCTCCTCTAGATCTATGATTCGCTACCACTTCACCGTCATAAAGAATGGTACAGCTTATCCAACTGGCATCGTCAGCTTTTTCTGCCTTGACCTGTGTGGAAGTCAGCGGTATAAATGCGTCTTTGGAAACGGCAAATTCTTCTCTATAGGGAACGTCGATGGAATCGAAATAAACGCTTTCTGGAGTCTTACGAGCATTTATGTCTACCTCAAGATCAGTTGCTGAATCGCCATCACTTTCGATGACTACCTCTACAATGATGACATCAGAATCCTTACCCATTTCCTCTTTCGATTCCTCACCCGTCATTCCATCAATCGTGTCCTTTGCTATTCCGCAAGCTGACAACATAAGCAATAGACCAATCAGTAAAACCAGATGCCCCATGTGCTTTTTTATAAACCATGCTTGTCTATTTTTCTTCATGTCGTTCGTCCTCTCTCTGCTTTAGAAAAAAGCTGATCATTTCATCTATATAAGCCATGAATTCGCTATCCATCCCCATCACTACGGGCTCCTCACCATCAACAGGCCTTATTAGTTCCCAATATTTATTTAATAGCTGTTCATCACCTTCAAATAGCTCTAATGTCTTCTCATACAAATGACCAGCGACGACTTGAGCTTCTGAAGAGTATGGAGATGCCGGCATCATATCGCTTACTTGTTGAAGAATCGCCAAAATTTCTTCCATTCGACTATCATTACTCCCCATAACAGGTAAACGGTTAAGTATGCTCCTTTCCCTTGAAGTTAACGGCAAATCATCACTAAATTCGGCCGGTACCTTACCTTCTATAAGAGGGCGATCATTCAGCGCCTCAATAACCAGTAATAAATCTTTTACACCACTCGTTCCCTTAAGTTGAATGGCATGAATGGTTGATTTAAGATAATACTGTTTACGACTTAATTCTTCTTTTTTCTGTTCAATCAGCTCTATTTGTTCATTTAAAGAAGCTATCCAATTATCGCTTTCTTTCATATAGTTTTGATTTTGGAATAGTTCTTTAATTTGTTCTAATGTATAGCCAATCGATTTCAACAACAGAATTTTTTGAAGGTAAAGTACGGCAATCTCGTCGTAATAGCGATACCCGTTTTCTGAAACAAGTGTGGGTTGTAACAATCCAATCTGTTCGTAGTAATAAAGTGTTCTTTTGCTGATACTTGCTTTTTGCGCTAATTCTCCAACTCGTATCATGGTTTACTGCTCCTTCCTCAAAGTCATTATAAACAATAACGTATGCGTTATTGTAAAGCGATTTACTCATAAAATATACCTATGTGCTTAAAAGGGGAGAAATCCACATTTTGCGTGATGCCCGTACAAAAAGCGCCATTTCCGGACACGTTTCCAGAGCGCGTACAGAAATTTACTTACTTTCCAGTACTCCAGGCTGCCTCATGATAAGTCGGAAAACCACATCCCCAATGTCGGAATAGTCGTAGTAGCTGCGAGCGGAAGCCGCTATTATAGGGACAGAGAGAGCCATCCTGATTCTTTCAGACGGGGGAGACAAGAAGATGAGGTCAACAGTGAAGCGTGTGTTAACAGGTGTAATCGGGCTGGCCATCGCGGCCGCCCCGCTCTTGGGCGGCATCGCGGCTTCTGGCGCCGAACGAGCGACAGCCACGGATTCCGTGCAGCAGTTGGTCGCAGCAGGGCTGATCAAGGGGGACGGACAAGGGGTATCCAGCCGTTACTGGAGCAAGGAGGCGACAAGAGCACAAGCTGCGATGCTGTTCGTCCGGCTGAAGGGTGTCGAGGCGGAGGCGCTGGCGTATGACGGTGCAGCAGCCTTCACCGATGCTGCGGAGGCTGGCAAGTATCTCGCGCCGGTCGTGAATTATCTGAAGGCGCATCCGCATCTCGGCTGGCTGGCTGAGGATGACCGGTTCGAGCCACAGCGTCAGGTGACCGCGGCCGAATATGCCTCTGTGCTGCTGAAGGCGCTCGGGTATGAAGCAGGGACAGACTATGAGGCGGATGATGTGTTGGCTTATGCCGCTAACAAGGGATTGACGGTGCTTCAGAGGGAGGGAAGCTTAACTAATCTGCTGCTAGCAGAGGCGACTGCCCAAGCGATGCAGGTACAGCTCAAGTATGAGCAGCGCACGCTGCAAGCCAGCTGGCAAGCTGCTGCTCAAGCCCCTGCCTATGAGGCGAGCACACGCATTACGACTAAGTACGGCGTCCTAGAGGGCGCAGCAGATGAGAAGACGGGGACGCTGCATTGGCTAGGTGTTCCATATGCCGAGCCGCCGATTGGCGAGCTGCGCTGGCAAGTCCCTCAGGAGCCTCAACGCTGGGAGGGTGTGAAGCAGGCGACTGAATATGCGCCTGTCTGCTTGCAGCTGTCCGGCGGCAAGACGATCGGCAGCGAGGACTGCCTGAACCTGAACATCTGGCGTCCCGCAACGGACAGCTCCAGGCTGCCTGTGCTGTTGTTCGTGCATGGCGGCGGCAATATGACCGGCTCCAGCAAGGAATTCCCAGGGGATGTTCTGGCAGCAAGCACGAACAGCATCGTCATCTCGATCGAGTACCGGCTGGGTGCGATGGGCTTCCTGCACCATCCTGCGCTGCAGACTGGCGATGCGGTGCGCGACTCCGGCAACTTTGGCCTGCTCGACATCTTCCAATCCTTGCGCTGGGTGCAGGACAATATTGCCGCACTTGGGGGCGATCCGCATAACGTGACACTGTCCGGGCAATCTGCGGGCGGACGTGATGTGATGGCTGCCGTCATCTCCCCGCTTGGCGAGGGACTGTTCCATCGGGCATTCGTGCTGAGCGGCGGTATGACGACAGCCTCAATAGCCGAAGGCGATGCCAAGGCGTCTGCCGCGCTGGTCAAGCTTGCGATAGCAGACGGTCACGGTGCCGATGAAGCAACAGCACGCACATGGCTGGACAGCCAGACAGCAGCTCAGCTATCGGCCTACATGAGAAGCCTGCCAGCAGACAAGCTGGTCACGGAATTCGGCAGCACGGCGATTCGCATGGCACCGTTCCCGCATCTATTCCGGGACGGCACCGTCATACCGGAGAAGGGCTTCGATGTAATCTCCTCTGGCCAATATGCGAAGGTACCGATGATTCTCGGCAGCACGCAGACAGAGTTCTCCGCCTTTGCCTTCGGCGATTCCGCCTTCTCGTCTGCCATTAATGACGGCTCGCTTCTGAAGGACGAGAGGAAGTCTGCCCAATACGCGGCTGCTGTCCATTATGGAAGCCAGCTCTACAGCAGCTTCAATGTGGAGCGGGCGGCGGAACGGCTAACTGCGGTGAACGACCAGCCGCCAGTCTATGCCTATCGCTTCGCATGGGGAGAGCAGGACGGGGTCATCTCCGCTGACCTGCAGAAGCTGCTGGGCGCAACGCATGGCGCAGATATGGCATTTGTGACGGGGCAAAGCATCGGAATTGCGGCTTATTTCCCGAAAGGATACTTCAGTGAGGCGAATGCTCCAGGGCGGGCCGAGCTGGTACAGGCGATTCAGGCTTATCTGCAAGGCTTCCTCTATGCGGGCCATCCCGGCAGTGTGAACGGAATTACCTGGACGCCATGGCAGGCGCAAGCGGGTGCGCTGCGTATCCTGCGCCTGGATGCTTCGAATGAACAGGCCGATATTGCAATGTCGGAGGAGTATGTGAAGAAGGAAGAGGTGCTTGCCCGCATGGAGCAAGAGCTGGCACAGGATCAGGAGACACTGAAGCTGCTGAAGGATAACGTGTTGGCGGGACGTTTTTTCTGGTAAGGCAGACAGATATTAAGCTTAGGCCAATCGTTCCATTACAGAACGATTGGCCTTCGTCCAGGCGTGTCCTCCAACCCGTTCAAGGGGAACCGTTTATCGCCTCTTCGCCCTGTGCTGCGTGGCGTTCCTCTTGACGTACCTCCAGGTACGCCTGAGAGAGCATGCCTTGCCAGAACGGAAATTCGATAACACTAGGGCGTGTCTGAAAACTCTGAACGGAACAGATCTGGCCGAATTTTCGTTCCAGGCAAGGCGCTTTTTCGCAGGCGTACCGGGGTACGTCAAGAAAAAGCAACGCAGCATGGGGAGAAAAGGCAGGGAGAGATGCCCTTGAACGGGGAGTTTGAAGACACACCCTGGTTCTATTTCCCTATGCTTGTTCGTTGCACGCACTACAGTTGCGCGTTACATGACTGCCGCAGACAGATGCAAGGCATCCCCTCCAGCATTCCGTTTAGGAGTTCAGGAATCCGCCAAGCTTGCTGCCTGCGGCCTTAGCGAGCAGCTCCTTCCACGAGCCGAACTGGCTGATGGAACGCACGAAGCTGTCGAGCTTATCTAGCGGCAATTTGTCAAAATCTACAATGCTGCTAACATCGAACCCACTCTTCTCGATGAATTCCTTTACGGTGTTCAAGGTCGTATTGTTTTTGATAAAAGCATCCGTTAAAACCTCATCCAGCTTAATATGGTTCAAGTCCACGCCCAATTTTCCAGCCAAATCATTCAATTTACCAAACATCGCGTTTCCTCCATCCTGTCTATTAGGTATTGATACTATAGCTACCGCACCTGCGGGCTGCGCGCTGCCTTGGCAGCCGTCACCCCTCAATTATCTGCCAATTCCAGTCCTTTGGCAAGCAGATCGACTATATACCTGGCCTAATATATGCCGCCGCACTGAACCCTTCTCACGATCAAAAAAAGATGCTGTACCCGCACTCGTGCAGGCACAGCATCCCTCATTACCACAATACAGCATCTATGTTCAGTAGCTTCCCCAGTCTTCTTCCGATTCCATGAGGGACTGCCGAATTACATATACAAACAAGCAAACGAGTATGCCAGCGATTAGGCTCATTATCATCACTCCTACACTCGGTATAGTTCTATTGTAGCATATACACTGTAAAAACACATCCGATTTTGCAAGCGTTTTCTAAAATTTTATGCACAATGCCTTGCCCTCATTCCTCCTCCCTGCCAAGGCTTGCATGAGCTACTGAGCGGGTAAGCCGCACTCTTGCTTCAGCGTACTTCTCCATCGGGGATAAAGCGGATAAAATGGAGATATTTGTCCCGCAGCGTTCATATAGATGAAGTACATGTCCACTCTCACTCCCACAGATCAGGAGGGCAAGCGATGCTCCGTTACATGCTACATCCGGTTACTCTCGTCTCTGCCGGGGCGCTGGCCTTGTCATTGCTGCTGGCCTCGTTCCCTCAGGCTTCACTTACCGCAGCCATACGCGGCATCTCGATCTGGTGGGAGGTGTTATTCCCTGCACTCTTCCCGTTCTTCGTCATCTCTGAGCTGCTGCTCGGCTTCGGCATCGTCCATTTCTTCGGTACACTGCTTGATCCGTTGATGCGTCCTTTGTTCCGCATTCCTGGCAGCGGCGGCTTCGTGATGACGATGGGCTTCGTCGCCGGCTATCCGATCGGCGCCAGACTGACCGCCCAGCTCTATGAGCAAAAGCTGATCGGCCGCGTCGAAGGAGAACGGCTCGTGGCACTCACGACAAGCTCCGATCCGATCTTCCTCATTGGCGCTGTTGCAGTCGGGTTCTTCCATAACGCGGCGCTCGTTCCTGTGCTCGCATCCGCGCACTATGGCGGCTCTATCCTGATCGGCCTGCTGATGCGCTTCCATGGCCGGAGTGAGCAGGCACCGTCTCCAGCCTCCACCGCCTCCGGCCAGCCACGCCTAACCGCGGCGCTTACCGCCATGCACCGCGCCCGGCTGGCGGACGGCCGCCCGCTTGGGCAGTTGCTGAGCGATGCAATTGCAGCCGCGCTGCGGCTAATGATGGTTGTCGGCGGGCTGGTCGTCTTCTTCTCGGTGATGATGGAGGGGATGACGAGCGCTGGAGCTATTCCCATCCTGGCCTCGCTAGTGCAGACCGTATTCGCGCTGATCGGCTTGCCAGAGGCGCTCAGTCCTGCTGTCATCAACGGATTATTCGAGGTGACGCTCGGAGTGAAGACAGCCGCCTCTAGCTCTGCCCTGCTGATGCATCAGACCGCAATTGCAGCGTGGGTGCTATCGTGGGGAGGACTGTCCGTTCATGCGCAGGTGGTCAGCCTGCTCAGCCGGACAGGGATGCGCTACAAGCCGTTCCTGCTCGCTCGCTTCATCCATGCCTTTATTGCCACCCTGCTCGTCTATGCACTATGGGGCTGGATGGGACCTTCCATGTAACATTCCTTGGATGTAACATTGTATTCCATGCCATTTTCAGCTATCATCATAGATATACATGAAGTAACGGAAGGAGTCTATTCGACTTGAAATATGCTTTATTAGACCGTGGCGACAAGCTTTCCGAGCAGCTTGCAGGGCGGTTTCACCAATTGGCGGCGGACAAGGGCTTCGTACATGATTCCGAATCACCGGAGATGGTCATCTCCATCGGTGGAGACGGGACGTTGCTGCATGCCTTTCATACCTTCTTGCACCGAATTGAGGAGGTCGCCTTCATCGGTGTGCATACGGGTCATCTCGGCTTCTATGCCGACTGGCAAGCCAATGAATTGGACGAATTGGTCGAGCTGATGGCTACCGCCTCGCCCAAGCGCATTCTCTACCCGCTCGCCCAGATTGAGGTCGAGACCTCGGAAGGATCAATCAGCTACCTGGCGCTGAACGAGTTCACGCTCAAGGGAGTCGATGGGACGCTGGTGGCGCAGATTAATGTTAATGATGAGATGTTCGAGATGTTCCGAGGAGACGGGATCGTCATCTCGACACCGACTGGCAGTACAGCCTATAACAAGAGTGTCGGCGGCGCGATCATCCATCCCTCCATCCCGTCGCTGCAGATTGCAGAGATTGCTTCGATCAACAATCGGGTATACCGGACGCTCGGCTCTTCGGTCATTCTTCCTCAGCATCATCATTGTGACATCATCTCGCGCAAGGAGCAGCGACTGGTGCTGAACATTGACCATCTGAACATTCAGCGCGATGATATCCAGGCGATTCGCTGCCGCGTCTCCAGCAGCCAGATCTGCTTCGCCAGATACCGTCCTTTCCCATTCTGGAATCGGGTGAGAGAGGCCTTCCTCGGGTATGACCTTACAGAGGGAGAGCACTAATCGATTAAGATGCCGATAAGAATTACCAGTACACAAACAGGTTGGATTATGTTATAGTACCTGTTATTGGCTACTAACGCCTCCATTCATTGGGGGCGAATCATAGGAAATCCGCTGACGGCTCCGGGCATCTGTTGCAGATGGACCCCAAGCTCGCGGGAGAGGTTTTTTAGCTACCCTCTATAAAAAACTAAGGAGAGACGGTGTCCTTGGGATGCCGTTTTTTTCTGTACAAAGGAGAATCGAAGCAAGTGAACAAACGGGATGAAAAAGCAATCGTTGTGTTTAGCGGCGGACAAGACAGTACGACCTGCCTCTTATGGGCGATACAGCGCTATAGAGAGGTCGAGGCAGTCACCTTCAACTACGGGCAGCGCCACAAGCAGGAGCTGGAATGCGCAGCGGAGATCGCCAGCCATTACGGAATCGCCCACCATGTGCTGGACTTGTCTCTGCTGAACCAGCTCGCCCCTAATGCGCTGACACGAGAGGATATTGCGATTGAAGCCACAGAGGGCAGCCTGCCCACAACCTTTGTCGATGGACGCAATCTGCTGTTCCTGTCCTTTGCCGCTGTGCTGGCCAAGCAGCGCGGGGCACATCACATTATTACAGGCGTCTGTGAGACCGACTTTAGCGGCTATCCGGATTGCAGGGACGTCTTCATCAAATCGCTGAACGTCACGCTGAATCTATCGATGGACTATTTCTTCGTCATCGAGACACCGCTCATGTGGCTGGACAAAGCGGCGACATGGGCGCTGGCCGATGAGCTGGGAGCACTCGATTACATCCGTGAGCATACCCTAACCTGCTATAACGGCATCATCGGAGATGGCTGCGGAGAATGCCCTGCATGCAAGCTGCGCAATCAAGGGCTGCAGCGCTACATGCTTAGCAAGCCAGGAGGGGGCGCGCAATGATTCAGCAGCTTTATCCTTTTGTCTCCCATCCCTATTGCTATGAGCTGAACAAGGATGTGCAGTTTGCAGCAGCTCACTATATCCCTAGCGATAAGGCGGGGAAGTGCCGCCAACTGCATGGCCATACCTACTTCGCTAATATTACGATTGCCGGTGACCAACTGGACGCGCTCGGCTTTCTGGTTAACTTTGCGGTGATCAAGCGTCTCATCCATGACCGCTTCGATCATACGCTGCTTAATGAAGATGAACGCTTCAGTGATGAGCCAGCGGGGCCATTCCCTAGCTCAGAGATGCTGGCTCGGGTCATCGCCGAGCTGGTTCAGGCACATCTGGACACGCTGCCGCATCAGCCCGTGTGTGTGCAGGTGTATTTGCGGGAGACACCCACCAGCTACGTGATCTATCGTCCCAAGCGCGAGGTGGCGCTATGACTGCACGCTTTCCGGTGATGGAAATCTTCGGGCCTACAATTCAGGGCGAAGGACGGGTCATCGGCCGCAAGACGATGTTCGTGCGCACCGCCGGCTGTGACTATAGCTGTAGCTGGTGCGATTCCGCCTTCACCTGGGACGGTACGGGCAAGGAGGAGATCGAGTGGCTCAGCACTCTGGACATTATGGAACGGCTGCTGCTGCTTGATGCCCGCGGCTGTGGACATGTGACGCTCTCCGGCGGAAATCCGGCGCTGTTGAAGCATCTGGGCGAGCTGGTTGACGCGCTGCATCGCCATCAGATAGAGGTTGCACTAGAGACACAGGGCAGCCGCTGGCAGGAGTGGTTTCTGCAGATCGACCAATTGACGATCTCGCCGAAGCCACCCAGCTCGGGGATGCAGACCGATTGGGGCGTGCTTGACGACCTGATCGGTCGGCTCGTCTCTAGCTCTCACCCGGATGTGAGTCTTAAAGTGGTTCTATTCGATGAGGCCGACCTGGACTATGCCATCCAGGTGCATCAGCGCTACCCGTCGTTGCCGTTCTATGTACAAGCCGGCAATGACGATCTGAGCGAAGCGGATAACGGCAAGCTGCTACTGCACCAGTTAGCTCGTTACGAACAATGGGTTGAACGAATTATGAGCACCCCGCAGTTGCGCCAAGTCAGTGTGCTACCGCAGCTTCATACCTGGCTATGGGGCAACAAACGCGGCGTCTAGCCTTCGCGACGGGTTGCGAGGATGTGTATATCTCATATCGATACGCATGTGGGGAAGGAAAGGAAGGGAACATACATGACCCAAGGAAGAACAAAGCAAGAGCTGGAGGGCATTAGCCTGCTCGGAAATCAGGGGACGGTGTATCCAAGCACCTATTCGCCTGATTTGCTGGAGACATTCGAGAATAAGCATCCGAATCGGGATTATATGGTCAAGTTCAATTGTCCAGAGTTCACCAGCCTGTGTCCGATGACCGGGCAGCCTGATTTTGCCGCCATCTATATCTCCTATATCCCGGATCGGCTGATGGTCGAGAGCAAATCGCTCAAGCTGTACCTGTTCAGCTTTCGCAATCACGGCGACTTTCATGAGGATTGCATCAATACCATAATGAACGATCTGATTGCCTTAATGAATCCGCGGTACATCGAGATCTGGGGGAAATTCACGCCGCGCGGCGGCATCTCGATCGATCCGTATTGCAATTGGGGTCAACCGGGAACCCGATTTGAGGCGATGGCCGAGCATCGGCTCATGAACCATGATCTGTATCCCGAAAATATTAACAACCGTTAGACACAACACTCGTCCCCAGCGACGATAACAGCACATTAACGGCAGAAGAACCCTCTGTCCCGTAGCGTCTCATCTCGGCCCAAGTCAAGCACTGTTTTCTGGTTTGAGCCAAATTTATAGAAAAAAAACCGGCGACCCCTATTGAGGGGTATCGCCGGTTTTTACAGCTTCACGGGATGTCGATGGCTGCTGCTTCATATCCTTAGGCTTGGGCCGACCTTCGCTGTCACCGCGGTCACGCTGGACATCACGAGCCTGCCCCCTGTCCTTTCCCTTGGAGAAGCCGGCAGGCCGCTGCTTATCTCTGCCAAAGCCGCGCGCATTAGCGGTTGAATCCTTGTCAGATGAGGTATTCTTGCCCGGCTGGGACACTTTGTGCTGCCCCCTATCCTGGGTCGCCTCGCGTCTGCCGTTCTCCCTGGCAGATGGCTCGCGGCCGGAAGGCTTGACAGCTCCAGCCTCATGAGCAGTCTGCCTGGCAGTCGCCCCGGCGCTTGGCTCACCGGATACTTCTCTTGCAGCGGTATGAGGGGCGGACTTTCCTCGCTCTCGCCCTTCGACTCCACGAGCTTCCTTATTCAAGCTCTTGTGCTGGGATGCGGCATGCTTGTCCGCTTGCTTCGCAGACGGCTGCCCCCCATCTCTACCTCGGGCGCCATAAGAGCCACTGCTCCTTCCGCCGCCTGACACGGAATCAGCAGCAGTATCTCTCATCCTGCTCCTGTTCCGTTGTCCTTGTTCTCTGCCCGCGTCCTTGTGCCCGCCATGCTGCACCGTATGGTCATTCACGGGCTCCGCTTTATCGGCGGTCGAAGCCTGATCTGGCTTCCTGTCTGCTCCGCCGTGAGAAGGGTCGCGGAGGTTACGGCCAGGGCGTCCGCTCTGGTTCAATTCGCGATCGATTCCCTTAATAGCTACGGATTGTGCTTCCTCGCGCTCAGTTCCTCCGGCGTGTACAGCCGCAGCGACATCGTGCGCTTCCTCTTGCCCATCAGACTGATCTTGCCCAGGCGAAGCTTGAGCTGCATCAGACGAATCAGTGTCATGCTGCTCCGCACGCTCAGGCATCTCCTTAGTCAGCACACGCTCGGCTATGCTGTGCTCCAACTGAGGTGATTCCTTCCCGGCTTCGGAAGCCGCCGCATCGTCAGCTTGCAGGGACTCATTAGGCTCTGCCGCGCCGCGAGCCTCCCTGGCGTGATCCTGCCGCGCAGGCAAGGATTCCGCCACGCCATCCTCATCGCCGAGCTGCGTCTCATGCGCCTCATCCTGCAGTTCGTCTCGGGAATGATCCCCGCCGGCACCGTCGCCAGGCTGCTTCTTGGGAGATGGCAGCTTCTGCAGCATGAAGTAGGCACAGCCAAAATTGCAATATTCATTAATATAATCCACGATGGATGAATAACTGGAATCCTTGCCCGCCTTAGGATGCCCATCCTTGAAAAAACCCTTCAGCCGAAGCTGATTATAGCCCCAGTCCCCGATAATATAGTCATATCGTTCCAGCACGTCACTGTATCGGTTGCGGAAAGCTTCGGCATTCCAAGCGTTCTTGTGCTCATATAACAATTCATATGATCTGCCGCCAACTTGAATCAAAGCTTCCCCTCCTTCGTTATTAGGTTGCGGTCTGAGCCTGGGACGCAGACTGAACCTGCTCATGCGCATGGTAGGAGCTGCGTACCAATGGAGCGGACTCGACGTGACTGAAGCCGCGAGCCAGTCCCTCCTGCTTCAGCTTGGCGAACTCATCCGGGTGCACATAGCGCTCAATGGCAATATGGCTTTGCGTAGGCTGCAAATATTGACCAAGCGTCAAAATATTGCAATCGACAGCGCGCAGGTCGTCCATCGCCTGCAATATCTCATCCCACTCCTCGCCAAGCCCTAGCATGATGCTGGATTTCGTCGGAATATTCGGCTGCATCTCCTTCGCCCGGCGAAGCAGCTCCAGTGAACGCGCATATTTGGCCTTCGCCCTCACCCGATCAGAGAGACGGGCAACCGTCTCGATATTGTGATTGAGAATATCCGGCTTGGCATCCATCACCGCCTGCAATGCGTCCCAATTGCCAAGAAAATCAGGAATCAGCACTTCTACACTGCACAGCGGCAAGCGCTTGCGAATCGCATGAATCGTCCCTACGAAGATCGACGCGCCTCCATCCTTCAGATCGTCCCGAGCTACCGATGTCACTACACAATGGCGCAATCCCATCTGCTCAGCAGCTTCCGCCACACGCTCCGGCTCCTGCAGATCCAGCTCCGTAGGCATGCCCGTCTTGACTGCGCAGAACCGACAGGCGCGAGTACATGTATCACCAAGAATCATAAAAGTAGCCGTTCTGTTCGCCCAGCACTCATAGATATTCGGGCAACGCGCTTCCTCACAGACGCTATGGAGCGTCTTGGAGCGCATCATTTCTTTCAATTCAGCATAGTTTCCGTCGGTCGTAAGCTTTATACGAAGCCAGTCAGGCTTGGCCAGCGGCTCTCTTTGTTTCGTCTTCATGAAAGGCATACCTGCTTCCTGAGCAAGCGCATGCAGCGCCCGAGTTTTAAATTTCTCTCCCCATTATAACATGAATCGGATAAAATCCAATGAGTTGCAAATGATAACTAACAGCAAGGAGGTGAACCCGACTGAAACTATCCGAATGGCTCGTTCTATTCAGGCAATGGCTGCCAAACAAGCGGCCTGCACGACTTGCACTGCCTGCTCTACCTGCAACTTCCCCCATGGCCAGGATCACTCCTGCACGGCAGTGGCTACAGCGTACAGCCGTGTTGCTTAGCTGTGCGCTGCTGTGTAGCGGAGCTGCTCCCCTGGCTTCTGCAGCAGGTCAAGCCTCGGCAGTGAGAAGCGTACAGGCAACAGCCGAACCATCTGGCAAGCTGTCCGCCAAGGAGCTGCTGAAGCAGCGAAGGGAGCTGCTCGACAGTTGGAGCGCGATCACGGGCATTCCGTGGTTCCGGCTTGCAGCCATCGACCAATACGAGCGCACGCTCAACAAGGCTTTGCCCAAGAAAAGAATGGCCACCAGCGATCGTCTAGCCATCTTTATCCCCCATGAACAGTGGGCAGGCCCGCTCAACCCCGACCCGGAGGATAGCATGCCTGTATCGATCCGATACTTTAATGGTGTCGGGGTCGATGGCGATGGCGACGGAATCGCCAGCCGTACTAGCGAGCAGGATGTATTACAGGCCGTGGCGGGACATTATGAGAAGTATGGACCAAGCGACCAGAGCTTTGCGCTCGCACTATGGGATTACTACCACAATAGCCGGGCCGTTCAGCGGATACAGCAGTTCGCTAGTCTGTATGAGCGTTATGGACGACTGGAGCTCTTCGATCATGCTTTTCCGCTGCCGATCAGCAGCGACTATTCCTATCGTAGCACCTGGGGCTACAAGCGAGGCTGGGGCGGGCGCAGAATTCATGAAGGAACAGACATCTTTGCCAACTACGGCGTTCCTGTTCGCAGCACCTCCTATGGTGTAGTGGAGATGAAAGGCTGGAACCGTTATGGCGGCTGGCGAGTCGGTATTCGCGATATCGATAACATCTACCATTATTATGCCCACCTGTCCGGCTTTGAGAAAGGGTTGGCAGTCGGCAATATCGTCGAGCCAGGCCAAGTGATTGGCTGGGTTGGCAGCTCCGGATATGGCAAGCCAGGAACCCAGGGCAAATTCCCGCCGCATCTGCATTATGGCATTTACCGCGATCGCGGGTTGATAGAATGGGCATTTGATCCCTACCCGCTGTTGCGCCATTGGGAGCAGAACGAGAACGCACGGCTGCGCAAGAACAGATAGGCTGCCGCCTGTATGTTTCTCACGTTGATGCAGCGCCCTTGTCTCTGGGCGAGGTCTGGCGCCGCTTTGTGTGGATAGGCATCAACAAAAAGGACAGGCCTGACGCGAGGCTACTGAAAACGTTGGAGTGTTTCAGTGGCCTCGCCCGCGCCTGTCCTTTATGCAGTTTACTGCTCGCTGTTGTTCCCCGCGCGATACTGCTCCAGCAGCGCACGCAGCTCATCGGATATACGGTTCATATGCTCCGCCGACAGGTTGATTTGCTCCAGCGTCACATGGTGCTCCTCTACAGCCTGCGTTACATTTTTCATCTCGGAGGTCGTTTTCTTGGCAATCTTCTCGGTACGGCGAATCGTATCGGTCAGTTGCTCGGAGCTGGCTGCAATCTCTTCCACCGCCGACGATACCTCCTGCACTTGACCCGCAACCTCTCCTATAGAAATCTGGATGAAGGAGAAGGAATCTCCCGCTTCATTAACCGCCTTATATCCCCCCTCTACTACTTGGGCAACTTGTTCTGTAGAAGCAACCGTCTGCTCTGTTTCCTCCTGAATAAATGCGATTACTTTCGCTACCTGCTTGGCCGATTGTGCAGATTGCTCTGCCAGCTTCCGAACCTCACTGGCGATCACTGAGAAGCCACGGCCCTGTTCACCGACTCGTGCAGCCTCTATAGCGGCATTAAGCGCAAGCAGATGCGTCTGATCTGCAATTTCTCGAATAATAGTAATGAAAGATCCAATCTCATGCGAGCTTTCCCGCAGCTTATTCATTCGACCCACCAGCGAAGCGACAGTGGAATGAATCGCATCCATTTGCCCCATTGCTGTCTGTATCGCCTGCTGTCCAGTGGTCGTCTTCACTGAGGTCTCGTTGGCAGCCGTCGCCACTTCATCTGCGCTCTCCGCGATATGATGAATCGCATTGGCGATCTCGACGATCATGCTGGAGCTCAACTCAATCATGGAGGCCTGCTGATCATTCTCTGAGGCGACCTCAATTGTCGTCTCGCGAATCATATCTGAGACGTAGAATGCCATCTCCGTATTGGCTCTGACCTGCTGCACAGCGCCGGCAAGCAAGGTGAAATGCTCTTGGGTCTGCTCAGCCAGTTCGGCACGGCCTTCAGCATCGCCTGTGACAGTAATTGAAGCTGTCCCTGCAACCTCTGCTTGCTCTTGCGCCGTTGCATTCGCTCCTCCCGTTACGACACCGGAACGAACAGCCTGCTTCATTAACCATTGGGCAATATAGTAAGCGGACGGAGCGATCACGGCAACATGGATGACAAGGGCAGCAACAGCGGGTATATTCAGCAGCCAGCAGAGAAGATTGACGGCGATGACGACGCCCGCAAGCATTCCCGCGCCTTGCAAGACAATGGATCGATATGAAGTATGGTTGTTCCCGTTATTGTCTCTCATAGGAGTATCTCCGTTCACCTTCCTAGTGGATTCCAAGAGCAGCCGAAACATCCTGAGCCTCTTCGGCCATCCCTTGCTGACAAAGAAAAAGCCGCCCGCTGCACGATTACAACGGGCGCTTCGTTAACGCCCTAGCTTCTCAGGTACGCTTCCGCATCTTCCAGTTTTTCAAAGGATACGACTACATCTCCAAACATCCGCTTCATTTGCAGCTTGGATACAGCAGAACCGGTGTAATACGCCCACTTGGTCAGACCCTTCTGGACAGAAAGCTCGCCCAGCGGCCCTAGCTCGGACGCTACATCTGGCGTGAACAGCTTGCCTTGGCTAAGATCTGTCAGTCCAGTGAAGCCCGGCTTTACCGTCTCCAACAGCTTGGTGAAATCGTTGATGTACGATTGGACATTTTCCTTCGTAATTTCGGTGACTTTAACTGTGACTCGGTTAAGTGCAGCATCATAAATAAGTTCGTACATTACTTTCGCCTCCGCAAATTGTTTTAGATGTCTTCGACAAAAGGATATACAATAAATGCCGATTTGTAAAGAAACTTTTGTCTTATTTTGAATGATTTTGTCGAATTGTGTAGATTAAGGTGATATAAAATGCACTTTTTCGCAATGATAGAACATTTTATCAATCTCCTGTTGACTCAGCAGCGGCCAATGGAATCCTATTCTTCCCAGAATATAATCCGTCCGGGAGGAGAAAATCTCGAATTGCGTTGCGAATGCGGTCTCTTCCATCCAGCCGTAATGGAGCATAATATTTTCGACAGCAGCCGTATCCCCCGCATCCTCATGGCTCACAGCCAACTCATCGATGAAGGCATCGAAGGACAGCAGCGCTACCTTCTTGCCTAGCGGATTAGCAGCTATGACCTGACCGATGCTTGCCACATTCGGGTTAGCGAGATGGAACGTCTCATTCACCAGCTCCTGACAGTCCGCCAGCATGAGCACCGCCTTGCTCAGTGCATCCACATAGGTAAAATCAATCTCCAGTCCGTCCATAGGTGCCTTGCCCAGCTCCAGAAACGACTTGATCAGTGTGTAGAAGGCATTGTCCCCGATATTTTCCTGGAATCGGCCAGTCTCTGACTGGAACACAATATTACCCAGTCGATAGATGCTGGCGCGGAGCCCGCGCTCTCTAGCCGCGACGACCAATCGTTCCGCTTCAAACTTCGTCTTGGCATAATAATTCTCGAACTGCTGGCCTATATCCAGATCATCCTCGCTATAGCACACCTGGCTCCGCCCAGGGACGACCCCCGTAGCCACCCCAAGCGTGGACATATGGTGCATATCCTTGCGCTTGCCGGCGAGAGCGAATTCGAGCAGCCTGGCGGTCGCTGTCACATTTTGCAGCTCAAACTCGGCATAATTGCCATAGTGCTTCACATTGGCAGCCGCATGCAGGATGGCATCCGCCTCCTGCAGCAGCAGCGCGTACTGCGACGGAGTCAGCCCGAGCCGTTCCTGTGTTATATCTCCAGCATAGACAAGGATTCGGCTCTTATGCCGCTCGAACCAGCCCTCTCCAAAGTAGAATGCGCACTTGCTTCTCAGTCTTGCAGTTGCCTGCTCCTCTGAGGAGCCTCGAACAATCGCATGCACAGTCCATGTCTTGGTCTCCATCGCCTCATACAGCAGATGGATGCCCAGATAGCCCGTTGCCCCTGTCAACAGTACACCGCCATAGCCCATCGTCCGCGTGCCATCGAGTCCCTCGTAACGCTTGCCTGCTTGTTCATACGCCGCCCGCTCCTGCGCATGGTTGGCATGCTTGAGCCTCTCTTGGGACTGCTTGACCTGCTCCAGCACCGCCTGCATATGCCCGGACTTCGGCTGCAGTCTGGCAGCCAGCTCAGCAATCGTCTGATACTCAAACAGATCATTCATGCGAATCTCATACTGCTGCTGCAATCTGCCCGCAACCGAGATCGCCTTGAGCGAATGGCCTCCCAGCTCGAAGAAATTATCATGTATGCCGACCTCCGACAGTTGCAGCACCTCGCACCACACCTGAGCAATGGCGTGCTCCGTCTCTGTAGATGGCGGGATGAGCACTTCACTGCGCGCATGCGACGCAGCAGGCTCCGGCAGCGCCTTGCGATCTGTCTTGCCGTTGGGCGTCAGAGGCATCTTGGGCAGTTGTACGAAGTGAGACGGAATCATGTAATCTGGCAGCGATGTGCCGACATGTGCCCGCAGCTCGGATACTGGCAGCTCGCCTGACGCAACAACATATGCGCACAAATATTTGCCTCCCTTGCCATCATCCTTGGCAATAACGATCGTCTCTGTGACGGAGGGATGATTCAGCAGACAGTTCTCCACCTCGCCCAGCTCGATGCGGAAGCCCCGTATTTTGACCTGATGATCCAGCCGACCCAGAAATTCAATCGTCCCCTCATTCGTCCAGCGCGCCAGATCGCCCGTCTTATACATGATGCCGCCGGATACGAACGGATTGGTCACGTAGCGCTCCGCGGTCATTTCTTCATTATTATAGTACCCTCTCCCGACATTATGGCCTGCAATGTACAGCTCTCCAGCGGCCATAACGGGCTGCGGCTGCATCCTCTCATTCACAATATAGATCTGTGTATTGGCGATCGGCCTGCCGATCGGCGGCAGCTCGGGAATATCGCCTGCAGGATCGATCGTATACGCCGTCACAACATGCGTCTCCGAAGGGCCGTAGTGATTATGCAGATAGACACCGCGTAGCCGCAGATGCTCACGGAATTTCTCCGGCACGATTAACTGCTCCCCGGCCGTAATGACATGCTTGACCGACGACGGGAACCGATCGGCATACGCCTTCTCATTCAGTATGAACTTGAGGAAGGATACTGGCATGAACAATATCTCAATCTGCCGCTCCTCGATGACCGTCAGCAGCTCGCCCACATTCATCCGCAGCTCGTTCGTGATCAGATGCAGTGTGCCGCCTGCCGCCAGTGTCGACCAGATCTCCTGCGAGCAGACATCGAAGCTGATCGTCGTGAATTGCAGCACATGACCGCTGTAATCGACATTGGTGTCCTGATACACATAGAAGAGCAGATTGACGATATTGCGATGCTCGATCATGACGCCCTTAGGCTTGCCAGTCGTACCCGAGGTATAGATGACATATAGCAAATCATGCGGCTCGTTCACATGCAGCAGATTGGCGTTCTGCTTGCTATATGCTTCTTCCTGATCAATCAACAGGATCTCGCCGCCGAAGGACAGCTTACCTGCGAGTGCCTCCTGGGTGAGCAGCAGCCGCGTGCGGCTGTTCTCCAGCATATAGGCCACCCGCTCCTGTGGATATTCGGGATCAATCGGTACGTAAGCTCCGCCCGCCTTCAATATTGCCAGCAGCCCTACAACCATCTCCAGCGAACGCTCGACCATCAGACCGACGATCTCGTCCCGACCGACTCCTCTACGCCGCAGCGTATGCGCCAGTTGATTGGCTCGCTCATTCAGTTGTCTGTAGGTCAGCGATCTGCAGCCGAATACAAGGGCGGTCTTGTCCGGCGTCCGTTCCGCCTGCCGCTCGAACAATTGGTGAATGGTCAACTCCTGCGGATAGGGCGCTGCGGTCGCATTCAGTCCATACACGATCTGGTGGGTGTCCTCTGCACTCAGCAGTGCCAGCTCGCTCAGCAGTCTGTCCGGGTGGATGATGGCATCAGCCAGCAGCCGCACATAGCGGTCGCCAAGCGCCTCCAGCTCCACACGATCAAACAGCGCAGTGCTATATTGCAGGTCAATTCGCAGACCATCTGCCTCCTCGTTCACATCCACCAGCAGATCATACTTGGCGATAGGATGAACATAGCGATGAACCGCTGTCTTAGCTCCCGCAAGCTTGAGCTCTAGCTGCCCTGTATTCTGCATGACGAACAGTGTATCGAACAGCAGATTGCGGCTCGGATCACGCTTGGCATTCAGCGAGCGAACCAGCTCCTCCAGCTCATAATCCTGATGCTCGAAGGTATCCAGCAGCGCCGATCTCACCTCGTTCAGGAAGCCTGCGAACGTCTTGCCACGCTCGGGATAGCAGCGAACCGGCAGCGTATTGACCAGCATGCCCACCAGCCTCAGGGCATCCTCATGCATGCGTCCTGCGACAGGAACACCGGTGATAATGTCCTCCTGATTCGTATAGCGGAACAACAGCGTCTGATAAGCGGCGAACAAGACCATGTACAGCGTCGCTCCCCGCTCAGCGGCGAACCGCTTAAGCTCCATCACCGTATCCTTAGGCAATTGCAGGGAGATCGTATCTCCATCATAGCTCAGCTTCGCCGGGCGCTCCTTGGACGAAGGAAGCTGTAGAATCGGCAGCTCTCCAGACAGCGTCCGCGCCCAATATTCGGCCGCATTCGGCCTATATGACTGGCGCTCCTCGCGGTTGCACCATACCGCATAATCTGAGAATCCAATTCGAAGCTCCGGCAGACTCTCTCCGTTGTACAGGCTGGACAGCTCCTCAAAGAGCAGATTCGCCGAGATGCCGTCGACAATGATATGGTGAACGTCAATCAGCAGCACCCTTCGCTCAGGCGAGAGCCGGAAGAGCCACGCCCGCAACAACGGCGCTGAAGACAGATCGAACGGCTGTATGCACGCGCGAAGGCTGGCATCCAGCTCCTGCTCGGAAACATCCATCTGTAGCAGCTCGAATGGCACATCCGTATGCACTCGCTGAACAATCTCATCCCGCTCCCAGTGCAGGGAGGTCCGCAGCGCGTCATGCCTGGCAATCAGAGCACGCAGCGACTGCTCCAGCCTCTCATGGCTCACCTCGCCATCGATACGGAACACGAATGGCGCATTATACGCCGTACCAACCTGCTCCATCTGCTCGATGAAGTACAGCCTGCGCTGAGCGGGAGCTACCGGATAGACCTCGCTGACCGGCGCTCTGGCGATCGGCTCCATCATTGCCGTGGTCGCCTCCACTTGGGCTCCTCCCGATACAGCCTGCTGGCGAAGCAGCTCCTCGCACAGCCATTCCGCCTGCTCCCTCACCGTGATGCGCTCATACAGCATGGACACCGGCACGCGCATGGCGAGGCTGCGCTCCAGCTTCGTCTGCAGCATCGCCGCCTTCAAGGAGTCTCCTCCGAGCTCGAAGAAGGACTCGCAGGCTCCGATCCCCCCGGCGCCGAGCACCTCCTGCCAGCGAGTAGCCACCATGACCTCCAGCTCACCCTGCGGCTCCTCCTTCGTCTCCAGCTCCCGTTCTCCTGCTGGAGATGGAAGCGGAAGCGCCCGCCTGTCTACCTTGCCGTTGGCAGTGAGCGGCAGCGCTTCTAATTGAAGCAGCTTGGCCGGAATCATATAATTCGGGAGCTGCTCCGCCGCGAAGGCCGCCAGCTCGCTGGCCGCCAGCTCTCTATCCGCTACATAGTAGCCGCATAGATACTTCGCGCCCAAGGCATCCTCACGATCGATTACGATCGTCTCCAAGACAGCCTCATGCTGGAGCAGCCGATGCTCGATCTCGCCGATCTCGATGCGGAAGCCGCGAATCTTCACCTGATGGTCGATGCGACCGAGAAATTCCACTATCCCTTGCTCTGTCCAGCGAGCCAGGTCGCCTGTACGGTACATTCTGCCGCCTGCGGCAAGCGGGCTAGGAGCGAACTTCTCCGCCGTCATCTCCGGCTGATTCAGATAACCTCGCGCAAGCCCATCGCCAGAGATGCACAGCTCGCCTGGAATGCCGATCGGCTGCAACTGCCCGAAGGCATCCACAATATGGAGCCGCGAGTTGTGGACCGGATAGCCGATCGGAATATTCGAGGACAGCGCCGTGACCGGGTACGCGGTCGTGACCACCGTATTCTCCGTCGGGCCATAGCAATTGTACAGTGTGTAGGTCTGCTTGCGGAACGTCTTGAGCTTGTCTCCTCCAGTCAACAGCACCCTTAGAGATGGCAGCTCACGCTCCATGAATTGCTCACAGAACTGTGTAGGCAAAAATCCGATCGTAATGTCCTGCTCCACACAATATCGCTGGAGCTCCCCGGCATCCAGCCGCAGCTCCTCCGGCAGGAGGTGAATCGCAGCGCCAACAAGCAGATAAGGGAAGATCTCCCATACCGAAGCATCAAAGCCAAAGCCCGCATACTTGATCGCGCGATCCTGGTCGCTTACTTCAAATTCTCTCTGATGCCAGGTACAGAGATTGATGAGCGAACGATGCTCAACCATAACCCCCTTCGGCCTGCCTGTTGAACCTGAGGTATAGATCACATAGGCAAGATCATCCGGCTGTGCCTGCCTGTCCAGCAGATCATCCGCACCCTGCCGGGCTTCGTTCTCCCAAGTGACCGCCCCCTGAGTGGCTGCCCCTGCCTGCACAGCCTCAGCCGCGCATAGAATCTCCCCATCGAACCCGGACAAGCCGTCCCTCGGCACTCTAGGCTCGATGACACACAGCCGTGTACCGCTATCCTGCAGCATGTAAGCGATACGATCAGCAGGATACGCCGGATCAATCGGAAGATACGCCGCCCCCGTCTTCAAGATCGCCAGTACGCCCGTCAGCATCTCCAGTGAAGGCGAGGCCATAATTCCGACGATCTGTCCCGGCTCGGCTCCTCTGCGCCGCAGTTGCCATGCCAGGCATTCCGCCCGCTCATTCAGCTCCTGGTAGGTTAGCCGTTCTCCCCGGCATACTACTGCCGTAAGATGCGGCGCACGCGCCACTTGCTCCTCGAAGAGTGCATGTACGGTCGTATCGGACGGATACGCCATATCCGTCGAGTTCCAACTGGCAAGCAGCTCACGCTCCTCCGCCGTCAGTAGCTCCACATGTCCAAGCGGAAGCTGTGGCGTATGCAGCCACGCCATGATCACATGGCGCAGATGCCCTGCCAGGCGGCGGATAAATGGCTGTGCAAAAAAGGCTGGCGCATATAGCACTTCCAGCTTCCCATCATCATATTGAATAATCAGATCGTATCGATGCTTCAGCTCTTCCGCAGGCACGCCCTTTCCCAGCAGCAGTCCCGTATTCAAGCTAGGCATCTCCCCTCCCAGGCCACATAGCTCTGTGGTCTCCTTCAGGGATAGAGCCGAACGCTCCCTGTCTGCAAGCTCAGCATGAGCCTGCAGCATATGGGTATGTATCGGCGCATTAGCATCTGTATGTATAATAAATGGAACCGTATGTTCTGCCGAACGAATGACTGCAAAAGCCGTCTGCTCCATTCGTAAGTATCTGCTCAGCAGTGCGCTCCAGGCACCACATAAGAGCGAATCATCATTTACCCATCCCCATTCACAAGCCTCGTGAAGCTGCGCTTTATCCTCCGTGAGCCATGAGTCTATGGACTCATGCTTCCATTGCTTATCCTGTGATGCAGCCGAATATAGCCTCAAAATCGAAGGCTCCCCCAGCAAGTCAAGCTCATTTGTCCATTTCGTCCGGTTCCATGCCTTTGCTTCCAACTGGTTCATTTTCATTGCTCCTTTTGAGTGTGTATGAGAGTAGAAGAATGAAAGCAAAAAAATAACTCTACTTGCCGAAAGTAGAGTTACATTTTAAGAAAATGAAGCATTCTTAAGTTCGGCAACTGGCTGGCATAGCGTTCCCGCTGTAGCCCCTGTAGCTTTGCGTCACTACCTTTCGATAGGTTTGCCCTATTCAGTTGTCACATAAAACCATCATATGAGTTACAAGTCCTAATATATCATAGTTGATATAAAAATACATGCATGATTTTGTGAAATTTCGTATACAAAATAGTATAAAAGTAAGTATGAAAAAGCAAAGTTATAGCTAATCATGACCTTTGTCATAGAAAAACATCAATAAACCTTGACCGATATTAGGAGTAAACCTATTAGGGGCCAAGGTTGAATCGTGTCAAAAAAGTGGACTAGCGGGCGTTCTTAATAATGCCCTTCGCTGTCGCAGCCGTAATCCACTTAGGGAATTCATTCAATAACTGATCGTACAGTTGCTCATCCGATACGTTCTCTATATCGTGCAACTGGAAGAAGCCTGCGTTGTCTACGATCCGCCCCTTCATCGTATCTAATTCCTTCAATACTTTAAAATTAGAGGTTCCGATTCCAACAAACTGCCAGAATACAGGCTGGACCGCCGAATTGGATATGACCTTCCGAATTCTCTTGTCCACTCCACCGTCATTAATAAAAATAATGAAAACCGGGGTATCCCCAGGCTCCTCATCGATATATTTGCGAAGCACATCCTCCATAACGAGCGGCTCGTTATTGCTCCTGAACTTGGAGATCGCCGGGTTATCCAGCACCTCTCTGTTCACATAGCCTGGGAAGTCATGCTCCGTTACCGAAGGCAAGCGGCTGAACTCCGAATCATAGACCCAGACATCCAGTGTCGCATTATCATCAAACTTGCAGGCAACCGCCAGAATGCGTTCCACTACCTGTTGGACGGTTCCCTTCCTGTATAGCTGTATCATTGAGCCTGAGATGTCCAGAACGAGACCTACGCGGGCGATCACGCCGCTCAGTTGCTTCTTTTCTAATGTAATCTGCACCAGTCGCTTGCGCAGATCAATCGGCGTCTGAGTCGGAGCCTCTTCCTTCAGCGGAACAGGATTCTCCACCGCTGCTGCTGCCGGCTCTTGACTGCTGCTCTCTTCGACCTCCAGTCCGAAGCTCCTGCATAATGCTGCCAGTCCACCGTAGTAGCCGCTCCCGATCGCGTTGAATTTCCATTCTCCGTTGTGCCTGTACAATTCCCCTGCCACGACAGCCGTTTCCTTGGTCAACTCAGCTCCGTATTCATAGCGGTACAGCTCGGCTCCGGTCTGCCCATCTCGGATACTCACATACAGGCCGGACACATCTTGCATCGTATAGCCCAACTGCTCTGCTTCATGAATCGTGACCGTGAAGGCAATCGCTTCAATCTGACTGTCTACACGATCCAGCCATACTGCGATCTGCTCCTTCCCTCCGCGATCGGCATCCGCTGTGTGGTGGACGGAACCGCCCCGTTCCTCAGGATTGCCATAGAAGATAAAATGCTCATCCTGCTCACATCGTCTGCTTGCAGACAGCATGAATGCCGCCGCATCAATGTCCATCGTCTCTTTACCGACCTGCCAGCCAAAGCATATCAGAATGGACGATAATCGTCGCCCCTTCGTAATATCTACCTTCTGTCCCTTGAGCAGCTTCATCGATGTGCCGCCTCCCTATAATAACTAGTCCATCATGGATGAGTCGATCAACCTTCCCTCTGCCTTAGCGCCTCATACAGCAGCACCGTAGTAGCCATAGCAACATTGAGCGATTCGGCCTTGCCGCGCATCGGGATGCGCACAGTCTCGTCTACCAGACGCTCAGCCTCGGGCGACAGTCCCTTCGACTCATTGCCCATGACGAGCCAGGTTGGACCTGTCCAGTCGCAGCCATAGCAGGAGTGCTGTGCCTGCAGACTCGTGCCCAGCAGCCGCATGCCGCGGCGCTTGCCCTCAGGCAACAGCTCTCCCAGATCAGCATGAAGCACAGGCAGATGATACAGCGAGCCCATCGTAGAGCGCACCGTCTTCGGATTGTAGAGGTCGGCGCAGCCTGCCCCCAGCACCACAGCACTCGCACCGACCGCGTCCGCGCTGCGAATGATCGTGCCAACATTTCCCGGATCGCTCACCCCATCAAGCACGACGACGAGCGCCTGCGAATCATATAAGGTCTCGGTCGGATAGCTCCGCTTGGCTACGACAGCAAATACAGGCGGCGGTGTGGAGGTGCCCGTGCATTTGGCCAGGATGGTCGGCACAGCGCTCACCCATTCGCCAGCAGTCGACGACACCGCATCGTCTCTCAGCTCGGCAGGGATGCCTCTCTCCTCATCGAATACGATGCATTCGATCTCGGCACCCGATGCCGCCGCCTCCTGAATCAGATGAACGCCCTCAATGATATACCGGCCGCTGCGATCACGGTGCTTCTTCTCCAGCAGCGCGGCCCACTGCTTGACCTTTGCATTTTGTACGGATGTAATTCGTGTAATCGGTGTATTCATCTATGATCAGCCTTCCGAATAAGCCAGCTCCAGGCTCTTGAGATCTTTATTTTTCCCGACGACCACCAGAATATCTTCCGGTTGAATCAGATCATCAGCATTGGGCGAGATATTCATGGCAGTGCCCTTCTTGATGGCCATGACGTTGCAGCCGAACCTGGCCCGCAGGTTCAGTCCCTTCAAGCTCTTCCCAATCATCCCCTCGGTCGCGAGAATCTCGGCAATACTGTGATCCTCCGACAGCTCGATAAAATCAAGGATGTTCGGCGAGATGAGATGATGCGCGAGCCGCAGCCCCATATCCCGCTCTGGATAGATGATTTTGTCTGCGCCAATCTTATGGAGCACCTTGCCATGCAGCTCATTTTGCGCCTTCACGATGATCCGGGCTACGCCCATGTCCTTCAAGATCAGCGTCGTCAATATACTTGCTTGAATGTCCTGTCCAATCGCGACGACAACCACATCAAAGTTGCGAATGCCCAGCGAGCGCATCGCTTCCTCATCGGTTGAATCGGCTGTGACGGCATACGTTACGATGCTCACAATATCCTGGATACGATGCTCGTCGGAATCAATCGCCAGCACCTGAAATCCCATCTCCGAGAGCGACCGGGCAACACTGGAGCCGAATCGTCCCATCCCGATCACTGCAAACTGCTTTTTGCTCACCTGGCCTCACCCGCTCCTTCCTCTTGTGACCATCAACATTATACCAATATTTTAACCCAGCCTCCAGCCGCAACGCTTGATGCCCTGGCTTATGCAAGGCTGCACCAAGCATGAAATCAAGCCATTGCGGTTATATTAAGCGGGACAATTAAAGATGGAGGGATAATTGCATGATGAATCTGGATCTGCGGCAAGCGATCGTTCAACGTGTGCAGCAAAAATCGGATGAGGAGCTGACGGACGTCATTGAAAGCTCAATCGGCAACGATGAACGCACATTGCCTGGACTCGGTGTATTGTTCGAGATCATCTGGCAAGGCCTCGACCCGAATACACAGCACTCGCTCGTTCAGACACTGCAACGCCAGTTGCAGACTCAAGGCAGTCAGCAGCCTACCTGATCAAGTCGCCCGAAAGTAGGTATTGCTCTCATACACCGTCGTTCCGTTGACCAAGGTACGCTGTACCATCGGATAGCCGTCGAAGGTCTCGACCAGGATCAGATCAGCCTTTTTGCCAAGCTCCAGTGAACCGACTAGCCGATCAACGCCCAGTGCCTGGGCTGGCTTGAGCGTAGCCATCGCAGTGGCTGCAGCCAGCCCTTGCTCTGTGCCTGCTCTCTCCAGCAGCACAGCTAGCTTGAATATGGCCGCCAGCATCGCAGCGGGATGATAGTCAGAGCATAATACATTCGCTGCTCCCGCAGTTATGGCGGCAGCGGCGCTCATATTTTTATCGTGAGACCCGCCGCGCACCACATTCGGTGCACCCACGCACACATACAGTCCTCGGCTTGTCGCATGTCGCGCAGTTTCCAGATTCATCGGAAACTCGGAGATATTCACACCGAACCGGATGAACTGATCCACGCGCTCCGCGCTATCATCATCATGAGAGGCCACAGAGATGCCGCGCTCAGCAGCCAGCCTGCCCAGCGCCTCCAGATGCCGCCAGTCCACCTGACGCTGACGCTCCAGCAGATCCGTCACAATCTCCTTTACTTCATATACGTCCACACCCTGATTTTTCATCACATAACGCTCAAATGATCCCTCTTCTTTATACTGCCCTTGACCCGGCGAATGATCCATGAACGACAGATAGTCGATCTTGCCCTCCTGAATATACCGTTCCACGATCGGCAGCCCATCCAGATGGGCGACCTCGTATCGCAGATGAATGCCATGACGAATCATCGCACGGCGGCTGCGGTAAGCATGAATCAGCTCCACCATCTCTGTCAGCAGATGATCCCCGCGCAGACTTAGACCAACGCCAAGAGACAGCGAGTGATACATCGATGTAATGCCATGTACCGGCAGCTTGCGTTCAAATTCAATCAGTGACATCTTCAGCGGAAACAGAGTGTTCGGCCGCGGCTGCACCTCTTTCTCGATAGCATCGCAATGAATGTCGATCAAGCCTGGCAGCACATAGCTGCCCGTCGCATCGATGACCTCGCCCGTACCCGCCCGCAGCGCTTCGGCCGCCAGCTCTCGCTGCTGCGCCCTGTCCTGATCCGCCTCGGCAATGAGCGTTATCAAGCCGTCCTCCAGCACAATATCCGCCTCGACCACTCGGTCTGGCAGCACGACCTGACCATTCTGAACCCAACGTCTGCTCATTTCACTCCTCCTGTTCTGCTCCTCATTCAAGGCTGGTTGCACCCGCTTTCCTGACAATATAATGTTATTTTACCCTGTTCCGAGGGAGGAGTACAATGCAAGCAGCACAGATGCCCACAAGTCTTGCGGTCTTCACAAAATAAAGAGCCTGTCCTGCACTCCATAACAGGAGATGCAGGCAGGCCTTCGTCTTGAAGTTTATTTCTTCTTCCATACCGTGCCGTCAGCGAATATTACTTTGGTGACGGTTACGTTCTTGATCGTGGTCGTGTTGTCATACAAATAGAGATCTATCGTCCGGGTGGCTGTCCATCCTGGTTCCACCTCGTCATTCGTTGATTGTCCGAGCACTTTGTTCGATCCAACTCCGCTGCGCTTTACTGCTCTTCCTTTGGCATCATAGCAATAAAATTCCGCCTCGAAGCCAACAATGGTCTTTTCCGTTAGATTCGTCAGCTCAATATGCGCTACAGGGTAATTTGAATATTGATCAAGTTGAACATAGGTCTTGTCCACACGCAACGGGACGTTTTTATTCTTCTTCAGCTCCGCCTGCCGGTTAGCTCTGCGCTCCGCCTCATATCGATCTAACCAGACAAGAAACTCATCTATGAGTTTCCCTGAATTAAAATGCTCATACACTCTGTCATAGCTTGGAATAACGTATAGCTCCGGGTCATCATCCTCATATAGCTGTTGATCCCAGATCGCCGCAGAGTTCAATGCTCTTCCCAGGAAAACATACGTGACTCCTTCAATCTCAATGACCTCGCTAGGTCTGGCGGAAGCGAACTCCAATACGACTTTTTTGCCAGGCAAACTATCCACAGCATAAAACTTTGTGGAAAATTCGCCATCCAACATCAGTAACAAATCATAGCCTAGCGTAATCGGGCGTTTCCCTGTATTTTTCACATAAGTGTTCGTAATCTCTAGAGGCAAGCCGGTGTAGTAAGGCCCCTTCTCCTCTGCTACGGTCTGGATGCGGATCGCAGTGCTATCTGCCTTCATCGAGGCTCCCAATGCCTTTACGACGGGACGCAAGGGGATCATAATTCGACCGTTCTCCTCGACTACCACACTGTCTAGCACAATTGTCATCCCGTTCACCATAGCCGAGATTTCCCCCATGATGAACGTTAACGTCGTCTCGCCTGTACTGCTGATGGCGATGATGCGCTTGTTCGCTTTATCCCATGTGAACTTATAACCGAGCGCCTCTAGCGTTTCCCTCGCAGAGACCAAGGTCGTCTGATGACGTGTGATAGGCTGCTGCGTATACTGAACTTCCTTGCCATCGATGATAATTTTTTTTACCGCATCAGCAGCCAATGATGGTGTCGGCCATTGAATTGTACCGAGCAGCACGAATGCCAACATAATCAACCACATTTTTCTTGCGATTCTCATTTCATGATTCCCCTGTCTATAATGTATAATATATCCTGCAATCTGTTTATTATATCTTGTTGCTTTCCTATAGTAAACTAATAACTTCCATATCATTTACACTATTGCTAGGGATTACATTCCAATGATCAACAACAAAACCCCCGCATAGCTGCCAGAAGCTCAGCTTGCGAGGGTTCTCATTCATTAAATATATCGTTCCACAGAACGATTAATGTCCCGTCATAAATACATAGCGCGCCACGACCAGAATCGCAAGCAGCCACATCAGCCAGTGAATGCTGTATTTCTCCTTCGTCCGGCCAGACAGATTCGCCACCGCAGCCAGCACCACATAGAACACGATGCCGAACGAAATGCCGTTAGCAATATTGTACGTGAACGGCATGAGTGCAATCGTCAGGAATGATGGCACAGCATAGACCATATCGGAGAAATCAATCTCCTTGATGGATTGCATCATCAGCACGCCGACAATGATCAGCGCTGCGCTTGTTGCAGAGCCTGGAACGAGCGCTACCAGCGGCGCCAGGAAGATCGAGAGCAGGAAGCAGACCCCGGTTGTTACAGCAGTCAGACCTGTACGTCCGCCTTGGGCGATACCAGAGGAGCTCTCCACAAACGCGGTCACGGTGCTTGTTCCGAGCATCGCGCCACCGCTGACGCCAACCGCGTCCACGAGCATCGCTTTGCCGACCTTCTTGCGGCCTTCTTCTTTATTCTTCATGAACCCGGCACGGGTCGCAGTACCAACCAACGTACCGAAGGTATCGAACAGCTCTACGAATGTAAAGGTCAAAATGACCGTAATCAGCCCAACCTCGAACACGCCTGCAAAATCAAAATGCCAGAAGTTCAGCTCGCTGAATTGCGGCGACCAGTTCTTGCCGCTGAGCGTATCAGCTACATTCACGTTGCCGATCAGAATCGCAATCAGTGTTGTCGCCAGTATACCGAACAGAATCGCGCCCGGCACACGCAGCACAAGCAGCACGGCAATAATTAAAATACCGATAACTGTCAACAGCACGCCCTGGTTATGCAGATTGCCAAGACCAATCACAGATTCAAAGCCCATCAGTCCGGTGAACTGCCCTTTCGGCACATCATTGACGGTCTCGATGGAAATCTTCATGATCTCGCTATTCTTCAACCCGATAATGGTAATGAACAGGCCAATACCGACCGTGATTGCATGCTTGAGGCTATCCGGGACAGCAACCAGCAGCATCTGACGAATCTGCGTCACCGTCAGGATAATAAAGATAATACCAGAGATAAAGACCGCCGTCAGTCCCATTGCCGGGGAGATCGGTTGTCCTGTCGCTTGTGAAGATAGTATCGTCGCTGCAAAGTACGCATTCAAGCCCATACCCGGCGCGAGTGCGACCGGAAAGTTAACAAACAATCCCATCAAAATGGTAAACAGGCCCGCAGATAATGCTGTGGCCAAAAATACAGAATCCCAGCTCAGTCCTGTCGGACTTAGAATACTGGGATTGACGGCCAAAATATAGGCCATCGTCATAAATGTCGTCAGTCCCGCCATAATCTCCGTTCTGACATTGGTTCCGTTCTCCTGTAACCGGAAGAAACGATTCATTCCCATACCCCTCCCAAAATGTGTGTGCAAGCAAGCGCGAGCCTGTCCAGCCGCCGAAGCTGCCAGGAGCTGTACTCACGCCAGGAAATAAGGCAATGGCAGCGATGAGCCTGTCCATCCCCTCGACTTCCACAATCAGCCTGCCCTGCGATCAGGGGCAAGCTACGTTACACGGCTGTCTGCATGCGATGACTGATTGGCAGCCTCTGAGCGCAAAACAAAAACAACCCAAGAACAAGCAGGCGGCATCATGCCGCTCGACTCTCTTAGGTTCCGCGTAAAACAGAAATAGTATACGTGCGCATCCGCGCCCGGAAGGACTATTTCCGCTTTTCGTAGCCAGATCATTTACGGTGACCTCGTAGAGACTTCCGGGCCGATTCCCGGAATTATACGAAAAGAGATATTGTATTTTCAAAGCCTATTCTAATGAGCAGCATGGTGTATTGTCAACAAATATTTATGTTTTTCTGCAACCTTCGTCATCCCTTACACCTATCGTCTGCATTAAAGCGTTCACATTCCCTGGCTCACCTTGATGTACTGGGCTCTGCTATAGACTATTCAGTCCACAGAAATGACTATAGCTCCTCCTGTAGCAGCAGCTTCAACTGTTCGGGATGCATCAATGTGATGACCTTGCTGCGAATAACGATATGGCCCTCATCCTGCAGCTCCTGCAGCACCTTCGTGACGGTCTCGCGTGCTGCTCCGACCATCTCCGCGATCTGCTGATGTGTCAGCTTGGCATCGATGCGGATATTCTCTTGCACCGGCGTGCCATACTCCTGGGCAAAGCGCAGCAGCCGCTTCATAATTCTCGTCTTCACATTGAGGAAGGTCAGATCATAGATCTGCTGATTGGCTCTGCGCAGCCTCTCCATCGAATACTCCAGCAGCAAAAAGGCCAGCCTCGGATGCTGCTCAATCAACAGCTCAAAATCCGCTCGGCGCAGGGCGAACAGCTTGGTCGGAGAAGCCGTCTCCGCGGTGGCTGAACGCACCAGTCCAGGGCGGATAAGGGCCATCTCACCGAAATAATCTCCCTTTTGAAGAACGGCCAATATCACTTTTTTGGAGCCATCAAAGCTATAAATATTCACCGAGCCGGAACGGATGAAGTAAATTTCCTCCCCCTCATCGCCCTCAATAAAGATGATGGAGTTCTTCTTAAAGGTTCTCTCAAACATGTAGGGAACGATACGTTCCAGCAATTCTGGGGAAATATCCTCAAAAAAAGGGATCGTCGTGCGGATCACCTGTGGATCGATAGGCATCGCTTTATTATTCTCCTTCATCTTTACTATGAGCTGCCGCCGCCTGACGCGGCTAGCCAGTCCGCGCCTACTCAGCAATTACAGCCCAGTGAACACATTATACCGTATCCATGCCTCCTACTGCAGTCCTAAGTTGCACAAATTTACAAGCGAGCCCAGAGAGCGCCGCCATAGGCTCCGAAAAGAAAAATCCCAAGAATGCCGTAGGCGAAGCCGCACTTATACATTCTGGCTTATATATCTAAAAAGGCTAGACGAGAAAAACAGTTTCCGTCCAGCCTTTTCATATCAAGATCGCTTCGATCGCTGCATCCCAGCCAGCCTGTATCTGCGTCCTTGGTATCCCCGCTCGGATCATGACACGGGTACCAATGATCGATTGGGTCAGATGAGAGGCAAGCTGCTCGGCAGACAGCTTGCCTGTCACCGCGCCCTCTCGCTGTCCTTGCTTCAGAACCGGAATTAAGCCTTCATTCATTCCTTGCACCAGCTTGTCAAATTGCACTCTTGCATGCGCAAATTCCGAATCGGTAAGCTCGATGGCGGAATTCACCACCAGACAGCCCGCCGCATCCTCTGTGTCACATGGATGAAGCAGACGCACCTGCAAATAACGCAACGTCTCCTCTGCGGTGGAGCCATTAGCAAGCATCCCCCGAAATCGCTTCAACGCCTCCTCGCCAAACACGGTTAGCGCCTTCTCAAACAGAGACCTCTTATCCCCAAAGGCACAGTATAAGCTCTGCTTCTTCAGCTTCGTTCGCTGCGTCAAAAGCTCATATGAGGTAGCCTGGTATCCATATTGTCGAAATACATCCATTGCAGCATACAATACCTGATCGTAATCAAATTCTCTTGGTCTGCTCATACGTGCTATGATACCTATTGTTGAATATGCAGTCAATATCATGCTGCAACGGGTCTGGCGCTCTCCTCTGCTCTGCTTATAGCGCCTCCCCCGTCTTACATCTGTTTCGCAGCTTTGCCAGCCGCCTCCATCGTTACTTCTCCTAACGTGGGATGGGGATGGATCGTCATCGCCACATCCTCTGCGGTCGCTCCCATCTCGATAGCCAGAGCAAGCTCTGAGATAAGGGTCGATGCCTCCGCGCCAACGATTTGCGCCCCCAGGACGATCCCGCTCCCCTGCTCGGCAATCACTTTGACAAACCCTTCTCCCGCCTTCAGCGCCAAGGCTCTGCCGTTAATCGCGAAGGAGGATTTCCCAACGACCACCGCGATGCCTTGGGCTCTGCATTCCGCTTCAGTTAATCCAACACTCGCCAGCTCCGGTTCAGAAAACACGACCAGCGGAATCGCCTTGTAATCGACGGCAGATGGCTTGCCTGCTATCGCCTCCGCGGCAACCTTGGCCTCATACGAGGCTTTGTGTGCGAGTGCAGGCCCGTGTGTAATATCGCCAATCGCAAATATATGCGGAATCGACGTTCTGCATTGCTCGTCCGTGACGATCATGCCTCTGCCCGTAGTCTGTATGCCGATGCGCTCCAGCCCCAGACCGCCATCCGTGTTCGGTCTTCTCCCAACCGTTACGATCGCGTATTGTGCCTGAATGAGCTGCTGTTCATTATGCTTCACATAGTGAAGCGTCAGTCCCTCCTGATCCTGATCTGCCGCGAGGACACTGGCCTCCGTAATGATCGTGACGCCATCCTCGGACAATTGGCGGACGATAGGAGCCGTTAGCCCCGTCTCAAATCCAGGCAGCACCTGCCCTCCAGCCTCGACAATGGTGACCTTGGCGCCGAACTTGGCATACATCTGTCCCAGCTCCACGCCGATATATCCGCCGCCAACAATGATCAGACTCGCCGGAACCTCGGTGAGCGACAGTGCCTCAGTAGAGGACAAGACTCGTCCGCCGAACGGCACAGCCTGCAGCTCGATCGGGCGCGAGCCCGTGGCCAATATGGCATGACGAAAGGAGATGAGCTGCTCCTCTCCCGCCCGCGTTACGACAGCCGTATGCTCGTCGAGCAAGCTTGCCTCTCCTTGCACCACCGTAACTCCAGCATTCTGGAGCAGAAACCTCACTCCGCCAGCCTGCCTGCTGACAACCGCACTCTTGAACGCCTGGGCCTGCGCAAAGGAGGAACTGGCCGTATGAGAGCTCCACTGCCTAACCGACTGATAGCGATGAGACTCGGCAATGAGAGCCTTGGAGGGAATACACCCTACATTCGTACAGACTCCGCCAAGCTCGCCGCGCTCCACCACGACCGTCTTCATTCCTAGCTGTGCAGATCGCACCGCCGCCTCATAACCACCTGGACCCGAGCCAATGACTAATGTATCTGCTGTGAGCTGACTCATTCCCGACACCCCCGATTAATATTATGATGATCATAATATATTATAGTCATCATATTTTGTTCGCGTCAATCCTTCTCCATCAATTGACGATATTAATTATGATGATTATAATATTTTACAACGAAGTGGATGCAGAAAAGAGGGGATTGTGTTGCCTTATCCTGAAGGGCATAAGCTCAAGGTTCGGGGGCGCATTATCGAGAGTGCGGCCAAAGCATTTCGTGCCAACGGCATTCGGGACATCAGTGTTCCATTCATTATGAAAGGTGCGGGACTGACCCATGGGGGATTCTATGCACACTTTAGCAATAAGGATCAGCTCATATCGGAGACATGCCATTATGCGGTCAGCGATACTCTCTCGCTCTTGCAGAAGGCCGCGGAGCAAGCACAGGGAGAATCCAAGGTCGAGACTGTCATTCATTATTATCTGAGCAAGGAGCATCGGGATCATATGGAGATAGGCTGCATCTTCCCTGCCTTGTCCAGTGAGGTGTCCCGAGCCTCTCAAGCGATACGCCGCGTCTACACTAGCGAGCTGCAGCGGATGATTGACTTTCTCTCCGAGCTGGCAGACATCGATACGGCCACGGGCAGTGCATTGCTTGGCATCCTGGTCGGCACCCTGCTGCTTGCCCGCTCGGTCGATGACCCCTTGCTCAGCGACAGCCTCTTAGCGGCGGGAAAACAGCAAGCGATACGGCTCGTGCAGGCCAACCATTGAATCGTAATCACACCGAGAATACGAGCTCGTCGGCAGACAACATCCAGGCACTCCCTTTTACTTACCCAACCAGGTAAATAGAGGGGAGTGCCTTTGTTGTAGCTTTGCCCGTCAGGGACTGCTGCTGCCGTTTACGCTTGAAATCGAAGAGAGGATACGCTGTGCATATATACGAGGCTTCGATTTCTACGCGAAACGATGCTTTGCCCGTCAGGGACCGCTGCTGCCGTTTACACTTGCTATATTTGTTTTCTTCTGCTAAGATAAAATATATCAAATTGATATATCTAAAAGATATATGTTGGAGGCGTTTTAGCATGATAGAGCATGTCATTGTCGGGATGCTGTTGCAAGGGAAAATGAGCGGCTACGACTTGAAGAAGGTTATCGAGCAGTCGATAGGCGTCTTTTACAAGATAAGCTACGGAAGCCTGTATCCAGCACTTAAGCGGATGACCGAGCGGGGATGGATCAATGAGGAGGAGACGGGAAATAGCAAAAACAAGAAGCTCTACTCCGTGCAGCCGGAGGGCATCCAGTCATTCCATCTATGGTTAAAGGAGCCGCTGCAGGCCAATAAGCGAGAGCATCTGCTCAAGATTTTTTTCTATGATCATCTGGATGAGCCGACAAGACTTCAGCAGTTAGAGGCGTATCAGCGTGGCGTTCAAATGCAGATCGCCCAAATGGAACATGTACAGCAGATCGTATCGGGTGAATTGGAGCACATCGTGAATAAGGAAGACTACTATTATCGCCTTAGTGTGATGGATTATGGCATTCAATTTTTTAAGATGGAAAATCATTGGTTGGAAATGATTAAAAACCGGGGGAGCCTAACATGACAAAAGAACGCCGCTTTGCGCCCAAACGCCCTATTCTCATCATTGTCCTGCTGGAGTTGGCCTTAGCCTTCGGGCTGGTAGGAGCAGGTGCCTATATTACCCTATCGGGACGGACAGACCTGCAGCCTGCATTTGTAGCGTTCGTTCCCTTTACCCTCTTTTTACTGCTCTATTTAAGCCTGGGCAACCGCTGGCGCACCTTTTTCTTCGATGGGCTATCGAGCCTGAGCAGGCGGCAATGGCTGGATTACGCTCCTTTAGCGGCTATTCTAGTTATCGTATGGCTGTCAACACAAGGCATTCAGTTGTCTTCTCTTGCTCAGGTCGGTTATCTGCTTATTTACGCTATATTGGTCGGATTTGTTGAGGAAGTGCTGTATCGGGGAATCATACTGCGTCTGCTGTTCCCGAAAGGGCGCACCGTGGCAGTCCTAGTGTCCAGCCTGCTCTTCGGCTTGACCCATCTCCTGAATGCTGTCGGAGGCCAATCGCTTGCTGACACGCTGGTTCAGATCGTCTACGCCTTCCTGATTGGAGTCGTCCTTGCTCTGCTTGTCTTAAAGCATCGTGCCTTGCCATTAGCTATCCTCTTCCACGCTGCACATAATTTCATTCAATTTGCTGCGTATCGGCCTGCGGAGGGCACCACAGGGTACGATCTATGTATTATGATCCTCCTGGCGGTCTCGGCTCTCATCCTATGGAAATCAGACAAGAACGCAACACGAATTGTAGGCCAAGGAATTAGACTGTAAAGGTAGACGATGGACGCTTAGCGCAAAAGAAAGAGGGGCCTCCGCAAATTGTTTTCACTAATTTGCAGATAGCCCCATCTTGTCATTTCAGCTTGCGAGCAATGACCGCTAAACGGCCATTTTCCGTTGAGTATTCACATGTTGACAGTACCATCAGCTTATCGCCATATTGAGCGGTCACGCCCGTGTCGTATAGAGCGAGTTGCTTGATGTTCTGAACATAGGAATTGAACTCGTCTTGCGTACTTACCTTTTCAATCTGGTAGTATTTGAACACGTCGTCCGATTTGCGATAAACCTGTGAGAGAATAACGGCTATAATCTCATACTCTTCCTTTTCGTACAACGTGCTGAACTGGAACGTTGAATGCTCCCTATAGAAGCTTTCCTGTTTATATTTCATTAAATCCTTGAACATCCAACCGCTCTTCATATGATGTCCATGAATCAGTGAAATGCTCGCTCCGTTCGCGTCACTATGCGCGTCCAAGAAGGGGAGGCCGCTTGTATTCTCCTTTTTATCGAAATCATGATTGAGATAGTAACCGGCATCCTGAAGGTTCTGCATGACCGGGTACTCGATACGAGTTCCGTCAATCTGTAGCCAGCCAACAATGTCCGGGTTTCTCTCATATAGCTTCACAAATTCGGGAAGCATGACCGGCTCATTCGCCTTGGTGGATAAGAGGGAGGGGGACGCATCCCCCTGCTCCTTCCATGCGAGAATCAGCTCTTCCATTTTCTGTTTCTCTTCATAATCCCGCAGGAAAATTTTCGCCAGATTAACGAGTGAAAATAATAACACAAGAAGGGAAATGGCGATAAGAGCTTTTTTAGTTGTAGTCATAGTCTTACCGCCCTTCCGATTATTGAATAAGCTTGTTCTTCTTGTTGCCACGTACACACAGCCCGATTGTAACCAGGGACATCAGCGCCAATGCCATATAGATGAGTGGCGATACACTGTTATCTCCGGTAACCGGAGCATCGTCAAGCTCGCTGTCGACGTGGATCGTTTCATCCGTCCCGTTGTTACCATTGCCGGCTCCTTCGTTGTCGCTGCCAGCTCCTTCGTTGTCGCCGCCAGCTCCTTCGTTGTTACCGCCAGCTCCTTCGTTGTCGCCGCCAGCTCCTTCGTTGTCACTGCCAGCTCCTTCGTTGTCACCGCCAGCTCCTTCGTTGTCGCCGCCGGTTCCTTCGTTGTTACCGCCAGTTCCTTCGTTGTCGCCGCCAGTTCCTTCGTTGTCGCCGCCGGTTCCTTCGTTGTTACCGCCAGTTCCTTCGTTGTTACCGCCAGCTCCTTCGTTGTTACCGCCAGTTCCTTCGTTGTTACCGCCGGTTCCTTCGTTGTTACCGCCAGTTCCTTCGTTGTCGCTTCCGCCACTGTTTTCGTTGCTATAACGAATCGGCTTCATCGGTACATCATACCGTACAATGTCGTAGTCCACCGAAATTGTAGCGCTTCTGTGGGTATAGTAGCCACTCTTCGTGACGACCAGATAATAATCCGCCTCAGGGAATACCATGTACGCATAGAAGCCGTTCGCGTCGCTATCCTGCTCCGGGCTCTTGTTGTCATGCGGCGGGAAATTCGGTACCGCTGGCAGCGTGACTTCCGTACCCGGCGTCCGGCCTTTATCCCGGTTCCGTTGCGTGTCCGCGTAATACAGCGTCACCTTCGCTCCAGCGATCTTCGTCCCGCTGATGGCATCTCCAGTCGTTTCATCATAGACCGTCCCGTAAGGGTCAACCAGCTCCTCGGAGATATTCAGCTCCCCGTTCGCCTTCACATCCAGCTCGGCGACCTTCAGGAGCAGCTCCTCTCCCGTATCGGCCTGGTAGCGAACCTCCATCGTATACTTCTGCTCGCTCAGTCCCTCTACGGAGAACGTGCCGTTCGCACCCATCGGATACGCCTTCGGTGTACCATTCTCCTCCAGATACATGCCATCCTTATCCTTCAGATAGATACGCAGGTGG
>Ga0160502_100122_pt1 | contig 100577 bp, 90 predicted proteins | sample DIDnMG_14_FD_108237 | JGI IMG/M metagenome (GOLD analysis project Ga0160502, IMG submission 108237) | Enriched soil microbial communities from UW Madison campus, WI, USA - DID2933_E24_Xylan MG | ecosystem: Environmental > Terrestrial > Soil > Unclassified | place: USA: Madison, Wisconsin... | reverse complement strand
TCTTTTTTTTCAACATTTAATTGTAGATTATAAATCATATCTCGTAAATAATTTATGCAAAATAAAGAAGAAGAAGAGGATTTTAACCAAAATATTTTCTTTGATTTTGAGGAAAGACATGATTTGTTTAGTATGCGTTCTGGTAATTTATTTTATTGGGACTTAATACGTTTCGAATTATTCTATCATTTATTGTGGAGTCGTAATTCTAATGTAAAAGTAGAAAAATCATTAACTTCCAAAAAACAGATTTTAAATGAGCTTAAATCTTTTTTTAAGTTTTTTTTATTTAAGAAAACAGATTTTTTATTCTTTACAGCTTCTAGAAATAAGATCAATGATAATAAGGTTTTTGATCAAAATTTAGCAGATATTTTAAATGCAATTCCTGGGAGCTATTATGCATTTGAAAGCTTTGAAAGGGATAATACAAAATGGAACTATAAAAATACTTTATTTAATCCCATAGCGATTTTCAGAAGAATAATAAAGATTTTTTATAAATATAAACATGATCACTCTGAATTGATTTCCTTAATTAATAAAGAATTCCCAAACTCAAGTTTCAAGAATGAGGATATCGAAAGGATAATTTTAGATTATAAGATTGATTGTTTGTATTATTCTGGGATTTTTAAAATTAAAAATCCCAAAGCAATTTTTATTACTCAGAATGGTATTCAAAAAGGGCTTTTTACTGCAACTAAAAAATACAGTATACCTATAATTGAAGTTCAGCACGGCATTATAGATGATGCCCATCTTGCATATAGTTATAGTAAAAAGATTACTTACAAAGAGAATCAGCTTTATTTGCCTACTTATTTTTTTTCGTTTGCTGAGTTTTGGACCAATAATCTAAACTTTCCTGTCAAAGAAATTATTGCGATGGGAAATTCTTATTTTTATAATACTCAAATAAATAATGCGATTGAAGAAAAAGATGGAAAAGGATTGCTTGTAGCAAGTTCAGATGTATTTGGTGAAAATTTAAAAAATATAATTGTCGATTTTGCTAATGATAATAAAACAATTCCGGTTTATTTTAAATTACATCCTAACCAATTCTTTGAAAAGCAATATTATATTGATCAATTTTCAAGTTTTGAGAATGTGAAAGTTTATACTAATGAAAGTAGTATTTATGAATTATTAGCAATTTCAAACGCAATTTTAGTAATCCAATCAACTGCTTTGTATGAAGCTTTTCATTTAAATAAGAAAGCTTTTATTTATAAAAAACAAACATATCATAGGCATAAACATGTTTTTGGGTTACCAAACATATATCTTATAGATAATGCCAACGAGATTGCAGAAGTATATAATAATGAATTTGTTCTTGACACTAGAAGTCAGAATTTGTTTTTTAAGAATTTTGATTCCTTAAAATTCAATCAGTTTACAAATGATTTAAATCTGTAAATCTTGTTTAAGTATTTTTAATACCCTTTTTTAATGTCTCAAAAACTTGTAAAAAGTACTATATATTATTCAATAGGAGAAATTGTACCCAGAATTATATCATTTCTTTTATTACCCATTTTAACAAAATATCTTACTGCTGATGAGTATGGAATTGTAAGTTATACAAATTCAGTAATGACATTTGTATTTGTAATTGCAACTTTATCTTTAAATACCTTTGTTTTACGACATTATTATAGTACAAAAGATGAAAATGCCAGAAAGGAATTAATAGGTAGTGTGTTTCTGTTTATTTTCGGATTTAATTGCATTTTGATCCTTTTTCAAATGATTTTTTTTCCGTTGCTAATCGATTTTTTTAATGTTAACATTCCTTTTAAGCCATATTTTCAATTAGCAATTTTAAATAATTTTTTTGACGTAATTTCGATAATTCCTTTGGTATTATATCGGGTAAAGGAAGATGCCAAAGGATTTTTAATCTTAAGCCTTTCAAGAACTCTGCTTCAGTTTTTGATGGTTTATGTTTTTGTAGTTATTTACAAAGAAGGACTTTTGGGGAGTTATAATGCGAGATTAATTGTAAACATCCCTTTTATGTTTATATATTTTTATATGATTTTTAAGAATAGTATTTTCAAGATAAATTTTAAATTAATAAAAGAAGCATTGCATTTTACTTTGCCAATTTTACCAGGAAGTCTAGCTTTTTTATTTGTTTCATTAAGTGACAGAGTAATTTTAGAAAGATATATATCATTAGATCAACTGGGAATATTCTCTGTGGCAATTACTTTGGCAACGGTTTTAAATATTATCATTCAGGCATTATATAAAACATTTGAGCCCATTTTATTCAAAGAATATTTTAATGAAAATTTTCAAGAAACTAATCTTAAATTATATAAAATTTATTTAATGGCTATTTTTATAGGTGCTTTCGGTGCATCTATTTTTAGCAAAGAATTTTTTATAATAGCAACATCTGGAGTGTTTAGAGAAGGATATAAATTGGTCCCATTATTTATTATTTCTGTAGTTATTGCAGGAATTAATACGTATTTAAATATTTTAATGATTGCAAATAAAAAGCAAAAATTGGTTTCTTTAGTTTCTATTATTTCTGCTGTTATTTCAGTTGTTCTTAATTTAATTTTTATTCCTTATTATGGCTGTTATGGCGCTATAATTGCTTCAGCTGCGTCATTTTTATTTTCGAATATTATATTTCAGTACCAGACGGTTATTAAGAAAAAGTATATTTTAACTCAGATTGCATTAATGTCACTAGTCGTTTTAGTGCCAACAATATATGATACAGTATTTGAATTTGAACTAATATCAAATATTTCAATTAAAGGAATTATTTCATTGATTTTTATTTTTTTTACTTTTAAGATTTTAAATATTGATCTTAGTTTTATCAAGAGCAAATTTTTGCCTAAAAAAATAAAAGAGATATAATTATGAATAGAATTTATATAGCATTATTTAGGAGGTTATGGTTTGTTTTTAATAAAAGGAATTACAAAAAACTAGGTAGAAATTCATTTATTAAAAACCCCTTGATTATAACTCCGAAATTTATATCTATTTCGGATAATGTTTTTGTTCAACCAAATGCACGGATAGAAGGAATAAAAAGCTACGAAGGGATAAGTTTTGATCCACATATAGAGATAGGGGAAAATTGTACTATTCAACAAAATTTACACTTAACATGTGCTCAGAGTGTTTTTGTAGGCAAGAATACTGCTATAGCGTCAAATGTTACAATTACTGATATTAATCATCCATATGAAAATATTGATTTACCAATTGAAAAGCAGGCTCTGCAAGTTACACCAGTAAGTATTGGAGAAGATTGTAAGATTTATAATAATGCGGTTATTCTACCGGGGACAAAAATTGGTAAGCATTGTGTGATTGGTGCTAATAGTGTTGTTTTTGGAAGCTTTTTTGATTATAGTATTGTAGTTGGTGCACCAGCTAAAACTATCAAGCGTTATTGTTTTGATTCGGCTTCTTGGAAAAAAACAGATGAGAAAGGAAATTTTCTAGAATTACTATAATTTAAAATGACAAAAAAAAGAGTTTTATTTATTGGAATTGGTTTTTATGATTATGAAAACGCAATTGTTAATGAATTTGTAAAGAAAGGATATGTAGTTGATTATTTTTCTGAGACACCTCGGAACACATTTTGGTTTAGAATGTTTCTGCGATTTAAGCAATATAAAAAAATTGAAACTATCAAAGAAAAACATAGTTCAGCTATAGTTGAAAAATCTGGAGGGAACTACGACTTAGTTTTTATAATTAAAGGAGAATCTTTTTCGAAGAATGCGATCCAGATTTTAAAAAATAAAAATACTGATGCTAAATTTATTCTTTACTTGTGGGACTCAATTCGCAGGATAGAAGGAATAGAGGACAAACTAGATCTTTTTGACAAGATCTTTTCTTTTGATAGATTAGACACAATTGAGAATAAGAAATTTGTTTTTAATCCATTGTTTTTTAGAAAAGAATATTCCAATCAGAACGTTCAGAGTATTCAAAATAATCACATTTATCATTTAGGGTGGTATCACTCAGATAGGCTAATTTTAATAAAAAAAATAGCAAAATATTGTCAAGAGAATAAGTTAAAGTATCAATTTATTTTGTTTACTGGTTATTTTAGCTATTTTATTCAGAGTGTTTTCGGAGGGCAACTTAAAAACAATAAAAAGTTTTTGATATTTAAGCCAGTTTCCGCAAATGAAAATTTTAGTAATATACTTAATTCAAAAGTCACCTTAGATATTGCCCACCCATTTCAAAGCGGATTAACAATGCGTACAATTGAACTAATTGGTGCAGAAAGAAAAATAATTACAACAAATAAGGATATTGTAAATTACGATTTTTATAATCCAAACAACATATTAATAATTGATAGGGATAGTCCAGTTTTAGAAAAAACATTTTTCGAAACTGAATATACAGCAATTCCATCAGAAATTAGATCTAATTATACTATCGAAAGCTGGTTAGATAGAATGATAAAATAGTATGTATGAAAATTGAAGATATATTTATAGTTATTGTTCTTTATAAAAGTAGCTTAGAAAATTCAAGAACAATCAAAACTCTTGAGGATTCTTTAAAAAGAAAACTTAACTTATTTGTTTATGATAATAGCCCAGAAAGGCAATATCAAGAAGACGAATTTATTCTTGGCAAATTCAATGTTAAGTATTTTCATGATCCTGCAAATTCAGGATTAAGCAAAGCCTATAATCATGCACTTGAACTTGCGGTTAACAATAAATCTTCATGGATTTTGTTATTAGATCAAGATACTTATTTTACAAAAAAGTTTATTGATTCAATTGAAACGCTAGAAGTTGATAAGTTAGATAATGAAACTGTGGCAATAATTCCGCGAGTAGATTCTTTAAAAAATAATCATAATATCTCTCCAGCAAAAATTTTATTAGGAGGGATCTGTAGCTCATATGAATGCGAAGAAGGTATAGTTAAATCAAAAATTAGTGGGATCAATTCGGGAACTATTTTAAAAATTGACTATCTAAAATCAATAAATGGATTTAATACGGATTATACATTAGACATGTTGGATCATTGGTATTTTAGAAAAATATTTAACGATAAAAAAAATATTTATTTGCTTGATGCTTTAATTAATCAGGATTTATCTGTTCTCGAAAATTTTGAAGATACTGTTTCTTTTCAAAGATATAAACAAATGCTTACTGCTGAATATTTATTTATGAAAGAAGAAAGTTTTGTAAGTTTAGTTGTTTTCCGTTTACGATTAATTTTAAGAATTTTGAAACAAAGTAAATTTAAAAATAAGGAATATTATAAGTTTACCATAAAGTCATTATTACGATACAGCAATGATTAAAAAAATAAATTTTAGTTTTTTATTTTTTTTAAAGCTACTATTTATACCTCTTTTGTATGAATTAGTAATTGGTGGTAGTGGTCATTATTTAGAGTTAGGTCCTGTAACATTTAGAATGGTCGCTTACCTTTTGGCAATTTTTCTAGCAATAATATATTATTTAAACAAAAAACTTATAAGAAAAGATATAAGTACAATATTGATTTTATTTTCAGGGACACTATTTCTAAGTTCTATAATAGGATATATAAATAATGCTCCTCTTGATTTAATTTTGGAGGACTTAAAACCATTAGTTTTTTTTTATATATTATTATTTTTTACAATAGTAGTCAAAGATATTCAAGATATTATAAAAATTTCCCAAATAATAAAAAATGGATCCATAATACTAGGATCAATTTATATTTTGGTAATAATATTATTATTTACAGGAAGAATAAATTTTACAACTTTTTACCAACAGCAAACGGAAATAGGTGAAATTATGTTTAGAAACGAAAGCCTCTTTTTTTACAAAGGTTTTCTTTATCTATGTATTGGCTACTTTTTTTTCTTGTTATCTGATGGTAGAAAAAACAAGTTTGGAGCATTGTTTTTATTTCTTTGTATAATATTAACCCTAACACGAGGGTTTATTTTATTTACGGTTTTAATAACTGCGTATTATATTTTCTTTATTAACAAAAATGTAATACTGAAATGGATTGTTTTTATATTTGGAATTATTGCTTTTTCAATTTTAGTGCCAATATTGTTGGAAACTTTAGGAGACAAATCCGATTCTGACAATTCTAGATATTTACAAATTAATGAAGTAATAGCTGCTATTGATCCGATAAGTTTTATTATTGGGCACGGTTTTGGAGTAGGTGTTAGATCTAGAGAGATACATATGGAATTATCCTTTCTAGAAATTTTCCATAAACAAGGTATAATAGGATTAGCTTTTTGGTCAGGATTGTTTTTTTATATTTTTCTACTATATGCAAAAATAAAAATCAAATCCTATAGAAAAATCGCTCTTCCTTTTTTATTGGGTGTTGTTTTCATTATTTTACAATCTACAACAAATCCATATATGAACAATCCAATTGGATTAATGATGATTTTGATTTCTATTGTAGTATTTTCAAAATTATTAGAATTACAAAAGAAAATAGTTTTATGATTTCAGTATGCTTAGCAACTTACAACGGAGAAAAATATATAGTAGAACAATTAAATTCTATTTTATCTCAATTAGATATAAATGATGAAATTATCATTTCTGATGATCATTCAAAAGATAATACTATTCAAATAATTCGAAACCTTAATGATTCGAGAATTAAAATTTATAGTAATGAGAAAGAAAAGGGATATTCTAAAAATTTCGAAAATGCAATAAATAAAGCATCAGGTGATATTCTTTTCATATGTGATCAAGATGATGTATGGTTAGATACTAAAGTCAGAACTATGATTGATTCATTATCTAAGGCTCCATTAGCAATGCATAATGCTTTGATTGTTGATGAGGAATTAAACTTGATTAACAATTCTCACTTTGAATTGTATAAAGTTGAAAGAGGATTTCTGAAAAATTTTTTAAAAACAAGATATATTGGAGCCTGTATGGCATTTAAAAGAGAACTTTTGGATAAAGCTTTACCCTTTCCAGAAAATCAGAAATTATGTGCTTATGATTACTGGCTTACATTAATTGCCGAATATTATTATCAGGTTGAATTAGTTCATCAACCGTTAATTAAATATCGTAGACATTTTAGTAATGCTTCGACTGGAGGGACAAAAAGTAATAACTCTTTTATAAAAAAAATAAATATGAGAGCTTATTCATTCTATCATTTGCTTAAGCGATAATAAGATGAGTGATTTATTTAAAAGATATTCTTTTTATCAATTAATTACATTAGGATTTAATGTAATTAGGACTAAAATTTTATTTAAAAAGGCTAGATTAATAAGATTTCCGTTTGATGTAAGGGGCAAAAAATTCATATCTATATCAAAAGGTTTTACAACAGGTTCAGGCTGTCGATTAGAAGCTTATCCAATAAATGACAATAAGGTTTTATTCATTGGAGAAAATCTTCAAATCAATGATTACGTTCATATTACGGCTATGGAGAATGTCAGTATTGGTAAGAATGTTCTAATGGCAAGTAAGATCTACATTTCAGATTGTACGCACGGTAGTTATTCAGGAGATAGTAATGATAGTAATCCGAGAGTTAGTCCAGCAGATAGACCATTATTTTCTTCCCCTGTTTTAATAAAAGATAATGTTTGGCTTGGTGAGTCAGTTTCAGTACTGCCAGGTGTTACAATAGGAGAAGGAACTATAGTAGGAGCAAATTCAGTTGTTACAAAAGATTTACCTGATTTTGTAATTGCAGTAGGAATTCCTGCAAAGCCAATAAAAAAGTTTAATTTTCAATCTCAGAAATGGGAAAAATATCTATAAAAAAAATATGAAAAACATTTTAATTACTGGAGGTGCAGGTTTCATAGGAAGCAATTTAGCCCTTAAGCTTATAGAAAAGGGACATACTGTTACTGTTTTGGATAATCTTTCAAAACAAATACACGGAGAAAATCCTCAAGAAACTTCTCCTCTTTATAAAAGTATAAAAGATAAAGTTACTTTTATTGAAGGTACAGTAACTTCAAGAAGTGATTGGGAAAAAGCACTTCAAAATCAGAATGTAGTAGTTCATTTTGCTGCAGAAACAGGAACGGGACAATCTATGTATTGTATAGAAAAATACACAGAAGTTAATATCCAGGGAACAGCAATAATGCTTGATATATTAGCAAATAATGAGAATTCAGTTGAGAAAATTGTAATTGCATCTTCTCGTTCAATTTATGGAGAAGGAAAATATAAACATCCAAAGTTGGGAATTGTTTATCCGACACATAGAAATGAAAATGATATGTTAGCAGGAAATTTTGAGCTTACTTTTTCAGATAAAGAAGAGCTTGAATTGTTGGCAACTGATGAGGATTCAAAAATTCATCCTTCTTCTGTTTACGGAATTACAAAACAAAACCAAGAGCAAATGATAATGACCGTTTGCCCAACAATAGGAATCGCTCCAGTAGGGTTTAGATACCAAAATGTTTATGGCCCAGGGCAATCTTTGTCGAATCCTTACACTGGTATTTTATCTATTTTTTCTACACAGATTAGAAATAATAATCCGATTCAGATTTTTGAAGACGGTAAAGAAACAAGAGACTTTGTTTTTATAGATGATGTTGTTGCTGCAACAATCCTTGGTATTGAAAAAGAAGAAGCAAATGGACATGTTTTTAATGTTGGTACTGGTGTTGCAACAGATGTTCTTGAAGTTGCAAATTCATTGATAAAAGCTTATGAAATAGAGGTACCCGTAACAGTTACAGGAAGATTTAGATTAGGTGATATTCGTCATAATTTTGCAGATTTGACGAAAATTACAGAGCGTTTAGGTTTTGAGCCAAAAGTATATTTCAAAGAAGGAATTCAAAAATTTTCTGCTTGGGTATTACAACAAGAAATCCAAGAGGATAAATTAAGTAAGTCTCTTGAGGAAATGAAGAAGAAAGGTCTTTTAAAATGATAATAGAAGAAGCTCTTAAAAATAAAAACATTTTGTTTTTCTCTGTTCAGACTTTTAATCTTGAGAAAGAAATTTTAAGTAAATTAAAGCAGTTAGGAGCAAATGTTGATTACTATGATGAAAGACCTTCTAACAATAATTTTACAAAGGGAATTATTAGACTTAAGAGAAATTTACTTCAAATAAAAATAAATAAGTACTATACTAAAATTTTACATGATATAAGTGTTAAAAAATATGATTACTTGTTTGTAAATAAAGGAGAAGTTGTGCCTGAATTCTTTTTAAGTAAGTTTCAGAAGCAACAACCTCAGTGCCAATGCATTTTTTATACTTGGGATTCTTTTTCAAATAACAAAAATGCAGTGGCAATTTTGAAATATTTTCACCAGAAATTTTCATTTGATCCAGATGATGCTGTTAAGTTTGGACTCAAATTTAGACCGCTTTTTTATTTAGATTTTTATCAAGACGTAAATGTAAGTTCTAAAGCAGAAATACAAAATGATTTACTTTTTTTAGGAACAGCACATTCAGATAGATATCGTATAAGCAACAATATAGTTAATTGGTGCAATAAAAATAGTATTCGATCGTATTGTTATTATTATATGCAGGGTAGACTGGTTTATTTTTATAAAAAACTATTTGATAAAACATTTAAAGAGTTTGATTATAAAAAATTGAGTTTTGAAAGTTTAAAAGCGAAAGATTTATTTCATTTGTATCAAAGCTCGAAAGTTGTTTTGGATATAAATCATCCTGGACAAAAAGGGCTTACAATGCGAACTTTTGAAACATTGGGTGCAAGAAGGAAAATGATAACGACCAATAGCGAAATTCGAAAATATAAATTCTACGACCCTAATAATATATTGATTATTGATAGGGAAAATACCGTATTGAATAAAGAGTTTTTTGAATCAGAATACAAAGATATTGATGCTGGTTTATACGAAAGAATGTCGCTAAAAGGATGGCTAATCTGCTTATTTGTTGAAAATGAACCAAATATTTGGATCGAAGGAATAAATTAGATAATATGGAATATACAATATTAGGATTTATTTTAATGATTTTAATGCTTCTTTATTTTAAAGTTGCTGATCGTTTTAATATTATCGATAAACCAAATCAAAGAAGTTCACATACCGAAATAACACTCCGAGGAGGAGGTATAATTTTTTGGTTTACAGCTCTTCTTTATTTTTTTCAGCATATTGAAAGCAATTATTTTTTCTTTACGGGAATTACATTGGTTAGTTTGGTAAGTTTTTGGGACGATATTCAAAGTCTTTCAAATAAGATTAGAATTTCAATTCATTTTCTTGCTATTACATTGATCTTCTTAGATCTCAACTTGTTTACTCTTATGCCAGTCTTGGGAGTTGTTATATCTTATGTACTTGCCATTGGATTAATAAATGCTTACAATTTCATGGATGGTATTAATGGTATAACAGGGCTTTACACTTTAGCCGTACTTGGATCTTTATTATATGTTAATACCAAAATTCAACTGTTTACAGATGGCAGTTTCATAAAATATGGAATGATTGCAAGTCTTGTCTTTTTGTTTTTTAATTATAGAAAAAAAGCCAAATGTTTTGCAGGCGATGTTGGCAGTATTGCAATTGCATTTTGGATTATTTATTTAGTTTTAAAATTAATTTTAGGCACAAATACTATTATTTGGCTTTTGTTTTTAGCTGTTTATGGTGTTGATGCAGTTTGTACCATCTTACATAGGCTTTATTTAAAACAAAATATATTCGAAGCGCATCGTTTACATTTGTATCAAATTCTTAGCAATGAATACAAAATACAGCATAGATTAGTTTCGCTATATTATGCATTGGCACAAATTGGAGTTTCTATTTTAGTAATATTACTTTATCAAAAAATAAATGATTATGTATTATTCGCGATTATAATTGTTCCATTGCTTTTAGTGTATTCATTAAAATTTTACTTAATAAATAAAAGCAACTTAAAATTACAAGTATGATTCCAGAAGTAATTCAGGGAGGAAATTTTTCTGATCACCGAGGAACTATTTCATATGTTAATGATTTTAGTTTTAGTGATATTGAAAGATTTTATGTCATTACTAATTCAGAAGAAAACCCTATTCGTGCTTGGCAGGGACATAAATTAGATTCCAAAAATTTTTATTGTGTAAGTGGATCTTTTAAAATCCATTTTGTCAAAATTGATAATTGGGAAAACCCATCTAAAGATTTAACCATTGAAACGGTAGAAGTATCTGAATTTGACAGTAAAATTGTTCATATTCCTGCTGGTTATGCAAATGCAGTAGAATCATTAGAAAAAGATTCAAAATTAATATCATTTTCAACTTTGCCATTATCAAATGTAAAAGAAGATGATGCAAGATATCCTTCTGATTATTGGAATTTAAATGGGTAGAATTTATTTATCCTTATCGCAACAAAGTGGTTTTGAAATAGAATATATTGAGAAAGCATTACAATCTAATTGGATTACTTCTGGAGGGCCAAATGTAAATGATTTTGAAGTTGAACTTCAGAATTATTTTGGAGAAGATTCATTCGTTGCAGCGTTAAATTCTGGAACCTCTGCGATTCATTTGTCATTAATTTTATTAGGAGTAAAACCAGGAGATGAGGTTATTTGTCAAAGCTTGACATTTTCAGCATCTGCAAATCCGATTTTATATCAAGGTGCTACTCCTGTTTTTGTTGATAGTGAACCTGAAACTTGGAATATATGTCCTGATAATCTTGAAATAGCAATAAAAGACCGTATTAAAAAAGGGAATAAACCAAAGGCAATAATTGCTGTTCATTTGTATGGTATGCCATATAAAGTAGATGAAATTCATGCTATTGCTGATCGTTATGGAATTCCAATTATTGAGGATAGTGCCGAGGCATTAGGGAGTTGTTATAAAGGAAAAAATTGTGGTACTTTTGGCGAATTTGGAATATTATCATTTAACGGAAATAAAATAATTACAACATCAAGTGGAGGTGCCTTAATAAGCAATTCAAAAGGACTAAAAGAAAAAGCCATTTTTTATGCAACCCAATCAAAAGATGATGCTATTCATTATCAGCATAGTCAAGTGGGATATAACTACAGAATGAGTAATATTTGCGCTGGTATTGGATTAGGACAAATAAAAATGCTTAAAGAGAAAATTGATTTAAGAAGAAATAATCATTTATTTTATCGAGAGCTTTTTTCAACTATTGAAGAAGCCGAACTTTTTGAGGCAAAAGATGAAGGTTATTTTTCAAATTATTGGCTGAATACGATTTTGCTAAAATCAAGCAAAATTAAGAATGATTTATTGCAAGCTTTTGAAAAAGCAGACATTGAGACACGTCCTATTTGGAAACCAATGCATATGCAGCCAATTTTTGAAAGCTATCCTTACTATGGTAATAAAATATCAGAAAAGCTATTTGAAAATGGATTATGTCTGCCATCTGGAACAAATCTTACAAATGAAGATAAAAAAAGAATAAAAAAAGTAATCAACACTTTTTTAAATTAATTAAAATAAAAACACTTACCTAATTTATATGAAAATTGAAGAAACGTACATTAAAGATTTAGTTATTATTGAGCCAACTGTTTTTGGCGATGAGAGAGGTTATTTTTTTGAATCTTATAGTAAAACTAAATTTGAAGATCTAGGAATTGATATTGATTTTGTTCAAGACAACCAATCATTTTCTAAATATGGAACTTTAAGAGGATTACATTATCAAAACCCTCCTTTTGCACAAACTAAATTAGTACGTGTTTTAGAAGGTGAAATTATTGATGTTGCTGTAGATTTAAGAAAAGATTCTCCAACATATGGAAAATCATTTAGTATTTTACTTTCAGCAGAAAACAAAAAACAATTATTAGTCCCTCAAGGTTTTGCGCACGGATTTTCGGTGATCAGTGCAACAGCATCGGTAATGTACAAATGTGATCAATTTTATAATAAAGCTTCTGAAGGTGGAATCAAATATGATGATCCATCTTTAAATATTGATTGGGGAATGGATTTGAACGACGCAATCGTTTCTGATAAAGATCAGATTCTTCCTTTTATTGAAAATTGTAATAGCTTATTTTAATGAAAAAAATTCTTGTAACAGGTGCAAATGGGCAATTGGGATCTGAACTTTCAGTTTTGTCATCTAAATACCCAGAATATGAATGGATTTTTGCAGATAGAACAAAAATCACATTAGACAATTTAGATCTTTTGCCTATTCAGTTAAATGAAATTAAGGCAGATGTGATTTTGAATTGCGGTGCTTATACCGCAGTTGATAAAGCTGAAGGCGAAAAAGATTTGGCTTTTACAGTCAACTCTTTGGCAGTAGAAATAATTGCAAAATATGCTTCAGAAAATAATATTAAGTTAATCCATATTTCGACAGATTATGTTTTTGATGGTACTTCTTCTTCTGCATTAGATGAAGAAACATTTACAAATCCTATAAATGTGTATGGTGAAAGTAAATTGGCAGGAGAAACTGTATGCGTGAACCAAAATCCTGATTCGATTATTATAAGAACTTCTTGGGTTTATAGTAAATTTGGAAACAATTTTGTTAAAACGATGCAGCGATTAATGCAAGAGAGAGAGGAAATTAGTGTAGTGAATGATCAAGTTGGTTCGCCAACTTATGCAGCTGATCTAGCACAGGCAATGATCGATATTGTTAATTCACCGAATTGGATTTCAGGAATATATAATTATTCTAATGAAGGAGAAATAAGCTGGTATGAATTTGCTTTGAGTATTAAAGAGTTAGGAGGTTATAATTGTAAGGTAAATGGTGTTCCATCTGCTTCTTATCCAACTCCAGCAAAAAGACCAAATTTTTCATTGTTAGATAAAAAGAAAATAAAGTCAATTTATAATTTGGAAGTTCCATATTATAAAGAAAGTTTAAAAAAAATATTTGTATAAAATAGAATTTGAGTTTTACATTTCAGTTAAACTCTGAGTTTTAGAAACTAAAATTAAAATTTATGAAAGGTATTATATTAGCTGGAGGTTCTGGCACAAGATTACATCCATTAACTTTAGCGGTAAGTAAGCAGTTAATGCCAGTATATGATAAACCTATGATATACTATCCATTGTCAACATTGATGATGGCAGGAATTAATGAGATTTTAATAATTTCAACACCTCATGATTTGCCACATTTTAAAAAACTTCTAGGTGATGGAAGTTCGATAGGATGTAAATTTAGTTATGCAGAGCAACCAAATCCAAATGGTTTGGCTCAAGCTTTTGTAATAGGTGAAGATTTCATAGGTAAAGATAAAGTGGCTCTAGTACTGGGAGATAATATCTTTTTTGGAACAAATATGCAACAACTTTTAAAAGATAATGCTAATCCAGACGGAGGTGTCGTTTTTGCTTATCACGTGGCAGACCCAGAAAGATATGGCGTAGTTGAATTTGACGAAAACAAAAATGCGATTTCGATCGAAGAAAAACCTTTAGCACCGAAATCTAATTATGCTGTTCCAGGGCTATATTTCTATGATAATTCTGTAGTAGAAATTGCCAAAAATATTAAGCCAAGTGCTCGTGGCGAATATGAGATAACAGATGTTAATAAAGTTTATCTGGATAAAGGACAGTTAAAAGTTGGGATATTAAGCAGGGGAACTGCATGGCTAGATACAGGAACATTTAATAGTTTAATGCAAGCAGGACAATTTGTTCAGGTTATTGAAGAAAGACAAGGTCTAAAAGTAGGATGTATTGAAGAAATTGCTTGGAGGCAAGGTTTTATTAATGATGAACAACTTGAAGCATTAGCACAACCACTATTAAAATCTGGATATGGGACGTATTTGATCGAATTTCTAAAACAAAAGAAAAAAAGTGTTAAAATTTAATTTGTATCTTTAACTAATTATTTAAAACCTTTAATTTGTATTTTTGTACAAAGTTCAAATTACAGGTACTTAAAAAAAGCTCAATTGAATACAGACAAGCCAAATAATATAACCTCTTTGTTTTACAACAATTTTTCGCCAAGAAATCTGCGGGCAAATATTAATAATCTAAGTTATTTGCCTAGATGGATTATTGTTGCGATAGATGTAATGGTTTTGGTTTTTTCTTTTTCTCTTACCTATTTGCTTTTTGAAGGTACGGCAATTGGATATATTATTACTTCTCATGATTTTTATTTCGTTGGAAGTTTAATTATTGTTAATGTGTTTTTTTTCTGGCTTTTTAGAACTTATTCAGGAATCATTAGACACTCTTCTTATATAGATGCAATAAAATTATTGTTTTCTCAAATGTCTGTTCTTGTATTTTTCTTATTCATAAATTTAGTATTTGAATTATACTCGGGACATAAAGCTTTTTTAAATACAGCACTTTTTATCAATCTAGTTTTGTCTTTTTGCGGACTATTTTTATACCGTGTTGTAGTAAAGCAAACATTTGAAATGTATTTTTCGGAAAAGTCTACAAGTAAATTAATTCGAACTGTAATTTATGGAACAGATGCTAATGCAATTTCTGTAGCTAATGCGTTAAAATTCGAAAGCCCTTCTCGTTTTAAAATAGTTGGTTTTGTAGATAAGAATAACCAAAATGCTTCTAAGCGTATGCTAGATCTTCCTATTCTTATTTTAAGAAAAAAACTTCCTGCTTTAATGCGTTCTGTAGCGGCAGAAGGTGTAATTATTGCAGATAAGAGCTTAAGTAAAGACGAACAGCTTATTATAGTTGATCAATGTTTGGAATTTAACTACAGAGTATATACAGTTCCACTTATTTCGGATTGGGAAAATCAAAAGGAAATTTCTCAAAAAGTAAAGAATATTCAAATTGAGGATTTATTAGAAAGAAAACCTATAGTTCTTGATAGTAGATCTATTTCAAAACAATTAAAAGATAAAACAATATTAATTACTGGAGCCGCTGGTTCAATCGGTAGTGAAATTGTGAGACAGGTTTTAAACTTTAATCCAAAAAATGTAATTATTTTGGATCATGCAGAAACACCGTTACACAATTTGTGCTTGGAGACTCAGGCTATGGATTTTAGCACTAAAATTGTAGCCGTGATTGCAGATGTAAGAAGTAAAAAAGCATTAGAAAAGGTTTTTAAGAATTATAATCCGCATGTCGTTTTTCACGCTGCTGCATATAAGCATGTACCTTTAATGGAAGAAAACCCGTCGCAGGCTATTCAAACTAATATTAAAGGAACAAAAAACCTAGCAGATTTAGCTTGTAAATATCGTGTAAAGAAATTTGTAATGGTTTCTACAGATAAAGCGGTTAATCCTAGTAACGTAATGGGAGCAAGTAAACGTATTGCCGAAAAGTATGTACAATCTCTGTTCTTAAAAAATCAAAGAGAAAATGTAGAAGGAGGGACAAAATTCATTACGACTCGTTTTGGAAATGTTTTAGGTTCAAATGGTTCAGTTGTTCCTTTGTTTACTAAACAGATTGCTGAAGGAGGACCAGTAACCATAACGCATCAAGATATTATTCGTTATTTTATGACAATTCCAGAAGCATGCCAGCTTGTATTAGAAGCAGGAGCAATGGGGAATGGAGGAGAAATCTATATCTTTGATATGGGAAAACCAGTGAGAATTATTGACTTGGCAAAGAAAATGATTAAGTTAGCTGGTTTTATACCTGACAAAGAAATAAAAATTAAAATTGTAGGTTTAAGACCTGGTGAGAAGCTTTACGAAGAATTATTAAATGATACGGCTAAGACATTACCAACATATCATAATAAAATCATGATTGCTCAGGAAATCCAAGATGAGTATGAGACTCTACATAATGATGTTGATGAACTCATTGGAATAGCCGATTTCTATGAAAATGATGATATCGTTGCAAAGATGAAAAAAATTGTTCCAGAATTTAAGAGTATGAATTCTACTTTCGAAATTTTAGATAAATAATTAGAGATAAAATATAAATCAAATATAGTCAAAAGGTGTTTTTTTAAACGCCTTTTGGCATTTTTAAACAAAATTTAAATGTTAAAAATCTTGTTAAAATTTAAAAATTCAAGGTTTTTATGTTCTTTCCAATGGATTCTAAAAATACAAACGATTGGCTGTTTGAGATAACACCAAAAAATAATTTTTTTACGCTTAATTTTAAGGAAATTTGGCAGTATCGAGATTTATTAATGCTTTTTGTAAAAAGAGATATAATTACTGTTTACAAGCAAACTATTCTAGGGCCGCTTTGGTATTTAATTCAACCCTTATTTACATCTGTCACATTTACGATAATATTTAATAATGTTGCAGGAATTAATACTGGAATAGTTCCGCCTTTTCTGTTTAATTTGGCAGGAATTACTGTTTGGAACTATTTTACATCTTGTGTAAGTGGAACTTCTGATACTTTTAAAACCAATGCAGGAATATTCGGGAAAGTTTATTTCCCTAGAATTATTACTCCTTTATCTATTGTAGTTTCTAACTTAATTAAATTCGGAATTCAATTTTGCATCTTTATAGCATTTTTTATTTTTTACTATTTGAATGGTGCGGACTTAAGCTTAAATAACTCAATATTATTTTTCCCATTGCTTATTGCATTTATGGGAATTTTAGGACTAGGTCTTGGAATGTTAATTTCATCAATGGTTACAAAATATCGCGATTTAAATAATTTAGTTGGTTTTGGAATGCAATTACTAATGTATGTTTCTGCAGTGATGTATCCGATGGAATTGATAAAACAAAAATTACCACAATTAGGATGGATAGTAGAATATAATCCTTTAGCTTATGTAATAGAAACATCTCGTTATATGCTTTTAAATATTGGCAGTATATCAATCTTAGGTCTGACTTATACGATAATAGTAACATTGATTATTTTCTTTGCAGGATTATTGGTTTTTAATAGAACAGAAAAAAGCTTTATAGATACTGTATAGTTGTTTAGAAATTAAGAGATATTACTGAAATGAAAGATATAATATTAAAAGCCGAAAATATTTCCAAACAATATCGTTTAGGAGAAGTTGGTACAGGAACCTTGAGTCATGATTTAAACCGCTGGTGGCATAAAATACGAGGCAAAGAAAATCCTTATTTAAAAATTGGAGATACCAATGATCGATCAAAAAAAGGAACTTCAGATTATGTTTGGGCTCTTCAAGATATTAATTTTGATGTTAAACGTGGAGAAGTTTTGGGTATTATTGGAAAAAATGGTGCTGGAAAATCAACACTTTTAAAAATACTTTCAAAAGTAACAGCTCCAACTACAGGTAATATTAAATCTCGTGGACGTATTGCTTCATTATTAGAAGTTGGTACAGGTTTTAATGGTGAAATGACAGGAAGAGAAAATATTTTCCTTAATGGCGCCATTTTGGGTATGACTAAAAAAGAAATTACTTCAAAACTAGATGAAATTATTGACTTCTCTGGATGTGAACGTTATATAGATACACCAGTAAAAAGATATAGTTCTGGAATGACAGTTCGTTTAGCATTTGCTGTGGCAGCATTTTTAGAACCTGAAATTTTAGTTGTAGATGAGGTTTTGGCTGTTGGAGATGCAGAGTTTCAGAAAAAAGCTATTGGCAAAATGCAGGATATCTCTAGAGGACAAGGCCGAACAGTTTTATTTGTAAGCCATAATATGGCCGCAGTAAAAAGTTTATGCACAAGAGGAATTGTTTTAGAACATGGGAGTATAAAGTTTGAAGGAAATATAGATGAAGCTTTAAATATTTATAATTCGGATACTGTTGATTTGGTTAGAGAAATAAAATGGAATCTAGAAGATGCTCCGGGTAATTTAAATGCAAAGATTACAAGTATAAAACTTACTTCTGATCAGGATATTTTTTACATAGAAAACAAAATAAACGTAGAAATTGAATTTGTAAATTTTGTTGATAATCAGTTGATAAATTGTTCGATTTCGGTTTTTAACGATTTTGATAGTTATGTTTTAGCATCCCCTAATTTAGAAAGAACCCCTTTAGGAAAAGGAAAGTATAAAAGTGTGTGTGTAATTCCTGAAAATCTTTTAAATAAAGGGAAATATTTTTTTACTATAATTTTGGTCGGCAATAATTTTGAGATTATTTCGCAATTAGATAAAATTGTTTCGATTGATATTGACGAGCAGGGAATTTACAGGAAAGATTATTTTGGTCACTGGGGAGGTATTGTAAGACCTTATTTGGAATGGGAAAATAATCAAATAGACTTGTAAAAATGAACTTAAAAAGATTTGCCAAGCGCAAAGCAAAAGACTTTTTTAAAATAATTAAACTTGTTATTTATAAAGAATATTTTATCCCATATAAAGGAATAAAAAAAAATGATGTATTAATCTTTGACGATATATTCCCACATCCAGTTTCAGGCTTTAGATTTGAAGAATTTACTTTTTTACTGAATTGTTTTAAGAAAGCTAAAATTGTTGTTGATCCAATTGCTTATAAGATCGTAAATACGCCAGTTGAAAATCATAAAAATCATATTCAAGAATTTGAGTCGCAATTTAATTTAAAGAAGAGAATTCAACTTAATAAAGGATTTGTCAATATTAATACAAAAATTTTTTATTGCGTATTTCTTAATAATATTTCGAAAAATTTACCTTGGTTAGAAAAATATAAAATCCCTTTTGTGTTTACCTTATATCCTGGAGGAGGATTTAAATTAGATGAAAATATAAGTGATGACAAATTAAAAAAAGTTTGTGGCTCAGCCATGTTTCGTAAAGTTATTGTAACTCAGCAAATAACTTATGATTATTTAATCAACAAAAAAATATGTAGACCCGAAAATATAGAATTTATTTTTGGATGCGTAGTTCCTCAGATTTCGCTAACTAAAGATTTATCAAATAGAAGAAATTACTTAGTTAACAAACGATCATTTGATATTTGTTTTTGTGCAGCAAAATATACTCCAAGAGGCGAAGATAAAGGGTATGATGTTTTCATAGAGTTTGCAAAAAATATTGCTTCGAAGTACGATTTTGTTAAATTTCATATTATAGGAGGCTTTAATGAATGCGATATTGATGTTTCAGATATAAAAGAAAAAATAAAATTTTACGGGTATCAAAATTTTGAAGCTTTGGGAATAATTTATAATGATATGGATGTTTTGATTTCTCCCAATAAAGCATTTAAAATAGGAAAGGGGGCATTTGATGGATTTCCATTAGGCACAGTTGTCGAAGCAGTTTTGAATGGAGTTGTTACTTTAATAACGGACGAGCTTAAACAAAATAGTGTTTTTATTCCAGATGAAGATTTAATCATAATAGATAGTAGTTCTGAATCTATTTTAGAAAATATAACAAAGTTGATTGAAAATCCTGAGAAATTACACGCCATTTCTCAAAAAGGCAAACAAAAATTTAAGGAAGTCTATTCTAATAAAATTCAAATGGAACCAAGGGCCTCCTTAATTAAGAACGAAATAGCTATTTAGTATAATGATAAATGTAACCAAATCTTTTCTTCCTCCTTTGGAAGATTATAATAAACTTATTCAACGCGCTTGGGACAATGAATGGTTAACCAATAGAGGAGAACTTGTATTGGAGCTTGAAGAAAAATTAAAAAACTACTTAGGGGTTTCTAATATTATAATTACAAATAATGGTACAATACCATTGCAAATTGCAATGAAATTGTTAGGAAATAAAGGAGAAATCATTACTACCCCGTTTAGTTATGTAGCAACGACAGCATCAATAGTATGGGAAAATTGCAAACCAGTTTTTGTAGATATACATCCAAAATATTTAACGATTGATGAGGCCAAGATAGAAGAAGCAATTACATCAAAGACAACAGCAATATTAGCAACTCATGTTTTTGGCAACCCTTGTAATGTTCAAGTTATCGAATCTATTGCTAAAAAATATAACTTAAAAGTTATTTATGATGCCGCGCATTGTTTTAATGTAAAATTTAATAATCAGTCTATTTTTGATTATGGTGATGTAAGTACTTGTAGTTTCCATGCAACAAAATTATTTCACACTGGAGAAGGCGGTGCGATGTTTACAAATGATTTAGAATTGAGACACAAACTATTTTATTCTCATAACTTTGGACATAATGGACCATTAGAATTTCATGGATTAGGAATTAATGGTAAAATATCCGAATTGCAAGCTGCAATGGGATTGGCAGTTTTTGATCATATGGATAAAATAATGTATGAAAGAAAAAAAATAGTAGAATTTTATAATTCTAATCTCAATTTTGAGAAAATTGATTTTTTGAAAATTAGAAAAAATACACAATGGAATTATAGTTATTATCCAGTTATTTTTGAAACGGAAAAAGATTTGCTTATTATACAAAAAAAATTGAACGAGAATAATATCTTTCCAAGAAGATATTTCTATCCTTCATTAAACACAATTGAATATACAAAAGGTTCGAAAATGCCTATTTCAGAGAGTATTTCGTCACGTATTCTATGTCTGCCACTTTATGTAGGTTTAGAATTAGAACAATTAGATAAAATTACCTCACTTATTAATGCTAATTTATGATAATCGTAGGGGCAAAGGGTTTTGCTAAGGAAGTACTAGAAATTGTGCATCAATTTCAGCATATAGATAATCTGATGTTTTATGATGATGTTAATGCTGATGTTTCTGGAACGTTATTTAATAAGTTCCCAATTATTAAGACTATTGAAGATGCTTCAAATTATTTTAAAAACATCGATAATAAATTCACTATAGGTATCGGTAGCCCTACTTTACGAAAAAAGCTTTATGATAAATTTACAGCTATAGGTGGTGTGTATACTTCTACTATTAGCCATTCATCAAGTATAGGGAGTTATGATGTTAATATTGGTTTAGGATCTAATGTATTATCAGGAGTGACAATATCAAATAATGTGACAATTGGAATAGGAGCAATTTTATATTATAATTCGATAGTGACTCATGATTGTACTATTGGTGATTTTGTAGAAATCTCGCCAGGAGCGACAATTTTAGGACGATGTAAAATTGGAAACTATTGTCAAATAGGTGCTAATTCTACTATTTTGCCAGATGTTCATATTGGTGAAAATGTTGTTATAGGAGCAGGAGCAGTCGTTACTAAAAATATTCCAAATAATTCTTTAGTGGTTGGGATACCTGCGAGAATAATTAAAGAATTAAAACCGTTACATTTCGAATAATATATGACTCATAATTTAAAAATTAGTGTTTGCATGATAACTTATGGTCATGAGAAATTTATTCGAGAGGCCATAGAAGGAGTATTAATGCAAGAATGCAATTATGAAATAGAATTAATTATTGCGAATGATTGTTCTCCAGATCAAACACATGAAGTTGTACAAGATATTTTACAAAATCATCCTAGAAAATCATGGATTAAATATTTCAAACAAGAAAGTAATTTAGGGATTATGCCTAATTTACTTTTTGCTGTAAAAAAATGTTCAGGAGCTTATATTGCAATGTGTGAAGGAGATGATTATTGGATTACTACCGATAAACTTCAAAAACAAATTGACATTTTAGAAAATGATAGAGAGGTAGGTTTAGTATATTCTAATATAAAGCAATATTTTCAGAAAACTGGTCAGTTTCTTGAGATTTCGCCTAGATTTGTAGAAAATAGAGAGGAGGTAATTCCTCAAATGTTAAAAAGTAAATTTGTCGAATTTGCAACAACAGTATTTAGAAAGTCAATACTAGATCAAGTATTAGAAATATTAAAAGATGAGTTAAAAGATAAAGTAATCGGTGATACGAGAATTATACTTGAGACAGTTTATTTATCGAAGCTACACTACTTAAATGAAGTAACTTCTGTTTATAGAATTTTAGATGGAAGTGCAAGTCATCCCAAAACGGTTGATAAATATATTTTTGCATTAAGGGATTCGTATTTCTGCAGAAAAACTTTTGTTCAAAGAAATAATTTAAATCCTAAATGGTTATCTGATTTTATCTGCAATGTAAATAGAGGACTTATCAATAATGCATTTACCTCTAAAAAATATTCTGATACAATTAAACTATTGAAAAATCTTTTGTTTGAGGATACTCTTAAGTATTGCAGTTGGAAAGTATTTAGAAAAAAAATAAAAATTAATATCTGGATTAAACTATTATTCGCATTAGCAGGAATTGGAGTTTTAAGACAAAAACTGAAATGAAAAAGAGCATTAGTATTTGCATGATTGTTTATAATCATGAAAAATATATTCGTCAAGCTATCGAAAGTGTTTTGATGCAAGAAGGAGATTTTGATTTTGAGCTAATTATTTCTAATGATTGTTCAACAGATAAAACAGACTTAATTATCCAGGATATTTTAAGCAATCATCCCCAAAAATCTATTAAATATTTTAGTCAGACAGCAAATTTAGGAATGATGGCTAATTTTATTTTCACATTAAAAAAAGCACAAAACAAATATATAGCACTTTGTGAGGGAGATGACTACTGGACGGATTCATTTAAACTAAAAAAACAAATAGATTTTTTGGAATCAGAGGATGATTATGTTCTTTGTTTTCATAAAGTTAATATTTTAAAAACTGATGGGAAAATTGTAGAGGATTTTATTACTAAGGTCCCTGATAATTATGAAAGTATACAAACTTTAGCTCAAAAAGGAAATTATATACATACCCCATCTGTTGTTTTTAGAAATATAATAAAAGACTTTCCATTTGAGTTTGAATTAAGTCCTGTAGGAGATTATTTTTTATATATGCTATTAGCCGAAAAAGGAAAATTAAAATATATAGAGGAAACAATGGCAGTATATAGATATGGTGTTGGGATTCACTCTGCAAACTCTAGAATAAAAACGGCAAAAAACAGTATTAACTTTTTTATTTGTTTACTTTCTTATTTAAAAGATGAAGAGTTAAAAAAATACATATTTAATAGACAAATTACAGCTGCAAAGTATTTAGATGAGTTAATCGCAAACGATAAAAATAATTTATTTGTACGAATTATTAAAAAGATAAAACACCTTAAAAAATCATTTAAAATATAAATTCGTTTTTTTATAAAACTCTTCTAATGAATAAATTTGTAGTCAGCATTTTTATGCTTACCTATAATCAGGAACAATATATTGCACAGACTATTGAAAGTATTCTGAGCCAAGAAACAAATTTCCCTTTCCAATTAGTTATAGGAGAAGATTTTAGTTCTGATAGTACTAGAGCTATCTGCGAGAAGTATGCTGCTAATTATGGAGATAAAATAAAATTACTCCCTAGTCTACAAAAAAACATTGGACTCATCGCTAATTATATTCGAACGATAAAACAATGTGATGGCAAATATGTTGCGATTTGTGATGGAGATGATTATTGGATAGATCAATCTAAATTGCAAAAACAGGTTGATTTTTTAGAAAATAATTCTGAATATTCAATAGTTCATACAGGTTTGAAATTGCTGTTTCCTAACGGAGAATTTACTGTTTTTTCCAATCCTAATAATTCAAGTTATACCGATTTTAAAGATTTAATTCATTTTAATTTTATTTTTTCAGTTACTGCTCTATTTAAAAATATCCAGTTTAATGATCCAATTCCAGAATGGATTAATAAATATCCTTATGGTGATTGGCCAACATATTTGTGGACAATAAAAAATGATGGAAAAATACATTATTTAGAAGACATCACTGCTGTTTATAGAAAAAATATAGGAGTATCTTCTAAATTGAAAGATTGGTATATGAAAGATATATCAATTAGAAAAGATATTTTAAATGATCCGCATTTTGAAAAATACCATGATATAGTTGAAGAATGTATTTATAAAAAAGAATTGTCTTTAGTTATGATTTATAATCGCGATAAAAAAATTAAAGAAGGTTTTAAATTATTTGTGAAGCTATTTACAAAAAGTAACCAGAGGTTTCAATTGATCAAATTGTATTTGTATTCATTAAAGAAAGCTCTACTGAATTAACAAACTAAAAAAGACAATTTATTTTTTGCCGATTTATTGTTTCGGTTATATAAATTACCATGAAAAAAATACTAAAAAAAAGAATGAGAAAGATGCTAAACGCTTTTGTTGCGTTATATTATCTTCTAAAATTCTATTTTTTTGATAGTAAAAAAATAAAAAGGCCAGATGTGGTTTTCTTTCTTCCAGTTTATCATACAGGGGGAGCAGAGAAGGTTCATCTTAATATTGTAAAGTCTTTAGAAACTGATAATAAACTTGTAATTTTCACAGAAAATTCAAGTACAAAAAATTTCCTAAATGAATTTAAGAAACATGCAGAAGTAATTGAGATAAATTATGTCCTCACTAAAAAAAATGAATGGATCAATAATTTACTAACTTTCATTTTAATAAAAAAACTAAATAAAAGTTCTTCGATCAAAACAATCTTTGGTAGTAATACTAACTACTATTATGATATAATTCCTAAAATAAAAAAATCAGTAAAAAAAATTGATCTTTTCCATGCATTTAAACTTCCAGATCATCGCGAAAATAATATAATTAAAACAGCTGCATATATAGATTATAGAGTTGTAATAAATAGTAAAGCTTTAGAAGACATTCATTCAATTTACATAAAATATAATGTAGAAGAGCTATATCAAAAAAGAATAATAGTAATTGGTAACGGTATTAAATTAGGATCCGGTAATTATGTGAGGCGTAATGATAAAATTTTAAGATTTGGTTTTGTGGGAAGGTGGTCTCCAGAAAAAAGGCCTTATGTGTTTTTAAGTCTTGCAAAAGATATAGTATCGAAATTTAATAATGTTGAATTTACTATGGTTGGAACAGGTATGAAATCAAATCTAGAAATAATAACTAAGTCAGGCGCTTTATTTTTAGGAGAAATCACAACTGAAGGAGAAATGGCAAATTTTTATGAAAATCTAAGTTTTGTATTAGTACCATCAGAAAGAGAAGGTTTTCCAATGGTTATCATGGAAGCTATGTCACATGGAGTAATACCAATAGCTACAAATGTTGGAGGTATTGCAGAACATTTAAATAATGATGAAAATGGTATTTTAATTAACGAGGTTGATGATGATAAGGTGTTTAATGCTTTTTTAATGGAAATATATGAATTGTTAAATGATGGGGAAAGGAGAGAAAAACTCTCTAAAAATGCTTTTACTTATGCTCAGGCAAATTTTGGAATTGAAAAATTTCAAAAAAGTTACAGAGATATTTTCAGTTAATTATTTACCCGTTAATAGAAACATAAATTAAAATGATCACAATAGTTCTTACTAATCGAAATAGAGATCTGAAAATTGTAAATAATTGTTTAGATTCCCTAAATAAGCAATCAAATAATGATTTCGAATTATTTTTTGTCGATTACGGATCAAATGACGAGTATCTTTTAGATTTAAAAAAATTAATATCAAAATACCCTAAGATACAATTTATAGCCTGCCCAGTTTCAGAGCAATTATGGAATAAATCCAGAGCAATTAATATTGCTTTGAAAAAATGTAATACCGAATTTTTCTTTGTTGGAGATATTGATATGCTTTTCTGTAAGGATTTTATAAAGACACTTTATAAGGTTAAAAATGAGAAAAGTGCGATCTATTTTCGGGTAGGTTTTTTAAGTAAAGAAGAAACAAATCTGAATAAAGGATTTGAAGAATCTAATATTAGTTTTGCTTCCGAAAAAGAGGCGACTGGTATGACATTATATCCGACCAAATCATTAATAGAAATTAATGGTTATGATGAGTTTTATCATGGATGGGGAGCAGAGGATACAGATGTCCATATACGTCTTTATAATTTTGGGATTGAAGTAAATTTTTACGAAGAAGAAATTCTTTTAAAACATCAATGGCATCCTAAAACATATAGGTCTATTCGCAGTAAAAATCCATTGCATTTTAATTTGGAAAAAATCAATCATTCTTATATTCGACTATCTCAAACTAGTAAAAGAACTTTAGCAAATATAAATTGTCAATGGGGAGCCATACCAAATCAAAATCATTATTTGAAATTATCAGAGATCCCAGATTTTAAAATAGCTATTTTACCTGAGAAACCAAAAATCAATGCATTTCTTGGTCAAATGAGTAATTTTGGTGATGAAGTAATACATCTAATTATTAAAGATACAACAACCTCAAACAAAATTAAACAAGAGATCAAAAGCATTTTTGGTAAAAAATCTTCTAAGTTTTTATCTCTTAAAAAAATTAATGATATGATTTTACAGGAAATTATTGTTCATTATAGAAATTTGCCTTATCAATACTCATACAATCATTTTAAAAAAGAGATTGAATTAAAGATTTATTTTCCAAAATGAAAATCTTAATGGTTTCTATTCCATCGCTTCATTTTTTTAGATGGACCAATCAACTTCAAGATTCAGGTCATGAAGTTTATTGGTTTGATATTACAGGTATGAGTAAAAACGTAGAAAAAATACATTGGGTTTCTCAGAAAGCAAATTGGAAAATGAGATGGGATTTTCCTGGAAGAATAGCTTTAAAAGCTAGATTTCCAAAAGTCTATAATGGTGTTCAAAGAATAAATGAAAAAAATACAGCAAAAGTTTTTGAGGAATACTTACAACAAATACAGCCAGATGTAGTACATAGCTTTGCATTATATTTATCATGTACTCCAATATTCTCTGTAATGGAAAAATATGATAAGCTAAAATGGATATACTCATCATGGGGGAGTGATTTATTTTATTTTCAAAATGAAGCTAGATATTTACGAGACATTAAAAAAATATTACCTCGAATTAATTTTCTTTTTACAGATTGTTACAGGGATTTTCAAATTGCTGAAAGGTATGGTTTTAATGGCCATTTTTTAGGTGTGTTTCCAGGGCCAGGCGGAATTGATATAAAAGAAATTGAAAAATTCAAACTATCTAAAGAAGAAAGAGATACTATTCTAATTAAAGGATTTCAAGGAAGATCAGGAAGGGTTATCCCGGTGCTCAAAGCATTGGAACCATTAAAACAAAAACTTCAAAATCTTAAAATAATAGTTTTTGGATCTGATGCTGAAACTTTTGATTACTTGAATAAATCTTCATTAAAAGAATGGAATAATTTTAAAATAATTGGTAAGATAAACCAAATAGAAGTTTTTAAATTAATGGGGAGATCTTTAATTTATATTGGTAACAGTAATTCTGATGGAATACCAAATACATTATTGGAAGCAATTTCTATGGGGGTTTATCCCATCCAATCAAACCCAGGAAAAGCAACTGAAGAAGTTATACATAATGAAACACAAGGTCTCTTAATTGAAAATTGTGAAGACACAAATGAAATTCAAAGAAAAATTGAAAATGGACTTTCATTAGTTTTTAAAATAGATTATAATTTTAAAGAAATTTTGGAAAAAATAGAATATAACTATGTTAAAAATAAAGTTTTAGAGCAGTATAATAAGGTACTTTTTCCTTAAAAGATTTAAAAAAAATGTTAGACTATTAGATCTTGTTGCAATAACGTAAAAAAATATATTTAAAAACAGATACTCAATAATATATTTTAAAAGTTAATTTTGAAAATTAAATATTCTATATGAAAAAAACCGCCATAATTCCACTTCGTAAGAACTCAAAAGGAATTCCAGGAAAGAATAAAAAAAAGATGCTCGGACGCCCACTTTTTTCATGGGTTCTGACTGAAGCAATTTTTTCTGAGCTTGATGAGGTATACGTTTTTACAGACGATCAGGAAATTATAGATTATATTAAAAGAGAATATTTTTGGACTTCAAAAGTAAAGACACTTTTAAGAAATGATGAAAATGCTTCTGATACTGCATCAACAGAAAGTGCTATGCTTGAATTTGCAGAGCTTGTAAAGAATGATTTTGACTTGTTATGTTTATTGCAAGCAACTTCTCCAATGACAAAAGCTCAGGATATTAATGCAGCGCTAAATGAAGTTCTTGTTAATAAAAAAGAATCAGCATTAACGGTCGTAAATACACATCGCTTTATCTGGAACGCAGATGGAACTCCAAGTAATTATGATGTTTTTAAAAGACCGAGACGCCAAGATTTTGAAGGATTGCTTATTGAAAACGGAGCAGTATATGTTACTACAAAAGAAGCTTTTTTAAACTCAAAAAACAGAGTAAGCGGTTCAATTGGTTTAGTAAAAATGCCAGAGGAATCTTTGGTAGAAATAGATAGTTTGTCAGATTGGGATATTCTGGAAAAACTGTTAGGAGATCGTCAGAAGAAAAAGAAAGTGCATCAACGTATAGATTATTTAGTTTTAGATGTAGATGGCGTTTTCACCGATGGATGTGTTTATTATGATGAGGATGGAGAAATGGCTAAAAAATTTGATATGCGTGACGGGATGGGATTGGAAATTTTAAGGCAAAATAACGTTGAAGTGATCGTAATGACCTCAGAAAATTCTGAATTAGTTGCGCAGAGAATGAAGAAATTGCAGATTAAACACACTTTTTTAGGAGTAAAAGATAAATTTTCCTTTTTAACACATTTTCTTTCAGAGAGAAATAGTAGTTTTGGCGCCGTTTCGTATGTGGGCGATGACGTAAATGATTTAGCTAATATTTGCAGTGTTGGTTGGTCATTTACTCCTGTAGATGCGACAGATATAGTTAAGGCAAATACAGATTATGTTTTAACTCATAAATCAGGAGCCGGAGCAATACGAGAAACTTGTGAAATTTTATTAAAGTACAATAAACGTTATGAAGGAATTTAAAAAACCTTACGTGATTGCCGAAATTGGATGCAATCATAAAGGTGAAATGGAAATAGCAAAAGAATTAATTAAGATTGCAAAAATCTTCGGAAACGCAGATGCAGTAAAATTCCAAAAACGTAATAATAAAGAGCTTCTTACAGAAGAGCAATATAATGCGCCACACCCAAATTTTTCTAATTCATATGGAGAGACTTATGGTGCGCACAGAGAGTTTTTAGAATTCAATGTTGAACAGCATAAAGAACTAAAAGCGTATTGCGATGAAATCGGAATTACTTATTCAACATCTGTTTGGGATACGACTTCAGCAAAAGAGATTGCGTCCTTAAATCCAGATTTTATTAAAATTCCTTCTGCTTGTAATAATAACTTCGAAATGCTAGAATGGCTTAGCGAAAATTATTCAGGAGAAATTCATATTTCGACAGGAATGACAACTAAAGATGAAACAGATACTCTGGTTGATTTTTTCACTAAAAAAGGGAGAAACCAAGATTTAGTTTTATATAACTGTACATCTGGTTATCCAGTTCCTTTTGAAGATGTTTGTCTTTTGGATATTAATATTTTAAGACAAAAATACGGTCACTTGGTAAAACACATCGGTTTTTCAGGACATCACTTAGGAATTGCTGTAGATATGGCTGCGTATACTTTAGGAGCTAATATTATTGAAAGGCATTACACTATTGACAGAACTTGGAAAGGTACCGATCATGCGGCTTCTTTAGAGCCTATGGGTTTACGTAAACTTACAAGAGATTTAAATGCAGTTTATCAAGCTTTAACTTTTAAATCTGCTGATATTTTGCCAATCGAACAAGTTCAAAGAGATAAACTAAAAAATAAAAAGGTTTAAATTATATGTTTTTCTCAAGCACAATTAGACTTTTTTGGTGGAATGAAAAGATCATTCAAGGAAAAAATAACGAAAATTATGGGGATCTTCTCGGGAAATATCTTGTAGAGAAAATATCTTCGAAAAAAGTGGTTTTTGCTTGGCCAAAAAAGTTTTCCATTTTAGATTGGTTTGCTCCAATTTATGTCACTGCGGGAAGTATTTTAGCAAATGTAAATTATAAATGTATTGTTTGGGGGAGTGGAATAATTGACCAAAAAAGTAAAGTAAATAATGCAGTTTTTCTTGCCGTTCGCGGGCCACAGACTAGAAAATATCTTTTAGATCTTTCTTTTGAAGTTCCAGAAGTTTATGGAGACCCTGCATTATTATTACCAAGGTATTTTAATCCAAAAATTGATAAAAAATACAAGTATGGTTTTGTACCTCATTATAATGATTTCAAGCTAGTTCAAGATTGGTTTAAAGATAATCCAGAAGTACTTTTAATTGATATGATGACCAATGATATTGAAACAAAAACGGTAGAGTTTCTTCAATGCGAAAAAATTATTTCATCTTCACTTCACGGAGTTATTATTGCTCATACGTATAATATTCCAGCAGTTTGGCAGAAGTTTTCAGATAAGGTATTTGGGGATGATGTAAAGTATCAAGATTATTTTGAATCTGTTGAAATGCCATTTTTTAAACCAGAAATTAGGCTTGAAAAATACTCTAGTTCAGAACTAGAAAACCTTTTTGAAGAACTTCCAAATCTTCCAGAAAGAAAGATTATAGATCAATTATGCGACGGATTATTGAATGTCTGTCCCTTCAAATAAAAGCTTATTAGCTAGAATATTTTAGACTTTTGTTTTCAATGAAAAAAAACATATTTATCTTTTTACCTGACGGAGTTGGACTTCGAAATTTTGCCTTAACCTCTTTTAAAGAAATTGGAGAAAAAAATAATTTTGATATTACATATTGGAATAATACGCCATTTTCTATTACTGAGAAATTAGGTTTTAAAGAATTAAAGATTCAGGAAAAATCAGTGCATCCATTAACTATAGTTTATAGTCGTGCGCGTAAAAGAATGGAGCTAAATTTCTTTGATAAGAAGTTTAATGAAGAAGTTTACAACACCTATAATTTTCCACAATCTTATAAAGGGATAAATAATGCTGTAAAAAGTATAATGGTTGATGTTCTAACGACTTTTGGTTCTAACGATAAAGGTATAAAGTTTGTCCGTGAGCAGATAAAAAAAGGAGAACGTACAACAAGTAAATACAAGGAAAGCAAAAAACAGTTGGAAGAACACAAACCTGATTTCGTTTTCTGCACCAATCAGCGCCCAACTCAAGCGATTGCTTCTATTTTGGCTGCACAGGATTTAGGAATTCCAACAGGGACTTTTATTTTTTCGTGGGATAATCTTCCGAAAGCAACAACTTTAGTAGAAACAGATTACTATTTTGTGTGGAGTGACCACATGAAAAAAGAGGTTTTAATGTACTGTCCGTATGTAAAAGAGGAACAGATTTTTGTTACTGGAACCCCTCAATTTGAAAGCCATTTTGATAAAACTCTTTTACAATCAAAAGAAGAGTTTTTTGCAGCACATAATCTAGATCTTAACACAAAATACATTTGTTATTCTGGAGATGATATCGTGACTTCTCCTTTAGATCAATATTATTTAGAAGATTTAGCATTATCTGTAAGAGAGTTAAACCAAAACGGATATTCTTTAGGAATCATTTATAGAAAATGCCCTGTAGATTTTACTGATCGTTACGATGAGGTTTTAAATAAATACAAGGATGTAATTGTGAACATAGATCCATTATGGAGTCCTGTTGGGCAAAGCTGGAATGAAATTATGCCAACAAAAGAAGATTTTGCATTACAGACAAATATTTGTGAATACACAGAATTTGTAGGTAACATTGCTTCTTCTATGGTCTTTGACTTTTCTGCTCATGATAAATCTTGTCTGTTTTTTGATTACGAACAGCCACAATTAAAAAAAGGAATTCGTGATATTGGACAAAATTATAAATACATCCATTTTAGATCGAAACCTTCTGAAGAGGCCGCTTTGTGGGTAAGAAACAAAAAGGATTTAACAGCTATTGTTAAAGACATTATTGACGGAAAAACTTCAAGTGTAAAAGAGAGTAAAAAATGGTTCGAGATTATTGTTGGGCCAAATCCTACTAAAGCATCTGAAAAAATCTGGGAAAGTATAAATAGTCTTTTAAAGAAATAATTATTTATGTTTTTTAACTCTTTGGCATTTGCCATCTTTTTGCCGATTGTTTTTTTCCTTTATTGGTTTGTTTTTAATAAAAATAAAAACACACAAAATGGCTTATTAATCGTTGCAAGTTATTATTTCTATTCTTGCTGGGATTGGAGATTCTTATTCTTATTGGTTTTCTCTACATTTCTAGATTATTTTACAGGAATTCAAATTGAAAAAAGTAACTCCGAAAAAGGAAGGAAGTTTTGGTTCTGGCTTAGTATTTCAGTCAACTTAGGCTTTTTAGGAATTTTTAAATACTATAATTTCTTTGCATCTTCATTTGCAGAAATGTTCACTTCTTTTGGATTCAAAGTAAGCCCATTTTTGCTAAATGTGATTCTTCCAGTAGGAATTTCATTCTATACTTTCCACGGATTATCTTATGTAATTGATATTTATTATAAAAGAATAAAAGCCGAATATAACTTTATTGATTATTCTCTGTTTGTGAGCTATTTTCCACTTTTAGTTGCAGGACCAATAGAAAGAGCGACGCATTTACTGCCAGAACTAAAAGAAAAACGCGAATTTAATCTTGAAAAAGCAAAAGAGGGAGTTTATCAAATTGTTTGGGGATTGGTAAAAAAAGTAGTGATTGCAGATACTTGTGCAGTATATGCTAATGCTATTTTTGATCATTACCCTTCAATGAATTCTTTTTCATTAATTATGGGGGCAATTTATTTTGCTTTTCAGATTTATGGCGATTTTTCAGGATATTCAGATATTGCGCTTGGAGTATCTAAATTATTTGGTTTAGATTTATTACGAAACTTCAATTACCCCTATTTTTCAAGAGATATAGCCGAGTTTTGGCGTCGTTGGCATATTTCGCTTTCATCTTGGTTTAGAGATTATTTATATATTCCGTTAGGAGGAAGCAAGGGTGGGCTTTGGATGAAAATTAGAAATACATTCATCATTTTTATTGTTAGCGGTTTCTGGCATGGTGCCAATTGGACATACATTGTTTGGGGATTTATAAATGCTGTTTATTTCCTTCCGTTATTACTTTCAAATAGTAATAGAAACAATATGGATTCCATAATTCTAAAATGGAATCTTGATTCTGTAAAAGTATTATTTAGTATTCTAACCACATTTTTATTGACCTGTATTGCTTGGGTGTTTTTTAGAGCAAGAACTATTACAGATGCTGTTTTGTATTTAAAAAGAATATTTACTAATGGCGAGTTTAGCCCTCAGTATTTAGATAACGAACGATATAATTATGAATTATTATTGATGATTGGTCTGTTTGTTTTAGTAGAATGGAATAATAAAACTAAAGTAGAACCAATTTCAGGAAAAAGAAGTTGGTTGAAAATGGCACTGGCAATTATGGCAATTATTGCTTTCGGAACTTATTCTGATTATAAAGAATTTATTTATTTCCAGTTTTAATGAAGAAGTTTTTATTATACATATTAGGAATTTTTCTTTTAACAGTTTTGATAGCGGTTCTCTTGGACGGATTGTATACTTATGTTTTTATGCAGTCCAAAAATCGCGGAAAAATAGAAACTGTTTTCAATTCTACAGGAAAGAAATACGACGTAGTAATTTTAGGCTCTTCAAGAGCCAACAATCACTTTGTTTCTCAAATGTTTGAAGATAAAGGATTAAAAACGTTTAACTACGGAATGAGTGGCGGACATATATTTGAAGCATCTTTAATGTTGAAATTGATGATAGAAAGAAAATATGAAATCAAAAATATAATTCTCGAAGCAGATTTAAATCTTTCAAATGATCAGGAATCCGAAGGAGTTGCAACAAAATTTCTGCCGTATATTCATTGCTCAAAAGTTATAAAAGATCATTTTTCGACAGAAGAAAATTTTAACGAATTGTATTATATCCCTTTTTATAGATATGTAAAGTTTGATTCTAAAATTGGTTTTAGAGAAATTTACAAAATAGCAGTAAATGAAAAAACGAATGCTTTGGATAACTTAGGATATTATCCATTGGAAAAACACAAGAATGGCAATATGAAAAACAATATTGTCAATCTAAATCCTTTGCCACACAATAAATATTACGAAGAGATAAAAAATATTTGTAAAAAGAACAATATCAATTTTATTGCTGTTATGACTCCAATGTGTGAAAATGTTGTTGGTATGAATTACTTTGATAAAGTAAAAAAAGCATATCCAGAAATTCACAATTACGAAAATATAGTTGTAGAGGATAAATACTTTTCTTCGTGTGGGCATATGACAGATAAAGGAGCAAAATTATTTACAGAAAGAATTATTAAAGATTTTTTTAATAAATAATTATATGCATATATCATTTTTAACTCCAGAATATCCTCATAATAAAACCGCGCCTTCAGGAGGTATTGGTACAAGTATAAAAAACCTTGTAAATGCTTTGGTTAAGGAAAATATTAAAGTGACAGTATTTGTTTATGGCCAGAAAGACGAAGAGGTTGTTAAAGAAAACAACGTTGATATTCATTTAATTAAAGGTAAAAAATATCGTTTTTTGGGATGGTTTTTTCACAGAAAACATATCCAAAAATATTGCGATTTAATTATTAAAAAAGAATCTATTGATCTTATAGAAGCACCTGATTGGACAGGCATAACTGCTTTTATGAATTTCAAAATTCCGCTTGTGATTCGTTTTCATGGGAGTGATGCTTATTTCTGTCATTTAGAAAAGAGAAAACAAAAACTGAAAAATTTTTGGTTCGAAAAATTAGCCATAAATAAAGCACATGCGTTTATTGCACCAACTAAATTTGCTGGAGAAGTTTCAAAAGACCTTTTCAAAATTAGAAGGAAAGAAATTCAAGTGGTTTTTCATGGTATTGATATTGAGTGTTTTAATAATGAAAATTCTCAAGAATTTGAAGAGAATTTAATTGTATACACAGGGACTTTGATTAGAAAAAAGGGCGTTTTGGAACTTCCAGAAATTTTCAGAAAAGTCCGTAATGATATTCCAGAAGCAAAATTAATTTTAATAGGAAATGATTCCTTCGATATAAAAACAGGTTCAAAATCAACTTGGCAATTAATGAAAAACATATTTAATGACGATGATTTGAAACATGTTAATTATCTAGGCAAAATTCCTTACAATGAAATTCAAGGTTATATAAAGAAAGCTAATGTATGCGTCTTTCCATCTTTTGCAGAGACATTAGGAATGGTTACCATAGAAGCAATGGCAATGAAAAAAGCTGTTGTAAATAGTAATATTGGCTGGGCACAAGAGCTAATTATAAATGAAGAAAGTGGTTATTTGGTGCATCCTTCAAATCATGATCTTTATTCGGATCGAATTATTCAATTACTGAAAGACAATTCACTTTGTCAAGAAATTGGAACAGAAGCAAGATTTAGGGTAGAATCTGAATTTGACATCAATAAGCAAGTGAAAGAAAATGTAGAATTTTACAGAAAGATAATCAAAGAGAAAATTTAATGGTAGTTGTTTGTCATCAAGATAATAAAGTTGTTAAAGTTTACAGAAATAAAGAAGAAATTTCATTTGAAACTTCCTTAAATATTGCTTCGACTTTAATGACGTTAGCAAAAAAGTTCACCGCAGATCTATTAATTTGGAGTCATATTACTATAGAATCTAATGTAAATTGGGATGCTTTAGATTCAATTTTTCATCATGATAGAATTATTGCATCTTTCAATAATGATCGTGTTACATATTTTCCTGATGCTATTGGATATATTGATGAATCTATTTTTGTTAATATTAATAAAAATGTTACTTACCCAACTTGGTTAACTAGTAGCGCTATAGGAGGCATGAGTTCTAAAGCACTTTTAAAATTTGAAAATAAAATTGAGTTAGAAAAAGACTTTGATTATTTCTTACATAGTATATCAAAAATAGGAATCTTAAAAGGGTTATTTTGCTATTCAGAACCAAAACTCATTCTAGATAAGACAATTTCTGTTCCAGTCAAAAAGGCAAAAAATCACAAATTATTTAAGTTTACTAAGCAACATTATCGTACACGTTGGATGTTTATATTGCTTTTGAATTTTATAGTTGTCGAAAAACGTTTTCCTGTAATTGCTTTATTGTTTTCTCTAGGATCAAAAAAAAGAAATAAGACCAGTATTGATTTGTCTGAAATACCTGTTCAATCAAGATTAAAAGTTGTAGAATCTAAAACTATTGATGTTATAATTCCGACAATTGGACGAAAAGATTGTTTGTATGACGTATTGAAGGATTTAGCAAAACAGACTCATTTGCCCAAGAATGTTATAATTGTAGAGCAAAATCCGGTAAAAGAAAGTATAAGTGAGCTAGATTATTTAACTACAGAGGAATGGCCATTTGCTATTAAGCATATTTTTACTCATCAAACAGGAGCTTGTAATGCACGAAATATTGCTTTGAGTCATGTTTCGAGCGAGTGGGTATTTTTAAATGATGATGATAATAGGTTTGAGGAAAATTTAATCAATGATATTTTTGATAAAATTGAACAGTTTGGGATCTGTGTTGCCACAACATCATATTTACAAAAAAAAGAAGAATTAGTCTTTAAAGACATTCATCAGACTGGCATCTTCGGTTCAGGAAATAGTTTTGTAAAATCAAGCTGTTTAGTTAATGTTTCTTTTGCTAAGGTACTAGAATTTGGTTATGGAGAAGATTTAGACTTCGGAATGCAATTACGGCAAGAAGGTTTTGATGTAATCTATTTCCCTAATCCAGCTATTTTACATTTAAAAGCTCCTTTTGGAGGATTTAGAATCAAACCTCAGTTTCCTTGGACAAATGAAAAATATCAGCCAAAACCGTCACCAACCATTATGTACATAAAGCAGAAATATTTAAATCCAAAACAACTTGAAGGATATAAATTAAGACTTTTCATGAAATCCGTCACAAAAGAGTCCTTTTTAAATTGGTTTAAATTTTATATTTCATTCACAAAAAGATGGAATGTAAGTGTAGAATGGAGTAAGAAACTATAAGAATGTACTTATTTTTTTTAAAAATAGAAAATTTAAAGAAATCAAACATTTATAAGAAGTTAAATTAGAAAGCAATTGTAAAATTTTTCAAATGATTGATTTTATTGTACATTAAAAGGTCTACTAAAATATGATGAAGATATATACAGAACATAATTTTTTGAAAGATGATAATAGGAAAATGATATTTCCATTATTGTTTGATATAGTATATGTCCCAAATGATAAAACGAGATCAAACTTTATTTTAACAGATTCTCTTTCAGAAGCAGACGTTGCTATTTTTCCTGTAGATATTGTTTCTTTTTTAAGAAAAGATAAATCTAATTTTTTTGAAAACTGGATCTTGAAAGTTTCGGAATATAAAGTTCCCATTTGGATTTATGCGGCAGGTGATTTTGGATTTACTTATAAGAAAGATAATGTTCTAACTTTTAGGTTAGGAGGTTTCAATTCAAAGTTGAGTAGTAATTCATGTATAATTCCTTGTTTTGTAAATGATCCTTATGACAGCATTTTAAAAAATGATTTTTTTGTACTTTCTAAAAATGAAAAACCAAGAATAGGCTTTGTAGGAAATGCAAATGGTTCGTTTTCAAAATTAATTAAAGAGTTTGTTTTATACCTAAGAAGGAATATAATTAATTTAAAATTCAAATATCCAGAAGATTATCATCCTTTTTATCCTGCAGGAAAAAACAGGTATAAATTATTGCAGAAGATTCAGAAAGACCAGAGAATTGAAAGTGATTTTATTTTTAGGGATAAATATCTAGGAGGAAATAATGATAAAAGCACAAGAGAAAAAACAACTTTAGAGTTTTTTAAAAATATTCAGGATAATCTATATACCTTTTGCCTGCGAGGAAATGGGAATTTTTCTGTTCGATTTTATGAAGCATTGATAATGGGAAGGATTCCTGTTTTAATTGATACAGATGTTAGATTACCTCTATCTGATAAAATTGATTGGACAAAACATTGCTTAATAGTTTCTGAAGATTCTATTATTCAAGATTTGATTCTTTTTCATACTACTAAAACAGAGATGGAACTTAAGCAAATACAAGAAAATAACCGAAAATTAGTACTCGAAAAACTGAATAGAATAGATTATTTTATTCAGATTGCAAATGAAAAATTTAAAAATAAATGAAGTTCTCTTTAATTATCTGTACTTACATGCGTTCAAAATCATTATTGGAACTTTTACTTTCAATTAAACTTCAGAGCGTTTATCCAAATGAAATTTTGATTATCGATGGATCTTTAGACGGAGAAACAGCTAAAATTCTAAGTGAGTATAATTTTAAGAATTTGGAATATTTTTTAGTTTCAGATGAGTATCGTGGGCTTACACGACAAAGAAATTTTGGTATCTCTAAAACCGCTGTTGATTCTGAAATTGTCTGTTTTTTAGATGATGATACAGTTTTAGAATCTAATTATTTTGCGGAAGTTATAAAGACATTTGAATCAAATCATGAAATTATTGGAGTAGGTGGAGTTGCAATTAATGAAAATAAATGGAAACCACAGGAAATCAATGTTTCATACAATAAAAGAAAATACTATTTGTTTGAAAAATATGCCTATAAAGAAGGATTACGAAATGTTGCTCGAAATTATCTGGGACTTAGCTCTAATCTAGGCCCAGGAAAAATGCCCAATTATTCGCATGGAAGAACTTGTGGATTTCCTTTGACAGGAAAAACATACGAAGTTGATCTGTTGATAGGAATGTCAATGGCATTTCGAAAAAGTGTCTTGGATAAAATTAAATTTTCAAAATTTTTTGAAGGTTATGGTCTTTATGAAGATGCAGATTTTAGTCTGAGAGCATTGCATTTTGGAAAAAACATGATAAATACAAACGCAAGATTGTCACATTTTCATGCACTGTCTGGACGACCAAATAAATATAAATATGGTAAAATGGTAGTAAGAAATGGATGGTATGTTTGGCGAACAAAAAATCCTAATCCAATTTGGAAAGATCGCTTGAAATGGAACGCCATAACATTTTTATTGATTTTGATTCGATTTACAAATTCGATTTATGGAGCTGAAAAAAAAGACGCTTTTACAGAAGCCATTGGACGAGTTGTCGGATGGTGGAGTTTAATATTTAACAAAACAAAACAAAAATGATTTTTGTTATAAAAAAGAAGATTGTAAAAAAACTTAAAGAATTTAAAGAAAACTATTCTTATGTTAGATTTTACAATGGTCAAGATCCAGTTATCTATTTAAATTTAAAACATAAGACAAAAGTTCGTACTTATCTAAATCTTTTTTTTAGGATCAGAGCGATATACAATGAACCAATAGTTATTAAGTTTTCGTTTTTAAGGATGGTTTTTTTGGCAAGATGGTTTAAAGATCTTGACTATGTTTATTTTTCAAAGCCTTTTTCGAAACTTAACAAGACAAAAGTTTTTAGCCATAATAAAAAAGCTGATTTTAATGTTGACTATAATTTTAAAAAAGTTTATTCTTCTTTAGATTTTAATAAAAATGCATTGCCATACATAATGCATCCTAATAACTATTTAAGCAACGAAGCTCAAATTATGGAAAAAAAAGTTGGCATTTTGATGAGTGGCAATTTTGATAAAAAAATTTATGATACAAATATCATTTCTAAAAATTTTGGAATGATGAATAGATGGGATATTTATCAAGAAATTTTAAAACATAGTGCCCTACTTTCTGTTAACGGTACTGATCTTTTAGAAAATTTAGATTCAGGAAAATTTAAAGACAAATTTGTTTTAATGAAATGGCAAACAGGAGCAATCCCAATTGAAAAATGGAGAGGTTATCTTTCTTCTGCAGATTTTATTTTTTGTGCTCCCGGCATGACTATGCCTATGTGCCATAATGTACTGGAAGCAATGTCTGTTGGAGTAATTCCAATTTTAAATTATTCGAATTGGCTAAATCCTTCATTAGAAGATGGTATTAATTGTCTAGAATATTCTAATTCAAATAACATCAAAGAGGTGATAAATACAGCTCTTTCTTTGCCTGAAGAAAAGAAACAGATTTTGAGAGAAAATACGATGGAATATTTTAAAAAATATTATGATTTATATGATTTCAAAGAGAATTCATCAAATAAATTAATAGTTTTAAATGAAAATATCTCTGATTTAATTTAATGAATGTCAGCATGAAAAAATTTGTTGTCATCACGCATGTAAATCACATTCAAAATCAAGATCAGTATTATGGTTATGCTCCATATGTGCGTGAAATGAATCTTTGGCTTCAATATACTGATCAATTAATTGTAGTAGCGCCATTAAAAAAAGACAATATAACGCCAATTGATTTGGCATATAATTGTAGTGATATTTTTTTTAGCAACCTTCCCGATATTAATTTCACGACATTTAAAAGCAGGATTTCTTCAGTTTTTAAATTGCCAGTTATTTTTTGGAAAATATTCTTAGCAATGTATCGCGCAGATCATATTCATTTAAGATGTCCAGGAAATATAGGACTTATTGGGTGTTTTGTACAGATTCTATTTCCAAAAAAAATGAAAACGGCAAAATATGCAGGTAATTGGGATCCTAAAAGCAAACAACCTTGGACTTATAAATTGCAAAAATATATCTTGAACAATACCATTCTAACCAGAAATATGCAGGTTCTTGTATACGGAAATTGGGAAGGCCAATCAAAGAATATTAAATCATTTTTTACAGCAACTTATTCAAAAACTGAAAAAGAAACGATAGAAAAGAAAAATTTTGAGGAAGGAATTTATTTTGTTTTTGCAGGAAGTTTGTCAAAAGGTAAAAATCCGCTTTATGCAATACAAATTGTAAATCAATTATTGAAGGAAGGGTATAATATTAATTTTGACCTTTTTGGCGAAGGAGAAGAAAGAAACAATCTGCAAAGATTTATTTTAGATAATAAATTAGAAAAATCTATTTTCTTAAGAGGAAATCAAGATAAGGAAGTAGTTAAAAAGGCTTTTAAAGAAAGTCATTTTGTCATTTTGCCTTCTAAAAGTGAAGGCTGGCCAAAAGTAATTGCTGAAGGAATGTTTTGGGGATCTGTGCCTTTGGCAACAAATGTTTCATGTGTTTCGTATATGTTAAATTATGGAGAAAGAGGAATGCTTTTAGCAATGAATTTAGAAAAAGATTTAACACAGATTGAAGAGATTTTGAATAATGAAACGGAATTTTTTATCAAAAGTAAATTAGCATTAACTTGGTCACAAGAATATACTACAGAAGTTTTTGATAAGGAAATTAGAAAGTTAATATTGGGGAAATGAGAGTTATTCAAATAATAGATTCGCTCGAAATTGGAGGAGCTGAAAGAATGGCTGTAAATTATGCTAATGCACTTTCTGGAAAAGTTGAATTTTCTGGTCTGGTTGCAACGCGAAGTGAAGGCTTACTTCTAGAACAATTAGACGAAAATGTTTCTTATCTGTTTTTAAATAAAAAGAAAAGCATTGATATTAAAGCTATTTTTAGATTAAGAGATTTTGTGAAAAGCAACAATATCAAAATTATTCATGCACATAGTTCTTCTTTTTTTACCGCGGTTTTAACCAAATTAACTTATCCAAAGGTTAAAATTGTTTGGCACGATCATTTTGGATTAAGAATGAATCAGTCAATAAAAGATAATAAAGTTTTAATTTTATTGTCTTTCTTTTTCTCTTCAGTTTTTGTTGTTAATCGACAATTAGAAAGCTGGAGTAAAAAAAATATGCATTGTAAAAATGTTGCTTTTATCCCAAATTTTATTTTAACATCTAATTTGTCTGAACAGAAAACTAAATTAAAAGGGATTGATGGAAAGCGAATTGTTTTTCTTGCGAATTTAAAGACACCGAAAAATCATCTCTTCATTATAAAGACTTTTTACAGTTTAAGACTATTTGAACAAGATTGGAGTTTACACTTAATAGGAAAAGATTATTTTGATGAATATTCGCAAACCATAAAAGATTTCGTGCAACAAAACGATTTAGAGAAAAATGTACATTTGTATGGAACAAAAAGTGATGTTAGTTTTATTCTATCTCAGGCATCGATCGGGGTATTAGCCTCAACATATGAAGGATTTCCTGTTACATTAATTGAATACGGAAGGGCAGGATTGAGTGTGCTTTCTACAAATGTTGGCTTTTGTTCTGAAATTATTAAAAATGAAGAGAGCGGACTATTATTTGACCCTTTAAATGAAAAAGATTTAATAGCTAAATTTCAAAAAATAACAAATTCAGAAAGCTTAAGAGAAGATTTGTCTTCTAATCTTAAAAAAGAAATAAAAAGGTATTACGAAGAAGAAGTAATTAAAGAAGTACTTTTAGAGTATAATAAGATATGGTAATGAAAAATAAAGGATTTACTTATATAGCATTAGTTATACTTCATGTTTTATTAGGATTAGCATTTTTTTTGCTTCCTTTTTTGTCAAAAATCTATGCTGTATTAATTCCAGTTATTGGTGCTATTTTTGTTTTTAAAAATAAAAACAAAAATAATGAAGTATTGTTTGTAAGTGCTTATTTAATTGGTGGAGAGGTTCTTTTACGTATGACAGGCGGAAATTTAAACAATGAATATGTTAAGTTTCTAGTTGTCTTTTTTATGTTATGTGGGATGATTTTTAGTAATTTATCTAAAAATGCTTTAATTTATCTGCCCTTCATATTACTGTTACTTCCAGCTGTTTTAATTACAACAGAAACGGCTAATTTCAGCATAGATATTAGAAAAGTTTTAGTGTTTAATTTATCAGGGCCTATATGTTTAGCGGTTAGCGCAATGTATATGTTTGATAGAAAAATTATGTTTGATAAATTGCAGAATTTATTGCAGACACTTGGTTTTCCTATAATAACAACTACTGTATACTTGTTTTTATATACGCCAAGCATAAAAGAGGTTGTAACAGGAACCCAATCAAATTTTGCAACATCAGGTGGGTTTGGTCCTAATCAAGTTTCTACAATATTAGGACTGGGCATTTTTGTTTTTTTTACCCAATTAGTTCTCTTTTCAAAATCTAAAAGAGATATTTTTATTAATGGGGGCTTACTTTTATTTATAAGTTATAGAGGAATTGTTACTTTTTCTAGAGGAGGGGTTTTTACTGCTATAGCAATGATTGTTTGTCTTCTTACTGTAGTTTATTACTTTTCTAATGCACGAGGTAAAAGCAAATTTGTATTGGTTTTTATTTTGACTTGTTTAATGTCAATTGCAATATGGACCTATAGTTCTTTACAAACAAATGGGCTTATTGGAAAACGATATGCCAATAAAGATGCCAGGGGTAGAGAAAAAAAGGACCGTTTAGGAGGGAGAGAGGAAGTAATGAATGCAGAAATAGATTTGTTTTTGAATGACCCTATTTTAGGAGTAGGAGTAGGAATGAGTAAGTATAAAAGAGTTGAAGTATTAGGAGAAGAAGTTGCTTCTCATAGTGAAGTAACAAGACTAATCTCAGAACATGGTTTGTTTGGTATCTTTGCCTTTTTAATTATTAGCATAACTCCTTTTGTGCTTTTTATTAATAATAAACAGCATTTGTATTTTCTGTCATTTATTATTTTCTGGATTCTTACTATTAACCATGCTGCAATGCGACTTGCTGCGCCAGCGTTTGTTTACGCATTATCACTTCTTTACGTTCAAATAAAAATTCCTGAGGAAACAGAAAATTAATAGGTTAGTTTTATTTTTTTACGATACATTTGCCGTGCCCAATAATCATATTTAAAACCTATTAGTGATGTTTTCAAAAAGGAAAATGCATTTCGAGATTTCGGAAAGGAAAGTTCTACTTTGTCTTTTCGATGCTGCATTTATATTTACAGCTTTGTTTCTGTTGAGTTTACTTTTTGATTATCGATATTATTCCTTAAATGAAAATAGGTTTCTCAAATCTTTCTTGTTGATTGGTTATGTATATGTTTTCGGAGCAATTTTCGAAATGTATAATTTGCAAACAGCCAGTAATCAGTTTCAGATTCTGAAAAGTGTAATTCTAACTTCACTTACCGCTGTAACGGTATATTTATTTACGCCGGTTTTATCGCCAGAACTTCCTAAACAAAGGGTCGTAATCGTAATTTTTTATTTTGCTATTTTAAGTGCGTTGCTGTTATGGCGCTTTTTCTATGTTTACTTTTTGGCATCACATCGTTTTTCTCAAAATGTGGTTTTGATTTGTGACCAAAGCGAGGTTGAAGATTTAGTTTTAGGACTGGAAAATGTCGATCCGCATTATAAAATTATTGGTTTTGTAAACTCCGATTCGGTTTCAGATGAGAATCTAGATTTTCATTATGTAAAAGAAATAAAAAAAGAAGATTTGGAACATTTTGTAACCACACACAATGTTTCGGAGATTATAATTGCATCACAAAAAACTGATGGTATCACAACCGATTTGTATCAGCAATTGCTTCACCTGCTAGAAAACGGAAATATTATCAGAGAATATACTCAAGTTTACGAAAGTAAAACACAACGAATTCCTGTACACTACATTGGGAGAGATTTTTATCGTTTCTTCCCATTTAGCAGAAGCAACAATAATAAATTATATTTATTGCTGATTCGATTAATGGAACTTTTCTTTTCTTTTCTAGGACTTGTATTCTGCGCTATTTTTATTCCGATCATTGTTATCGGAAATCTTTTTGCCAATAAAGGAAGTCTTTTTTACACTCAAGAAAGAGTAGGTAAAAATGGAGTTGTTTTCAAAATTTATAAATTCAGAACCATGACCGAGAATTCGGAAGCCAATGGTGCCGTTTTTGCGACTCACAATGATAAAAGAGTTACTCCGTTTGGTAAATTTATGCGAAAATCAAGAATTGATGAACTTCCTCAGTTTATTAATGTTTTAAAAGGCGATATGGCTGTAATTGGCCCAAGGCCAGAAAGACCTTTCTTTGTTGAAGAAATTGCAAGTGTCATGCCTTTTTATGAAACGCGCCACGTAATTAAACCAGGACTTACAGGCTGGGCGCAGGTAAATTATTCGTACGGAGAATCAATCGACGAAAGTTTGATTAAACTTCAATACGATTTATATTATATCAAGCACAGAAGTGTATTTCTGGATCTGAGTATTACTTTCAAAACCATTACTACAGTTTTATTCTACCGAGGCCAATAATATTAGATTATAATCGGAATTGGTCTTTTATTGCGAATTGCTGTTCGTACCAGTACAATTCCACTTGTAAAAATTAATGGAAAAGTGATAAAGAAATGTGCTTTGTTGATTAAAAATAAAAAGTAAATCACTAAAAGCACAAAATTGATTAGTGAAAATCTATAAGTCCATAATTTGTTTTTGAAAATTGAAAACAAAACTAAAACCAATAAAAGTGGACTAAATAATAAAACATTATAATTCATCGCCAGTTCTTGGTGAAAAGAATAAAATCCCATTGTAACAAAGAATATTCCCATTAGAGATAAAATCAAAAAGTAGATTTTATCAACAGTTTTATTTCTTGCTAATACTACAAAAAGTAAAATAACAAGGTAAGTGTAGATATTATTCCACCAAGATTTTGGAGTTTCTTTAGTAAATTCTAGTAATGTTTTGCTTTTGGCAACCAAAGGTTTATTTTGGAAAGTAGTTTTCTCTAAACTGTTTTTTAATTCAAAAGGAAGAAAAATTCTTGTTCCCATTTGATCAACTTTAGTTCCAAAAATAATGCTCGTGCCTAATTGATCATAGAAATGACCATCGAAGTATGGAAATAGAATAGACCGATAAGTTCTGTCAGTATCTTCTTTTTTAGTAATTACATTTTGTCCCAATGATTTATTGATGACATCCACAACCATTGACGTACAGTTTTTATCAATAAATTTATAAGTATACGATCTTTCTTCAGAAAATAAAGCTTTGTTCAAATTATCAAAAATAGTTTGTTTTAAAGCAGGAGAAATAAGAAGTTCTTGTTCGTAAACACTCCTTTTATCATCATTATAATCATTTAAAAAATCAGGAAAAGGATGTGCGACAATAAAATATTGTAAATCGCCTTTTGCAAATTTGGCAACGAAGTTTGGTGTTCTAAAATCGAAAGCGCCATAATTGTAAACAATATCAACATTGTTAGCAGAATCTGTAACACGAATCGCTGTATGCCCAAAATAAGAATAAGTTTCATTTCCAAGTCCGCAAGTAAGAACACTTATTTTAGCCTCTTTTGATAAAGGTATACTTTGGCTAAACCCAATAAAACTTACAAATAAGAAGAAAATAAAAAGTGTTTTTTTGAACATGACAGTTTTCATGATTTAATTTTTTAAAGATTTTTGGTTTATAATTTACCTAAAGATTCCTAAATCTACTTTCAAAGAAAATATGTTAGAATATAATGCTGTACTTTGATTTCCTAAATCCGTCAAAGCATAATCAATTTGAATGCCTTTGTATCTAAATCCTAAACCAATATTAGGCTGAAAATTCACTTTTTCGGTATTATCCAATTGCGTTACATTCTGAAAATTACCTGCGCCGGCTCTCACAAAAACTAAATCAGTATAACCAAACTCAAACCCTAGAGCTGGGTCTATACTTACTACTTTTGAAGAAATGATATCATTGGTCTGTTCAAATCGCATATTTAAGTTTGCTGAAGTAACAAGACTGCATTCGTTATGAAAATCAAATCTTTTTGAAACTCCTAATTGTGCTTTTGGCAATGTTATTTCTGTGCTTTCTGGTAATTCGTTATTTTCTCCCGGAATAGCATTTGCAATTTTTGCGTATTCTTCTTCATCAATATTCCAGATATTGTAAGTCGTCGTAATATCTCGAAGCATTAATCCGAATTTCCAATCGTTTCTTTCAAACTGAAGTCCGATGTCAAATCCAAATCCCCAAGAATTGGCGAATTTTCCAATTATTCTTCGAATTACTTTTGCATTTACACCATATTGAAATCCGTCAACAGGAAGTTTTCTCGCATAAGAAAAAGTAAAACCATAATCAGCTGTAGAAAAAAGGCTGATTCTGTTATAGTCGATATTTCCTTGATTGTCGATTAATTGGGTAGTGTCCATAATATCATCGACTCCAAAACGAATCATCGAAATTCCCCAAGCACTTTGATCATCAATGGGACTTGCATAACCAATGTAGTCATATTGCGCAATATTCGCGAAATAACTTGCGTGCATTAAAGCAATTTCATGATCTTCAAGATGTGTTAATCCCGCAGGATTCCAGTAAACAGCATTGACATCTTTTGTTGAAGCGACCACTGTACTTGACATTCCTAATGCAGCTGCATCGACACCAATATTCATAAACTCGTTCGAATATTTTCGAACGGTCTGGCCGTATTGCGAAGTGAAACTCCAAAATAATATAAATGCGAAAAGCTTCTTCAACTGATTATTTTTTGCAGACAGAAGTCTGTGTTAATTTTTATCAAAAATATAATAATTTAATCATCTAATAAGTTCATTTCCCTAAATATTCTGAAAGTCGAGCTTAGAAATAAAAAACTATTACAAAAACTCGTTTCGCATTGACTTATTATGCTAAATTTGTTCTCTACCATTATCAAAATTTCAAACTATGAATATCAAAAAGCACATTCCAAATCTTATTACATTAATAAATCTTTTCTGCGGTTGCGTTGCAATTGTTTTTGTTTCTGAAGGCGATTATTTAATGGCTTTTTATATGGTTTGTCTAGGAATCTTTTTTGATTTCTTTGATGGTTTTTTTGCCAGATTATTTAAAGTTTCAAGTCCGCTTGGATTGCAATTAGATTCTTTGGCAGATATGGTAACCAGTGGTGTAACTCCAGGATACGTAATGTACAGCATGTTTACTAACAGTGCACACGAATTAGGAACACATCCTGCAATTCCGTTTTTAGGATTTATTATCACTCTAGGTTCTTGCTATCGTTTGGCTAATTTTAATATTGATACTCGCCAGACAGATTCTTTTATCGGGTTGCCGACTCCAGCAAATGCATTGTTTATTTTAAGCCTTCCTTTGGTAATTTCATTTTCAGATTCTCTTATGATTTTGGAGATTTTAACCAATCAATGGGTTCTATTAGTGATAACATTATGTAGTGCTTATATTTTAAATGCTGAAATTCCGTTGTTTGCTTTAAAAATTAAAAAAATCAGTTTGAAAGAAAATGCGCTTCAAATTGTGTTTTTGATTATTTCTGTATTAATGATTGTTTTGCTTCATTATATTGCAATTCCATTAATTATTGCTTTCTATGTATTGTTGTCAATTGTAAATAATCTGTTTTTGAAAAAATAGTTCTATTTAATGGCAAGAAAAACAACTTACCGTAAAACATATTCAAGAAAACCAGCTGGAAGATCTTTTCTAAGCAGACTTTTTCGGTCTATTCTTTTGATTTTTTTTGCGCTTTTATTCATTGGGATAATATATCATTATCGCAAAGGCTTGGCTTATTATTTAGGATTTAAATCGGAAAAAGTTTTAGACGAAGATGAGGTTGATAAACACCTTTCTGATGTTCGAAACATTCGTGTTCTTGAAAATCATAAAGGAAAGGTAATTGGAATTGATGTTTCTGAATTTCAAGGAAAAGTCGATTGGGATGAAGTTGAAATTTTGGACGAAAAATATCCGGTTCAATTTGTTTTTATTCGCGCTACAGCGGGAAATGACCGTGTTGATAGACAATTCAAAAAAAATTGGGAAGGAGCAAAGGAGAACAAAATCATGCGCGGTGCTTATCACTATTATCGCCCGAATGAAAATTCTATCGAACAAGCGGATCTTTTTATCAAAACAGTAAAATTGCAGAAAGGAGATCTTCCGCCAGTTTTAGATATCGAAAAATTGCCTAAAAATCAGCCTTTAGATAGTTTGAAAAAAGGTTTGAAGCGTTGGCTGAATAAAGTTGAAAAACATTATCAAGTTCGCCCTATAATTTATTCTGGAGAAAGATATTATTCTGATTTTTTAAAAGAAGAATTTAACGAATATCTTTTCTGGATTGCCAATTATAATTTCTACAGAGAAAAAATTGAAGATGACTGGCTGTTTTGGCAGTTTACAGAAAAGGCTTCTCTGCCAGGAATTAAACATCGCGTTGATGTGAATATTTACAATGGCGATTTAGAGCAATTGCATTTTATTACTGTTGAGTAGTTTTCAGTCTCAGTTTTTGGTAAAACATGAGTTTGTATTTATTTCAATAAAACCAAAACAACAATTATTATAAAAGGCAATAGAAGCATTATGGAATATGGATTGGCAAAATTTATTGTATAGCCCATCCATTGAATTTTTTTAGGAGGAAGCAATCTTTTATCTTTCGGATTGTAATAACAGGTGTTGAAGAAATACCAATTCTTTGGGTCTTTGTGCCAATTATCGTAATCTTCCTGAGTTGGTTTTTCTGATTTCATTTTAAATTAGTTTGCAGTCACGGTCTCAGTTTACAGTTTTTGTTGAGACTGTAAACTGAGACTGCGACTAGATACTATCTTAAAATTCAAGTTTCTTTTTACGAAGCTCGAAGTTTTGTCCAAGGTAAACACGACGAACCATTTCGTCTTCTACTAATTCTTCTGGAACTCCTGCTTTAAGAATTCCTCCTTCAAACATTAAGTATGTTTTATCAGTAATAGCAAGCGTTTCTTGAACGTTGTGATCGGTAATTAAGATTCCGATGTTTTTGTTTTTTAATTGTGCTACAATTCGCTGAATATCTTCAACCGCAACAGGGTCAACTCCAGCAAAAGGCTCATCCAATAAAATAAATTTTGGATCGGTTGCCAATGCGCGGGCAATTTCAGTACGACGACGCTCACCTCCAGAAAGTAAATCGCCTCGGTTGGTGCGAATATGCTCTAAACTGAATTCTTCAATTAAACTTTCCATTTTGGCAATTTGCTCTTCTTTCGAAAGGTTTGTTAATTGTAAAACACTCAAGATATTGTCTTCAATACTTAATTTTCTAAAAACAGAAGCTTCTTGTGCCAAATAACCAATTCCTTGCTGTGCACGTTTGTACATCGGATAATCGGTAATGTTTAAATCGTCAAGATAAATATTTCCTTGATTTGGTTTTACCAATCCCACAATCATGTAAAAAGAGGTTGTTTTTCCAGCTCCATTTGGTCCCAAAAGACCTACGATTTCTCCTTGATTTACTTCAACAGAAATTCCTTTTACAACACTACGTCCTTTATAAGTTTTGATTAAATTATCGGCTCTTAATTTCATTTTTTAAGTTTAATCGTTTAATCGATAAATCGTTTATTCGTTGCAAATTAACAAATAAACGATTCAAGAGTTAAACGTATTAACAATTATTTATTTCCCAGCTTCTTCAAGAGCTTCCCAGAATTCGTAAGCTCTTCTTAAATGAGGAATAACAATTGTTCCTCCAACAAGAGTTGCGATTCCCATTGCTTCCATCATTTCTTCTTTAGAAACGCCTTCTTTATAACTTGTTTCTAAATGGTATTTTACACAGTCGTCACATCTTAAAACAGTAGATGCAACTAAGCCTAAAAGTTCTTTTGTTTTTACATCAAGAGCGCCTTCTGCGTAAGCATTAGTGTCAAGATTAAAAATTCGCTTCACAATTTTGTTGTTGTCAGCAAGCAGTTTTTCGTTCATTTTAGAACGATAGTCGTTAAATTCTTGAATTATATCAGGCATTTTCTTTTAATTTATTTTTATAAACAATTTTCGAAATAAGGATGCTGACTTCATAGATAATTAGCATCGGAATTGCAACAATAGTCTGACTTACAACGTCTGGCGGAGTTACAATTGCGGCGATAATTAAAATAATTACTACAGCATATTTCCAGTATTTTCTCAAGAATTCAGGAGTTACTAATCCTAATTTCGTTAAGAAATAAATAGCGATTGGCAATTCAAAAAAGATTGCACTTCCTAAAATACTCGTTTTAACCATTCCCATATAAGACTCGAGTGTGAATTGGTTTTTTACAATATCACTCACAGAGAAAGTAGCCACGAAATTAACAGACATCGGAATTACTACAAAATACCCAAACAATACTCCTAAGAAGAAAAGTAAAGATGAAACGAAAATGAATAGTTTCGCATTTTTTCTCTCTTTCTCATAAAGAGCTGGACTAATAAATTTCCAGATTTCCCATAAAATATAAGGGAAACTCAAAATAAATCCGGCCAAAAGACACATCCATACAAAGATGTTTACCTGACCTTCCATTTCGGTATTCTGAATAATGAAATTCAGTTCTGTAATACAAATGCTGTCTGCGAATCCCAATGAATGCGATAGGTCGCAAAACCAAACATAAGTAAAAAATGTTGGTCTAATTGGACCTAAAATAATTTGATCAAATAAATAATCACTAATAAAATAAGTAACAAATGCCATGATGCATGTTGCAAGTGTACTTCTAACTAATAACCATCTTAATTCTTCAAGATGATCCAAAAATGACATTTCGCCAAGATTTTTTTTTGCCATTATACGATTCCTTCTTTTAAAATGTCATGTAAATGTAAAACGCCTTTGTATGTTCCTTCGTCAGAAACAATTAACTGAGTAATCGAGTAATCTTCTAATATATTCAGTGCATCAACAGCCATTGTCTCAGACGAAACCATTTTTGGGTTTATCGTCATGATATCCCTAGCTGTTAAATCTGCTATCGAATCCCGATCGTTTAACATTCGTCTAATATCTCCATCGGTAATAATTCCGATTATTTTATCATTTTCAACAACAGCTGTAACACCAAGTCTTTTTTCAGAGATTTCAAAAATCACTTTTTTGACAGATGTATCAGGAGCTACGGTTGGTTTTAGTGAGTTTTCGATCATATCTTTTACACGAAGCAATAGTTTTTTTCCTAATGCGCCGCCTGGATGATAAACTGCAAAATCTTCTGGTTTAAAATCACGCATTTCCATCAAACAGACCGCTAAAGCATCACCAATAACAAGTTGCGCTGTAGTGCTGTTTGTAGGAGCTAAGTTAATTGGACAAGCTTCCACATCAACTGTAGCATTCAAAATATAATCTGAGCCTTTTGCTAAAAATGAAGTTACATTTCCTGTGATCGCAATTAAGGTGTTTCCAAATCGCTTTAATAATGGAACCAAGACTTTAATTTCCGGACTATTTCCGCTTTTCGAAATACAGATAATGATGTCATCATTTTGTATCATTCCAAGATCGCCATGAATTGCTTCTGCAGCATGCAAAAACATAGAAGGAGTTCCTGTAGAGTTAAAAGTAGCGACCATTTTTTGAGCAATGATGGCACTTTTTCCGATTCCCGTAACGATTAAACGACCTTTGGTTTCATAGATACGCTGGACTGCTTCGTAGAAATTTTCGTCCAGAAAATCAATTAATTTTGTAATTGCTTCACTTTCAGAGAGTATTGTTTTTTTGGCAATTGCCAATATATTTTCTTTTGTGATCAAATCAGAATATTTAAAATTTGTATGTATAAAAGAAAGTTGTATCTTTATGTGTTGCAAATTTATACAAAATACCATTAATATAGAGAATGAATTCAAACGAAATTGAAATACATAAAGAATTAAAGAAGTATTTCGGCTTTAGCCAATTTAAAGGCTTGCAGGAGCAAGTTATTACGAGTATTTTAGGTCAAACAAATACTTTCGTAATTATGCCTACGGGCGGTGGAAAGTCTCTTTGTTATCAATTACCCGCTTTAATTCAGGAAGGAACAGCAATTGTTGTTTCTCCTCTGATTGCTTTGATGAAAAACCAAGTTGATGCAATTCGAAGTCTTTCGTCTGAAAATGGAATTGCTCACGTATTAAATTCCTCACTTACCAAAACAGAAATTGCACAGGTTAAAAAAGATATTACTTCTGGATTGACTAAACTTTTATATGTTGCTCCAGAATCTTTAACCAAAGAAGAATATGTTGCTTTCTTGCAAAGTGTGCCAATTTCGTTTGTCGCTATTGACGAAGCACACTGTATCTCTGAGTGGGGACATGATTTTAGACCAGAATACAGAAATCTAAGACACATTATTAAGCAATTAGGTAAAGTGCCAATTATTGGTCTTACTGCAACTGCAACCCCAAAAGTTCAGGAAGATATCCTGAAAAACCTTGATATGTCTGATGCTAATACTTTTAAAGCATCATTCAACAGACCGAACTTGTACTATGAAGTTCGTACAAAAACAAAAAATATCGAGTCGGATATTATTCGATTTATCAAACAACATAAAGGCAAATCTGGAATTATCTACTGCTTAAGCCGTAAAAAAGTAGAATCTATTGCCGAAGTTTTACAAGTAAACGGAATCAGTGCTGTTCCTTACCATGCAGGTTTAGACGCAAAAACACGTGCAAAACATCAGGATATGTTCTTGATGGAAGATGTAGATGTGGTTGTGGCGACTATCGCATTCGGAATGGGAATTGATAAACCAGACGTTCGTTTTGTAATTCACCACGATATTCCAAAATCTCTTGAAAGTTATTATCAAGAAACCGGACGTGCTGGACGTGACGGTGGAGAAGGACATTGCTTGGCTTATTACTCTTATAAAGATGTAGAAAAGCTGGAGAAATTTATGTCTGGAAAACCAGTTGCCGAACAGGAAATTGGTTTTGCCCTTTTACAGGAAGTTGTGGCTTACGCCGAAACCTCAATGTCGCGCAGAAAATTCCTTCTTCACTATTTCGGAGAAGAATTTGACAGCGAAACAGGCGAAGGTGCCGATATGGATGACAACGTTCGTAATCCAAAACATAAAGTAGAAGCGAAAGAACAAGTAGTTAAATTGCTTGAAATTGTTCGTGATACCAAACATATTTACAAATCAAAAGAAATTGTCTTTACTTTAATTGGCCGAATCAATGCGGTAATTAAAGCGCATAAAACAGATGCTCAGCCTTATTTTGGTTCTGGTTCAGACCATGACGAAAAATATTGGATGGCATTATTGAGACAAGTTTTAGTTACAGGATATTTGTCTAAAGACATTGAAACATACGGCGTTATAAAAATAACACAAGAAGGTTTAGATTTTATTAAAAGTCCAGTTTCATTTATGATGTCTGAAGACCATGAATATACTGAAGCCGATGACGAAACTATTGTAACTGGTGGAAAATCATCAGGAACTGCAGATGAAGTTTTAACAGGAATGCTTCGTGAACTTCGTAAAAAAGTGGCGAAGAAACTTGGAGTTCCTCCATTTGTAGTTTTCCAAGATCCTTCGATTGAAGATATGGCACTTAAATATCCTATTTCTATCACCGAATTATACAATATTCATGGTGTAGGAGAAGGAAAAGCTAAAAAATATGGAAGCGAATTCGTTGCTTTAATCAGCCGTTATGTTGATGATAACGATATTATTCGTCCAGACGATTTAGTAGTAAAATCTACAGGAGTAAATTCTGCCAACAAATTATATATTATTCAAAATATTGATAGAAAACTTCCATTAAGTGATATCGCTTCTGCGAAAGGCTTAACGATGGATGCTTTGATCAAAGAAATGGAACAAATTGTTTATTCTGGAACTAAGCTGAATATCAAATATTGGTTAGACGATATTTTAGATGACGATCAGCAAGAAGAAATTCACGATTACTTCATGGAATCAGAATCAGATAAAATAGAAGACGCTCTTAAAGAATTTGATGGCGACTACGATATTGACGAATTACGTTTGATGCGTATTAAGTTTATCAGCGAAGTAGCGAATTAAATAAAGTTTACAGTCGCAGTTTGCAGTCTCAGTAAACTGCGACTTAAAATTAGTCTCAGAAAAAAACTGTAAACTGTGACTGAAAACTGAAAACTACTCGTAGAGTTCTCCTCGATGCGGTTTCAAAGCATCTCTTACTTGAATCATATTTTCGTCGGTTACGACCATAAAAGCTATGGCGTACATTTCGTCTATGATTTTAAATCCCGTAATATTTAGTGGCAATTTTTCTATTGCGATATATTCTTTTAAATGAATTTCGTGGTGCTCGGCAGTTTTTGCAGAAGCTGGTCCACGGAAATCCCAAATTAGTTTTATTTTTCTAGACATTTTTTTATAAGGTGCAAAGGTTGTTAGGAACAAAGATACAAAGTCTTTCTTAAAGGTTCTATGTAGAGACGCACAGCAGTGCGTCTACGCAACGTGTGCCCGTAATATGTTAGATGCTGCAGTGCGTCTCTACGATATTCTTTGTGCTGAAAATTTGCTTTGATTTGTACTAAATCTGCGTGCAAATTTTAGAGTAAATATAAAATCTCATTTCAAAATAGTACTTTTGCATGTTCTTTTCATAGAAAGAAAAGCTAATAGAATAAAAACACAAAAATGCCTAAAGAACTTTTACTTCAAGTTACACCAGAAATTGCTGCAAACGAATCATTGCTAAAAGACCATTTGTCTAAGCAGATTAAAGTTTCTGCTCAAGAAATTCAGCACGTTTCAATTTTAAAACGCTCAATTGATGCACGTCAGAAAGCGATTAAAATCAATTTGAAAGTTCTTATTTATTTAAAAGGCGAACCTTTTCAGGAAACCAAAATCGAGCTTCCTATATATAAGGATGTTTCGAATGCGCAAGAAGTTATAGTGGTTGGAGCAGGTCCAGCAGGACTTTTTGCGGCATTGCAATTAATTGAATTAGGTTTAAAACCAATTGTTTTAGAACGCGGAAAAGATGTTCGAGGCCGTCGTCGTGACTTAAAAGCGATAAACCGCGAGCATATCGTAAACGAGGATTCTAATTACTGTTTCGGAGAAGGTGGGGCAGGAACATATTCTGACGGAAAGTTATATACGCGTTCTAAAAAACGAGGCGATGTAACTCGAATTTTAGAACTTTTAGTTGCTTTTGGAGCTTCTGAAGATATTTTGGTTGAAGCGCATCCGCATATTGGAACTAATAAATTGCCTAAAATTATTGAAGACATTAGAAATAAAATTAGGGAATTTGGCGGTCAGGTTTTATTTGAAACTCGTGTAGACGATATTTTAGTAAAGAACAATGAAGTTGAAGGAATCGTAACTAAAAACGGAGATAAAATTCACGCCAACAAATTGATTTTGGCAACTGGACATTCGGCGCGTGATATTTTTGAATTATTAGACAAAAAGAAAATTTTAATAGAAGCAAAACCTTTTGCTTTGGGAGTTCGTGCAGAACATTCTCAGGAATTAATAGACAGTATTCAATACAGCTGTGATTTCCGTGGAGAACATTTGCCACCAGCACCATATTCTATTGTAAAACAAGTTAACGGACGTGGAATGTATTCATTCTGTATGTGTCCTGGAGGTGTAATTGCGCCATGCGCTACAAGTCCGGGTGAAGTGGTTACAAACGGTTGGTCGCCATCTAAACGTGATCAGTCAACAGCAAATTCTGGAATTGTAGTCGAATTGAAATTGGAAGATTTCAAACCTTTTGCAAAATTTGGAGCTTTGGCAGGAATGGAATTTCAAAAAAGCATCGAACAAAAGGCTTGGCATTTGGCAGGCGAAACGCAAAAAGTTCCAGCACAGAGAATGATCGATTTTACGAAAAGTAAAGTTTCAGCAGATATTCCGAAAACTTCTTATGTTCCGGGAACAACTTCAGTTGAATTGGGACAGGTTTTTCCAGGATTTCTAACTCAGATGATGCGTCAGGGATTTCAGGACTTTGGAAAATCAATGCGTGGTTATTTAACCAATGAAGCAATTTTACATGCACCAGAAAGTAGAACTTCATCGCCAGTAAGAATTCCGAGAGATGCTATGACTTTAGAGCATTTACAAATCAAAGGGTTATATCCTTGCGGAGAAGGTGCAGGTTACGCAGGTGGAATTATTTCTGCAGCGATTGATGGCGAAAAATGTGCCTTAATGATTGCGGAATCCTTGAAATAATTGGCTTCGCACTTTTCATGTAGGAAAAGATTGTTATCTTAGTATTCTGATTTTAATAGAATATTCCCCCAAAGATGACAATACAAGAAATCGAAAAAAAATACGGATTTGAATTTCCGCTCTTATACAAACAGTTAGACGCAGACGGCATGCTTGATGTCGGAGAATATGGTCCAAATTGGTATACAGAGGTTTATCCTACTTTAAAAGAGAATCCGCCTTTACTTTTACATTCGTATGATTTTGAATCATTGAATTTAAAATCTGTTGCCGAAGAAATCAAAGAACTTCGAGATCCAGAAGATTATCGCAATATATTTCCGGAATTTAAATTTATTCCGTTTGCTAAAAGCGGCGGCGGCGATCATTATTGCTTTTTCTTAAACGAAGAAAATAATGGCGATGTGCCAATTGTCTTTGTTTGGCACGACATGAATGAAGTGAATTATCTGGCAAAAAATCTTCAGGATTTTATCTTCAAAGTTTTATTGATTGATATGTCTAAACAAGATATTTATAACGAATTGAGCGACGAAGAATTTAGAGAAGATATCGAAGCCGTTTTCAAATCGCATAAAAAATATTTAACCGATCGTCAGAATTCGATTTTAGAAGAAATTTTAAAAAGAGATATTATTGATTATGAAATAAATGTTTCGCCAAAAATTGTAGAATCGGCGAGAGGATTATTAACAGATCATGAATTAGAAACGATTGTAAACGAAGTGATTCCTTTCGATAAAATGAATCAGAGTTTTAAATATTCTAACGATTAGTTTTTAATATTAAATATTATAAATGAGCTTTTTTTCCAATTTATTTAATAGAAATAACGATCCAAAATCCATCATTTCTTTTGATGTTATAGATCCAATTTACTCGTATTTATTTAATCAGCAATCGACTCTTGAATTTAAAGTAAAAGGAATTCAGGAAAATGTGATTGTGAATTTATTTTACTTTCCAGGTTCATTGGATCATGAAGAAGGAAATGCAGAAATAAAAAAAGCTGGTTTTAATAATGCGTATGAAGTTTTAAATGAGCTTTATAAAAAAATGAATATCACAACTCTTTCTGATGAAACAATTCAGGAAGGTTTGGAATATGATTTTATACATATTCAATTTTATTCGGAACCAACGCCAGAGGAGAAAAAGTTCTTTAAGCGTTCTATAAAAAACTTTCTACTATTTTTTTGCTGTACCAATAGTTTAGAAATTAACGATTTCAAGATGCTGTATTCAGGAAAACACTTTTTTGATTACACTAAAGGATTGCTGGAAAGCGAATTAATTGACGTAAATAATCCAAAGAATGAAAGCGAGGAAATAGGAATTAGAGATTTTAAATTGGTTTTGCAGGGAATCTGCCAGTATTTAAATATCGAAATTCCGAAAACAGTCGAGCTTCCTTCAACTGAAAATTTGGTAGAAAGCGAAGAAGTAACAGAAGAAACTTTCCAAGAATTTATAAAATTAGTTTCGAGAGAAAATATTAAAGAAAAAGAATTAAAAAAGGAAGCTAAAAAACTCTTTAAAAACTTCAAGAAACCAGCAGAAGATTATTATGATATGGTAGAAGATCATTTTGCCTTTTTTGAAAGTATTGATGCTTGGAATAGCGACTGGAAATTTGATCCTGAAGATGCAGAATATTTTATTTCTGATTTAATTGGCGAAGATTTCACTTTCGATTATCCCGAAGAAACTTATAGCCATGATTTGTTTCCGTATATCCAATCGGCTTTAGAAAAACAAAATTTGGAATTAATGAGCTACAATACAAATGGAGATAATTATTTGTTTTTTATAGCAAATAAACAAGATGTCGGCCGAATTTTAGAATTATCAGAATTGACAAAAATTGAAGTAGATCAGCTTTAGTTGATTTAACCTCAAAGTTTGTCATCCTGACGAAGGAAGGATCACACAAGAAACTCCGCACAGAATGTCGCCAATCTTTGTCGAATTACTAGTGTGATCCTTCCTTCGTCAGGATGACAAAAAAGACGATTCGTTACGGAATCAAAATAATTTTCCCAGTACTTTTTCTACTTTCCAGAAAATCATGCGCCAGTTTTCCTTCAGATAATTTAAAAGATGTTGGCTCTGAAAGTTTGATTTTCCCATCAATAATCCAGCTGAATAATTGATTGGCTCTTTTAATTCTTTCTTCTTTAGAATTTAAATAACTCCACAAATCGCCTCCCGTTAAGGTTTTAGAAGTGTCCATTAGCATTCTCGGATTTACAGGTTCTGGATCTCCGCCAGCCATTCCGAAGAAAACTACTTGTCCGCATTCTTTGGTGACTTCAAAACTGTCTGTCAATGTGCTTCCAATGCTGTCGTAAACTACATCAACGCCTTTTGGAACAACTTTGAAAATTTCAGATTTCCAATCTTCATTATATAAAAAGACATGATCAGCGCCTTGTTCGTAAGCCGCTTTTGCTTTTTCTGCAGATGAAGTTAGACCAATAACTTGAGCGCCCAAAAGTTTACTGATCTGCGTTAAAATCTGCCCAACGCCGCCCGCAACAGCGTGAATTAATACAGTTTCGTCTTTTGCTGTTTTATGACTGTCGGTAGCTAGATAATGTGCTGTTAAACCTTGTAACAAGACTGAAGCTGCGGTTTCAAACGAAATTTCTTTTGGCAACGGAAGAACATGATTGATATTTACAGCAACTAATTCTGCATTGGCGAAAGGAACATCGGCGAAAGCCACACGATCTCCAATTTTATATTCGGGATGATTATTGGCATCAACAACAATTCCAGTTCCTTCGTAACCCGCAATAAAAGGGGGATTTCCTTTTAAATGATAATTTCCTTTTCGTCTGTAAACATCGGCAAAATTTAATCCGATAGCTTTCATTCCGACTAAGATTTCGTCGCTTTTTAATTGTGGATTAGGAATTTCTATATATTCTAAAACATCTGAATTCCCAAAAGAAGAGAAGGTAAGTGCTTTCATTTTTATTTTTTTGAGTTTACAAAGAACGGAAAATATATTGGCTCCATTTTAAAGGATAATCTTAAAAATAAAAAAAAGTAACAACTTGAATTCAGGTTGTTACTTTGAGTTAAATTAAAAAGGTTGAGATACCTGTAATGGTTTATTTTTTAGCTTTAGGTTTTATTTCTGTTACAATCAAATTCACAGTTGTATCTCCTAAATTTTTTGCCATATGTGTGACTGCAGGTATATACATGGCATCCCCGGCTTTAATATCCATAATAATGGGAGCTTTGCCTTTATCGGTTATTTCAATTTTTCCATCAGTCAATGCATAGATGGTGTGGTCAGGATGATGATGCCATGGAATTGTTTCTCCCGGAGTAATCTCAACTTGCATTATTCTTACTCTTTCATTCTCAAGAAGTACTTTTTTATATGTGTTAGGTGCTACTTTTAAAGGGTCTTGCGCATAGATATTCACACTTAATATCAAAAGTAATAGTATGAACAGAGACATTAAATTCTTTTTAATTGTTTTCATTTCATTTCTTTTTTATTGGTTAAATTTTTCCAGAATTGTTTATTGCGTATTCTTTTTGAGAGCTTTATCATAGTTGCGTTTTATGAAAAAGACAAAGTTCTCTTGCAATGCATTTTTTTAAATTAATGCGAAGAGGCAGATTTTTCCTAATTCGAAAAATTACGGTTAGGATATTTAGCTAGAAAAATTGGATTTCATTTTGAAGATGTGAGATCCTTAGATTTAGGTATTGCAGATCCCCATGTCGCCTGTTTGAATCCGTCGTTTTTTTTCGGCTCACCTTCACTGGTTTGGGAAATTGAAGTGCGATAAATAGCGTCTATTTTGGGACTACTAATTTACGAAAAAAAGAGATGTGGAATGTTTTAAAATTAAACTATTAGTCTTGTTCTTGCTTGTAGTGTATTTGTTTTTGGTTTAATCCGAATATTTATGAAATTATATGGAAAACCATTAGTAAATAAAAAGCATTTACTAATGGTTTTATAAATATTTTTAAAGTTGCTTTTAAAAACTTTTCAGGGTTTATATTTTCGGGAACTTCATTTCATTAAATGTGCTTTTTTGTTTAGCGAAAGCCTCGATATCTTGCCATTTTCTTGGAGATTCTGCAGAAAGATTTTCGTATGAATTTTTAGTAATCAAAATATCATCTTCGATACGAACGCCAATATTCCACCATTTTTTGTCGCATTTGCTATTTGCTGGAATATAAATTCCAGGTTCAACTGTAAAAATCATGTTTTCTTTTAGAGCGCTCATATAATTTCCTTTATCATGAACATCTAAACCAAGAAAATGTGAACAGCTGTGCGGATAATAGATTCTGGCATCTTTTGGATCTGTAATAATTCCTAATTTAATAAGCCCATTTGCAATAACTTCTCTGGCTTTTTTGTTTAAATCCTGAAATGGAGTTCCTTCTTTACAGATTTTAAAAACTTCTTCTTGAGCTTCATAAACCAATTCGTAAATCGCTTTTTGTTCTGGGCTAAATTTTCCGTTTGCAGGAATTGTTCTGGTAACGTCTGCAGAATAACCGTGATATTCAGAGCCAACATCCATCAGTAATAATTGATTATCAATTTTTGTTGCATTATTATCTCCGTAATGTAAAATGCATCCATTTGCTCCAGCTCCTACAATTGGAGGGTAACCTTCACCTTCTGCACCATAATGTCTATGAATGTAAGCGTGAATTCCGTCGGCTTCATTTTCACTCATATTTGGACCAACCGCTTTCATTACTTCGTTATGGGCAATACAAGAAAGTTTTACTGATTTTCTCATCAAATCAATTTCTTCGGGAGTTTTTATTTCTCTTAAAGAATTGGTTATTGTATTAAAAAGTTCTGTTGCAGCTTCGTTTTCAGTAGTTATTGAAGCTTTAGATTTGAAAGTTTCAATTAACCCAAAAAGATCAAAACCAGATTTATTGTTTTTAATATCTGTTGGGATTTTATCGTAAACTATTTTGTCAAATTTTTTAAAATCGATAGCAAAATCCTTGAAATCTTTTCCGTTAAAAACAGTAGCAAAACCTAATTTAGATTTTGCACCTTCAACGCCCAAACGTCTTCCGGTCCATGTTTCCTGTGCTGCATTTCTTTCTCTCACAAAAAGAACTTCACTATATTTTTCAGTTCCTTGAGGTTCTTTAAAAATTAATAAAACCGCATCGGGTTCTTTATATCCTGTTAAATAATAGAAATCAGGATTTTGATGAAAATTGTAATTAATGTCTTTTGAAAAAACTCTTTCGGGATATGAAAAAACAACCGCTACAGAATTTGTGGGCATTAAAGCACGAAAAGCTTCACGTCTTTCTTGATGAAATTCTTTTGAAAGGAAGTCTGCTGGAAGATTTTCTTGCGAATGAATAGTTGAAAAAGTCAATGCAAAGACAAACAATAATAGAAATTGCTTCATTTTTTTGGTTTTTTGTTGATGATTTCTGGTTTTTTGATTGATGCAAATTACGAAAAAAATGCATCCTCTTATTCGAATTTAAATATTTGATTTGTAAGATTTTGAATAAAATGGTGTAACTTAGAGATAGAAAAATACTACTTGTGATATAATGAAACTTGTAACTAGGCACGAATATTGAGAACGGAATGTTTATAGCATAATTTTAATCTTCAAAAAACAAATTACATTAATCTTAAAATTACATTTTATGAAAAAATACACACTTGCAGTCGTTTCAGTTTTAACCTTATTGTTTGCTTCATGTAAGACATCAAAAGATACTGCAAGCGCAGGTAATCTTTTTGATGCGACTTGGGAATTGGAATATATTTCGGGACCAAGAATTGCTTTTGAAGGCCTATATCCGAATAAAAAACCACAGCTTACTTTTGACCAAAAAGAAACAAGGGTTTATGGCAATAATGGATGCAATGGTTATAGCGCTCCGTACACTCTTAACGGAAAATCTTTAACTTTTGGAGAAGCAGGTCCAACAACAATGATGTTTTGTGACGGTGGTGGGGAACAAGTCTTTTTAAAACAAATTAAACAAATTACAAGTTATTCTATTGATAAAGATGGAAAACTAAATTTAATTCAAGGAGATATTCCAGTAATGAGATTTAAAAAAGTAGCAAAACAATAGTCTAAAAAATAAAATGTAAAAAAGGGAAATGATCTTTTCATTTCCCTTTTTTATTGAAGCTGTTCTATATTTCTGCTGATAACGTTTTTATCAGAAATTGTTTTGGCTAAGCTGAGTGCAGTTTCAAAATACTGAAGCGCTTTTGCAGAATCTACACCAGAATATAGGTTTCCGAGTAAAGAATAATAAAAATGATTGTCGGTTAAGTTTAATTTTTCGGCTTCGCGAATGGCTTCTTCCTTGCCTTTTACTTTCGCTAAAGCGTATGTTCTGTTCAGCGCAACAATTGTTGAGTATTCTTGGATAATCAGATTGTTATACAATTCGAGAATATTTAGCCATTTTTCAGGACTATCTTGTTTAATAGTATGCCAATAAGCAATTCCTGCTTCTAAATGGTATTTTGAAAGTGTGCTTCCGGTAGATGATTTACTCAGAAAATAAGTTCCGCGATCTATTAATTCCTGATTCCAAAGCGATTGATCTTGGTCTTCGTATAAAATAATTTCTCCATTATCTCCAGTTCGAGCATCAAATCTTGATGAATGAAAACACATTAAAGCCATTAGAGCATTTGTTTCTGGGAGATTGGTGTTTTCGTTTTGAATTAATAAATAGGTAAGACGCATAGCCTCGGTACAAAGATCTTTTCTCAAAGTAGTATTTTGTGAAACAGAATAATAACCTTCAGAATACAAAAGATAAATAGTCTTCAAAACAGTTTGTATTCGGTCTTTAACTTCAGATTGATTCGGATTTTGGATTTTTATATTTTCTTCTTTCAGTTTTTCTTTTGCGCGATTTATTCTTTTATAAATGACTTCTTTATTAGATAAAAAAGCATCGGAGATTTCGCTGATTCCAAAACCGCATAATAAATTAAGAGCCAATGCAATTTGAGCTTCTTCAGAATTACACGGATTGCAAACCGTGAAAATCATCGCCAACTGACTGTCGGCAATATTTTGATCTGATAAATCAAGATCGATTTCTGGATTATTTAATGGAGTATTGTGTTTTATTTCGGAAACGATTTTAGTTTCAAAAACGGTATTGCGTTTCAAGTAATTTTTGGTTTTATTTTTAGCAACAGTATAAAGCCATGCTGTTGGATTTTCTGGAGTTCCTTTTATCGCCCAAGTTTCAGAAGCTGTTAGAAAAGTGTCGCTTACAATATCTTCGGCAATTTCGATATGATGAATTCCGAATAAACTGCATAATACCGAAATAATTTTCTGATATTCAGTTCTAAATAAATGAGGTATAAGTTCTTGATTCTCCATAGTGTAAAACAAAATGCCTAAGTAAAAATACAAAGGCATTTTTGATATTAGTTATTTCAAATTAAACGGCCATTCTAATTTCGACATTTCCTCCAAAATGTAAAACAGGACAACCTTGTGCTATTTCGGCAGCTTCATCATAATCTTTGGCTTTAATAATAATTAATCCGCCAATTGATTCTTTAATTTCAACAAATGGACCGTCTGTGACTCCTTTAGAGTTGACCAATTTTCCTTGTCCGTCCCAACGTTGCAGAGGCCTTGCCAGTTTATCCTGCGCCGCAAGACTTCCGAACCAGTTTTGCCACTGCTGAAAATGTTGTTGCAATTCTTCTGGAGAAGGTTGCGTTTCTTTTGTTATAAAATCCCTTCTGAAAATCAATAAAAATTCATTCATTTCTTTATGTTTTATAATGATCAATTTATTTTAAGAAATATAAAGTTAATCGTTTTTTAGAGAATAAAAACAGTATCCAAATTATCCAAACTGACCAACTCTGTAAGATCCTGGTGTATTAGCAAAAGTAATATTAAGACGATTCCAAGCATTGATTGCGGCAACGGCAAGTGTAAGATCGATTAATTCGTCTTCTGTAAATTCAGTTTTGGCAATGTCATAAATTTCGTCTGGAACATCGCAGGCATTTACCGCTTCCGCGAAAGCAAGAGCAACTCTTTCTCTTTTTGTAAAATAAGGAGTTTCTTTCCAAGCGCTTAATCCAAATAAACGCTGAGTAGTTTCGCCATGAGCTATGGCTTCTTTTGAGTGCATATCTAAACAATATGCGCAATTGTTAATTTGAGATATTCTGAAATCTACTAATTCCATAAGAGATCTCTCGATTGTTGATTTTTTCAAATAACCGCTAATTCCAAATAATGTACTAACTGCTTTTTGACCTTTTTCGAATAAATTAATTCTAGCTTCCATGATGTATATTTTTTAATGTTAATACCTCAATAACAATCGAACTTTCAGAATTGGACAAAAAAATATAAAAAAAGAAAAAATATTTTTTCAATTAAAATAGAAACCCAGTATTTATAAATATTCTATCAGCAAACCCCAGCGGGGTAAAATATTTATAGAATTTCAATATGACAGATAAAAAAGCTCCGGAGGAGCGACATATATTAGATTATAAAAAATATGTCGCTCCTCCGGAGCTTTGTATTGTGAAAAGAATCTTGCTATAAATATTTCGCTTCTCCGAAGCTTACAAAAGAGATGTCTTTTAATTCAGCCTCTTTAGAATATCGGTTAATATTCTTTATTTCTTTTTCAGTTTGTCTTTAAAAACCTTTTCAAATTTTTCCAGTTTTGGCTGAATTACCATTTTACAATACGGCTGATTTTTATTGTTTGAATAATAATTCTGATGATAATCTTCGGCTTTATAAAAAACTTTAAAAGGTTCCACTTTCGTTACGATTGGGCTTTTATAGACTTTTGCTTTATTTAATTCTGAAATGATGCTTTCGGCAGCTTTTTTCTGTTCAGCATTTTTATAAAAAATCACCGAACGATATTGTGTTCCAACATCTGCGCCTTGACGGTTTAAAGTTGTTGGATCATGAACGGTAAAAAAGACTTTGAAGATTTCATTTATATCCGTCACGTTTTTATCATACGTAATCTGAACCACTTCGGCATGACCTGTTTCTCCTGTACAAACTTCTTCGTAAGTTGGATTGGCAACATTTCCTCCTGAAAAACCTGAGACTACAGATTTTACACCATCTAAATTTTCATAAACGGCTTCAACACACCAATAACAACCTCCGCCAAGCGTAATGGTTTCTAGATTTGATGCTTTTTTATTTTGCGAAATGCCATTTAGCGAAAGCGCAAATAAACATATTAAAAGTATATTTTTCATAATCAGATTATTTGTTGTCAGGAATAAAGTCAAGAGCAATTGAGTTCATGCAATAGCGTTTTCCAGTAGGAGCGGGACCATCATCAAATAAATGACCTAAATGCCCGCCACATCGTCCGCATAAAGCTTCGATTCTTTCCATTCCCAGAGAATTATCTTCCCTAAAAACAATGCTTTTTTTATTTTCTTGTTCAAAGAAACTAGGCCATCCGCAAGTGCTTGAAAATTTTGCAGTCGATCTAAAAAGTCTGTTTCCGCAAGAAGCGCAGTAATACGTTCCTTTTTCGTCAGTATTCCAATATTTTCCTGTAAAAGGTCTTTCTGTATCTGCTTCGCGCATTACGGCGTAAACATCTTCTGGCAAAACCTTTTTCCATTCTGCGTTACTGATATTTAGTTTTGTAGTATCGGTGTTAGAATAATAAGGATTTCCAGATTTATTGATGACATTTTCCATAGAAGTTGGTTTAGTTTCCTTTTTATTGTTTTGTCCGCAGGCTTGCAAAATGAATAGCGGCAATAAAAAGCAAAGGCTGATAATTTGAGTTTTTGATTTCATAAACAATAGTGAAGGTTTAATAGATTTAAAATCAGTATTTTTTTTAGGGCTTAACATTTTGTATTTCAAAGATACGATGAGATTAAGCCTCAAAAAGCCGAGTTTGAAATAATTCAGATTTTTTTAAGTGTGTTTTAACTTTTTATTAGTTACGTAAAAGGAGACAATCTAGTTTTTATGTCTTAATTTTAACAGCTTTTAATTTTTAAGGTGAGATTTAGTTTGTTGTAAACCAGAGAAATAAAGTTTAGTTAAGATTTGAGTTTTTTACAATCACAATTAAGGATTTTTAAGCCATTTCTTTTTTCGTATTTTTGTTTGCTTAAGAAGACTTATGACAGAAGAAAACGTAATATTAGTTAATCAAAATGATGAGCAAATTGGCTTAATGCCAAAATTAGAAGCACATGAAAAAGCGCTTTTGCACCGTGCATTTTCGGTTTTTGTTTTAAATGAACAAAATGAGATCATGTTACAGCAGCGCGCACATCAAAAATATCATTCTCCTTTACTTTGGACGAATACGTGTTGTAGTCACCAGCGTGAAGGCGAAACCAATATCGAAGCGGGAAGCAGAAGATTATTTGAAGAAATGGGATTTAAAACAGACTTGAAAGAGCTGTTTCATTTTATTTATAAAGCACCTTTTGATAATGGATTGACAGAGCATGAGTTGGATCACGTAATGATTGGATATTATAATGATAATCCAAACATTAATACAGAAGAAGTAGAAGATTGGAAATGGATGAAGATTGAAGATGTGAAAACTGATATTCAGAAACAGCCCGAAATTTATACCGTTTGGTTTAAAATAATTTTTGATGAATTTTATCATTATTTAGAAGATCATAAACTTTAATCCAAACTAACCAAAAACCTAGAATGAGAGTAACCATATCAAGAAAGGCACATTTTAATGCTGCGCATCGACTACATAGAAAAGATTGGTCATTTGAAAAGAACGACGCTGTTTTTGGAAAGTGCAATAATCCTAATTTCCATGGTCATAATTATGGTTTAACAGTAAGTGTTACAGGAAAAATTGACCCGGAAACTGGTTTTGTTTTAGATGTGAAAGTATTAGCGGATATTATACGCGAAGAAGTAGAAATTCCGTTTGATCACAAAAATCTGAATCTGGATGTTCCAGAATTTGCAGATTTGAATCCGACAGCAGAGAATATTGCTGTTGTGATATGGAATAAAATTAGACAACGAATTCACACTGACTTTGATTTAGAAGTCGTGCTGAACGAAACCGACCGCAATTTTGTAACTTATAAAGGAGAATAAAAAATGTCATTAAAAATAGGAGATATAGTTCCGAATTTTACTGCGAAAGACAACAATGGAGAACTTTTTGAAAGCCAAAGCGTTTTAGGAAGAAAGCCGCTGGTAATTTATTTTTATCCAAAAGATAATACACCAGGCTGTACTACTGAAGCCTGCAGTTTTCGGGACCAATACGAAGATTTTAAAGATTTGGGAGCTGAGGTAATCGGTATTAGCAGTGATAGTGTAAAATCACATCATAAATTTGCAGCTAAACATCAATTGCCTTTTATTTTGCTCTCAGATCAAGATAAGAGATTAAGAAAGCTTTTTGGTGTTCGTAACAATTTGTTCGGACTTCTGCCAGGACGCGTTACATATATTATTGATAGAAATGGTTTAGTAATTTCGATATTTGACAGTGTAAATGCTGCAAAACATATACCGAAAGCCTTAGAAACTGTTCAAGAATTAGTATCATAGATTACAAAAATAGTATCAGAATAGAATTAATTAAACAAATATATTAGCCTAAAAACATGAGTCAGAATTTATACCCTTTGCAATTTGAACCGATTTTGAAAGAAAGAATCTGGGGAGGAGAAAAACTAAAAACAATTCTTAATAAACCAATCGTTTCTAAAATTACTGGCGAAAGCTGGGAATTATCTACTGTAGAAGGAGATGTAAGTGTGGTAGCAAATGGAGCTTTAAAAGGAAAATCTCTTATGGATTTGATTAATGAAACGCCAGATGCTGTTTTAGGAACTAAAGTTTATGAGCGTTTTGGAAAACAATTTCCGCTACTTTTCAAATATTTGGATGCAAGAGAAGATCTTTCTATTCAGGTTCACCCAAACGATAAATTAGCAAAAGAACGTCACAATTCATTTGGAAAAACAGAAATGTGGTATGTAATGCAGGCAGATGCTGATGCTAGAATTATTGTTGGTTTTAAAGAAGATTCTAATAAAGAAGAATACTTAAAGCATTTGCACGATAATACTTTGGTTTCGATCTTAGACGATGTGAAAGCAAAATCTGGAGATGTTTTCTTTTTAGAAACAGGAACAGTTCACGCAATTGGAGCAGGATTAGTTGTTGCCGAAATTCAGCAAACTTCTGATATCACGTATAGATTATATGATTTTGATCGTGTAGATGCACAAGGAAACAAAAGAGAATTGCACGTAGATCTTGCTTTGGATGCAATTAACTATAATAAAGTAGATACTCAGAAAAAATACGAGTCTAAAGTAAATACTTCAAATACAGTTGTAGATTGTCCTTATTTCACGACTAATTTTCTTCCATTAGAAAATAAATTAGAAGTTTCTAAAAATGGAGATACTTTTACAGTTTATATGTGTATCGAAGGAGAATTTGAAATTGAATATGACGGTTTCAAACAAGCATATAAAAAAGGAGATACAGTATTAGTTCCAGCTGCAATAAATGTATTTAATTTGACTGGAAAAGCTTCTATTTTAGAAATTTACATTTCTTAGCATCAAATATTAAAGATTATATGTACTTTTGCAAACGCAAATTAAAATAAAATAAAAATGGCAAACGTTAAAAATTTAAAGAAAGACATCAACTTCGTATTAGGAGATATTATTGAGGCAGTTTACTTGTTTGAGATGTCAACAACAGGAAATCCAACTCCAGAAACGAATGCTTTGATCGATGAAGCTATTGCTGCATTTGATACTTTGATTACAAAAGTGAACGCAAAGAACGTTGAAAATAAAAAAGCACACTTTAAACAAATTAATGTAGAATTAGAACAAACTGCTAATCAATTGATTGAAAAAATCAACGCATTATAAGAAAAAAAAAGTGTAAAAAAGTGTAAATTTATTTTGGGAAATTGAAAAACCGCTTTATATTTGCACCCGTAATGACGCCGATGTAGCTCAGCTGGCTAGAGCAGCTGATTTGTAATCAGCAGGTCGTGGGTTCGAGTCCCTCTATCGGCTCAACGGAAACCATCACTTTTGTGGTGGTTTTTTTACTGAAAAATGAGAGCAAATTTTATTTGTAATATTAAAAAAACAATTATATATTTGCACCCGAAATAATAACGCCGATGTAGCTCAGCTGGCTAGAGCAGCTGATTTGTAATCAGCAGGTCGTGGGTTCGAGTCCCTCTATCGGCTCCAAAAACCATCACAGAAATGTGGTGGTTTTTTTATGCTCAAAAATGAAAATTCCAAATTTTGAAATTCCAAATTATCGCCTTTGTCAAAGTTTTAAACTTTGACAAAGGTTTTATGAAAAAGTAAAATCCCCCAACTCCAATTCATTTGATTTGGATTTTTTTGCTCTTTGTGACAGCTATGTAAAGTATTTATTTTTTTTGTAGGAAAAGTATTTATTTTTTATATATTTGCGAAAAAAAAAATAATGGAAGAAAAATCAATTTTTGAAAAATTTGAAATGCAGTTTGATGAATCAGCAAAAGGTTTTCTAAAAGAAGCTGCTAAATGGGCAAACGTTCTATCTATCATTGGGTTTGTTGGAATTGGATTTATGGGGCTAGCGGCTATCTCTGGATTTTTATCCTCTAAGATTACAACATTAAGAGTTGGGCCTTTAAATGGTATTACAGGAAAAGATATTGCATTAATTTACGTAATTCTAATAGTTGTTTACTTTTTTCCAGTTTACTATTTAAATAAGTTCGCAGTAAATGTAAAGAAAGCATTTAGAGAAAATGACTCTAGTATGCTTACTAAGTCTTTTAAGAACTTAAAATCTCATTTTAAGTATATAGCGGTCTTTACAATTTCTTTTATAGTTCTATATGTTTCTATAATTATAATAGTTATTATAATTGCACGTGCAAAATATTCTTAATAAAAAAGCCCTGAATCTTCAGGGCTTTTTGTTATATAATAAACGAAATTATTTTTGTTGTGCTGGGGCTTCAGTTTGCGGTACTCTTTTTAAGTTACCAATATATTTTGTCAACTTCTTTCTGTAAACTGATTTAGCAGCTTTTGGAGTTATTGATTCCCAGTTCGTGTTAGGAATTGGAATTTAAATTTTGGAATTTAAACAATTTATCTTCCCCATTTTTCATGTGCTGCTGTAAATTGTCCTGAAGACATTGCCGCAAAAATGGAAAGTTCGCCTGTTAAGCATAAAGCAATTGCTATTTCTGCAAATTTGCCACTTTTTCCAGCGCCATAACAGTCTAATAATTGTAAACATTCTTTTTGAGTAGGAAAAGATGTTCCGCCACCAACTGTTCCAACAATCATATTAGACATGGTAATGGCGAAATAAATATCATTGTTTTCCGTGATTTCCATTCTTGTAACCGCAACAGAAGCTTCACCTGTACAGGCAACATCTTGGCCGCACGCAATAAACAAAGCTGCAAGTGCATTCGAAGGATGCATTCCGCCGCCAACTACACCCGCTTTTTTTGCACCAGAAACACATATTTTCCACTGTTCGTGTAGTAATGCCGGAGTTGTTTTTAAAACTGATTTAACGACTTCGTTTTTTACTACGATTTCTGCGGTAACTTTTTTTCCGCGAACTCGAGTGTTTAAAGGACTTATTTTTTTATCTCCCGAAAAATTACCTTCTATGGTCCAGAATACAGGTTTTATTGGGCAATTTTCTATGATATACTGGCATATTCTGTCTGAACAAATTGTTACCATGTTTTGGCCAGATGCATCGCCAGTAGCAAATTCAAATTTTAAAATAAGAATATTTCCTTCGATATTAATGCCGATATCGTTTAAAATGGCATAATTACTACTTTGTCGGGTCAATATCGAAAAGGTTTCAGTATGGTCTAAAACCCATGAGACAAATTTGCCTAATTCGATTACGGTTTTAAACTTAAAAGTTGGGGTTCTTTGCACACCTTCTTGAAGGGTAATTACAGTTATTGGTCCAGATTCTCGACAGGCTTTTGCGCCTCGATTGTACGATGCAAGCAATGCACCTTCGGTTGTAGCAAGAGGGACATAGAAAGGTCCTTGAGCAACGCTTCCGTTTATTACTAATGGACCAATTATTCCAGTAGGAATCTGGCTCATTCCGATGTAATTTTCGATATTGCCTTTTAGACTTTCATTATTAGTGAATACTTTTTCTCCAGACAGAAAATCCAAGTCTAAATTTAACTGACTGCGAATAAAATTCAGACGTAATTTTTGACCATTTAAAGTGTAGGGATCTTGGTCTGGAATTTTTGGTGCCTGTGAATGGTTTGGATTATAAGATTCTAATTTGTGAAAAATTGCCGAATCTATAAAATCATACTTAGGTCGACTGATGTTGGTGGTAAAATTTTCCATAAATGTAGTTTTTTAATTTGAAGCTAAGTTATTACAAATTAAATTTATATCTATGTAAATTCTGACAATTTAACTTTTAATTATTTGATTGTCAAATATTTATGAGAATAAAAATTGAAGTCGAAAAAAAAGATATGAAAAAATCCTGTTTTTATAAAAACAAGGTTGGTGAGATGGTTTAAAAAAGCTAATTTTAAGTTGTAACTAATTGTTTTTTAATGTTTTGTGATTTGTTTGTTTTGGAAATCTATTTAGTGTTCAAGTTTCTTAACACGATTCAAGAATTTATAAGATTTGGCTTTTTGTTTATTACTGGTATTGAATCTGTTTTTTTTAATATGAAATTTTAGAGATGAAAGCATGAATAAAAAAAGCCCTGAAAACTCAGGGCTTTTTTTGTTGTATTGGAGACAAAATTATTTTTGTTCTTCAGTTGTTGTTGCTTCAGCTTCAGTTTTAGTTTCTGCTGGAGTTGTTTGTTGTTCTTTTTTAAGATCGCCAATGTATTTTGTCAATTTCTTTCCGTAAAGCGATTTCGCTACTTTAGGAGTCATTGATTTTTGAATCGTGTCAAGAAATTTGATATTAATATCATAAATCTCTGCTAAAGCAATATAAGGCGCTACTTCATAATCTTTATTGTTTAAAGCAAAGTTTGTAGCATATAAGTATTTTCTTTTAATGTTAGATTCTACTTTTTTAGTCAAACTATCTAATGCTTTTTGATCTTGTCTTTTTATAGCTTTGAAACGCGGCTCAACCAATGAAAGGTTTTCATCAATAAAACGAGAGTTTATTTTTTGATATTGCTCGTATAATTCTTGGTTTTTTGATCCTGTAATTTTAGCGCCAGCAATATAATTGTCTAAGTTGGTGTCGATATTAATGTTTCCTGGTTCAGCAAAGAATAAAATGTTATTGTCTAAAGAATTGGTTACACCACGATCTAAGAATAAATATAACATCTCTGGAGATTCTAGTTTGATGTCTGTTTCAAAAGCAGAATTTCCGTCTATTTTAATACTGTCAATAGCAACTAGAGAAGTATCAACAATTCTTTGGATATATAAAGTTCCTTTTTTTAATCCTTTTATGTTTCCAGTAATATGTACATTGTCACTAGATGATTCTTTTTTGCTGCATGATGCAACTAGTGCAAGAGTAACAAAAGCAATTAAAGTTTTTTTCATTGGTTTATTAGATTTTGGTGCAAAATAAAGAAAATAGTTTAAATGTAAAGATGCTGAAGTTTTATTTTTATAAAAAAAATAAATCCCAATCTATTTCTAAATTGGGATTTAAAGTTTTGCATTAAAAGCTCTTACATTGATAAAGTAAATGAAGCGCCGTTTTCATTTGTATAAGTGTAAACGGAATCACAATCATTATTGCCGTAGTCAATAACACCGTTAAAAATTCCTCCTTGAACTTTTAATTTTCCTTTAGAGACAAATAAACAAGAATATTTTTTAACCAATGTTTCTTGTACGGTAAATGTTAAGTCTGTTCCATCTGCTGCACCAATTGTATGCGTTCCACTTGTAATTTCGTAAACATTATCTGTTAAGACAAAAGGAGTGTCAACGCCAGCAGTTTGTTTTGTAGTATAATTTCCAGAATTAGTAAACACATTGCCTTTTGAGTCTGTAAGTTTTCCGTTGGTTACTTTTCTAGTCCATTGCGGAACAGTAGGGTCAGTTGTAGTATTTGTATATTCAATAGTTCCTTCTAATTTAAGATTATTAATTGAATAATCTAGTCGCTCAATAGTCATTTTGCTTCCAGTTGTAGTTATTGGCCCAGAAAGTGTAATTCTTAATTTTCCTTTTCTTGTCAAATTATTATCGTCTTTACAACCTGTTGTTCCGAAATCGGCTAAAAATACTTTTGGGTAATTCTCTCCCGTTGGTGTTGTAACTGTAATTGTAGCGCAAACTGCAACAGGAGCGCTTTCGGTAGTTTTTCCGGTTGTAGCTGTACCGTTAGAAACTAGAAGAGCAGTGTTGAGGTCCATTTCGTTTGAAGCATCAATAGCAACAGATGCCCCAATATTTGTCAAATCTGCGGTTTGAGTTGGCTCATTATTATCGCTAGAGCAAGAGATATACAAAAGTGCTGTAGCACAAATAGTTGTTAGTAAGATGGCAGTCTTTTTCATAATGGTATTTGTTTTGGATTAGATTAATAAGGCAGTCAAATGTAATAAAAAAATGAATTACAATGAAAAATCCTGTAACGCTTGGTTACAGGATTTTATAACGATTTTTTGAGAGAAAAATTATAGTAATAGTTTAGAAATGAATTTAAACCGATTTATAATAATCGCTTTTTGCCTTTCTAATCTTCTTATATTCTTCCCAATTAAAACGATCCAGAAAATCGGCAGCATTTTGAGCGCCTCGAATAAAAAGATCTATTTTGGCATCATCTGTCAGATTGAAATTTAGCCAATTGTGACTTCCTGTATCAATATATCCGATGAGGTTTTTGAAGTCTGGATTTTTTCTTAAGAATTCAAAGTCGTAACCATATCTCGCGGTATCAAACATCGAACTAATTAAATTGGGTAATTTTTCATTTTTGTTGATTTCATTTTTGTCGTAACCTAATTTCACTCCAAAAGTTGGTGATGCAGGAACATTTCTGTTTTCATGAAAAATATCAATTGGGAAATTTGAAATAATGCCGCCATCCATAAACATAACTTCTGACGGAACAGATGTTCGTAAACAAGTCGCATCATTCCATTTGTTCCAAGCCTCGATTCCGCTTGGAATATTTTTAATTTTAAAAGGAGTAAAAAACAACGGAATTGACATGGAAGCGCGAACAAAGTCAGCTGGATTTTGAACGTCTGGATTAGAATAAAACAAATCGATCATTCTTGGGAAAATAATTTTGCTTTCGGTCGTAATATCGGCGGCAATTATGGCCATTTCGCTCCAGTGATCCATGCGTTTATATTCTTCATTTCCTTCTGTATGCACTCGATATAATTTATTATCGTCTGAAACTCCTTTTTCTCTTAAAGCTTTTAGATCGGCGTAATTTTTTATTCCCTTTTGCGAAAGCAAGTTCGTCATCCATTGATAAAAATTGTTTCCTGGATTCAGTCCTAAATCATCTTTAAAATTATCAACTACTTGACAGCCTTTCATGATTAATTTTAAATTTCCAGCGTCGCTCAATAAAGCATCGATAAATTCACGCGCATCTCGATCGCCGTCAACAAAATCATATAAGTTTTTATTGCATAAACAATCTAAAATCCATTCCGATTTTTCGATATCACAAGTTCCTGCTGCAGCCATCAGCATCGTATTAATGCTTCCGGCGGAAGTTCCAGCAAGACTTAAAAATCGAATTCCCATCTTTTCTAAAACATATACATAACCGACTAATGCGATTCCGAGAACACCACCGCCTTCTTGCACAAGATCAACATATTGGCAATTATTGTTGTCGATAATGTCAGAGAATTTTTTGTCTTTGATTCGTTCTTTTAAATCTTTTAAAATTGCTAGAATTTCGCCATTCTCTGTAAATTTTCTCTTATCCATGATTTCTAGAATTTAGATTTATTTTTGGAATTAATTCATTGATAATCAAAAATATATAATTATGTTTTGTAAAAAAAGGGGAGAATGCCCCTTTTTTGAAGTGATTTTTTTGAGCAAAAAAAATCCTGCAAAACTTAATTTGCAGGATTTCTAAAATATTTATTTTCGAATGATTATTTTATCATTTCAAAGCTTCTTTTTACGAAAGCGGTAAGAGCTTCACCTTTTAGAAGGTTTTGAGATAATTTAGCTAAATCTAAAGCTTGTTTAACTAAATGCTCTTGGTGCGTTTTGTCTTCAGTATTTAAAATGCTTGAAGCTAAATCAGAATTTGTATTTACAACCAAATTGTACATTTCTGGCATATTACCCATTCCGAACATTCCTCCGCCACCTGTTTGACTCATCTCTTTCATTCTACGCATAAATTCTGGCTGCGTGATAATGAACGGCGCTGCCTGAGAATCCATAGCTTCTAGCTGAACACTGTAAGCTTTTGGAATATAAGCTTCTAAAGATGTTTTTAAAGCTGCTTTTTCGTCATCAGAAAGTTTAGAAATTGTATTTTCTTCTTTTTTGATTAAGTTGTCAATGTGATCAGAATCAACACGTACGAAAGTTAATCCGCTGTTATCGTTTTCAATTTTCTGAATTAAATGCGAGATAATCGGAGAATCTAAAAGCAATACTTCATAACCTTTATCTTTTGCTGCTTCAATGTAAGAGTGCTGAGCATCTTTGTTTCCAGCATAAAGAACTACAAGTTTACCATCTTTATCAGTTTGGTTCTCTTTTAGTTTTTCTTTTAATTCTTCTAAAGTGAAATAAGTATCATCTACAGTTGGATACAAAACAAATGCGCCTGCTTTTTCGTAGAACTTCTCTTCAGAAAGCATTCCATACTCTAAAACGATTTTAATGTCGTTCCATTTTTGTTCAAAATCAGCACGGTTTTCGTTAAATAAAGCTTTCAATTTATCAGCTACTTTACGAGTAATGTAGTTTGAAATTTTCTTAACAGCTCCGTCTGCTTGTAAACCAGAACGAGAAACGTTCAACGGAATATCTGGAGAATCAATTACACCTTTTAACATTGTCAAGAATTCAGGAACAATTCCTTCTACGTTGTCAGTAACGTAAACTTGGTTTTGGTACAACTGAATTTTATCTTTCTGGATTTGCATATCTGTACCCAATTTAGGGAAATACAAAATACCAGTTAAGTTAAACGGATAATCTACATTTAAATGAATGTGGAATAACGGCTCTTCGAACTGCATTGGATACAATTCTCTGTAGAAGTTTTTGTAATCTTCATCAGATAATTCAGAAGGTTGTTTTGTCCAAGCTGGATTTGGGTTGTTAATGATGTTGTCAGTTTCAACAGTTTCATTAACATAATCTTCTGGTGCATCTTCTGGTTTTGGAAGCGTTTCAGTTCTTGTTCCAAATTTAATTGGAATAGGCATAAACTTGTTATACTTATTCAATAAACCGCTGATTTTTGAATCATCTAAGAACTCTAAAGAATCTTCAGCAATGTGAAGAATGATTTCTGTTCCGCGTGAAGTTTTGTCAGCAGGTTCTAAAGTAAATTCAGGGCTTCCGTCACATGTCCAATGTGCAGCTGGCTCGTCTTTGTATGATTTTGTGATGATTTCAACTTTTTCAGCCACCATAAAAGCAGAGTAGAAGCCAAGACCAAAATGTCCGATAATTCCAGAGTCTTTAGCAGAATCTTTGTATTTGTCCAAAAATTCCTCAGCTCCAGAAAAAGCAACCTGATTGATGTATTTTTCAACTTCATCAGCAGTCATACCTAAACCTTGATCGATAATGTGGATTTTTTTACCTTCTTTATCCACTTTAACCTCAATAATTGGGTTTCCGTATTCTACTTTCGCTTCGCCAATGCTGATAAGATGTTTTAATTTTAAAGTAGCATCAGTACCATTAGAAACAAGCTCACGCAAGAAAATTTCGTGGTCGCTGTATAAGAACTTTTTAATTAAGGGAAAAATGTTTTCTACTGAAACATTAATTTTACCTGTTGCCATATTTTTTAATTTTTGATTTAATGTGATGATTTTCACTTATTCAAATAGAATACCAATTATTTTTGGGTGACAAAATGTCGGAATGTTAATTTTGAAAGAAAATAAATAGATTGTTAAACAAATAATCTCTCAGCTAATCGTATATTTGTGGTACAATAATTGTTAAAACGACAAATATTAATCTTAAAAAATTGTATAAAATGAAGAAGAGTATTTTTATATGCGTGATTGCCGCTATGTTTTTTGCGTGTAAATCGGCTTCGTCAACATCAGCTTCGTCATCTGAGGCTACAACACTTTCAACAAAACTTGACAAATCGACTCAAGTAGCGTTAAAAGGAAATTGGGTGCTTACCAATGTTTCTTATCCAGGTTCTGATTATATCAAAGTAAATTCATTTGATCTTGCAGATTCAAAATGTTTTATCGGAAGTAACTGGAGCTTTATTTCTAACAATAATAAAGGAACAATGGCTTTGAATTCTCCAAGTTGTACTGCATTTTCTTCTCCAATTGTATGGAGTATCAACAACCAAGGTTTGTTTGTACTGAAAATTCTTAACGCAGGTGAAAAAGCGAAGAAAGTAAGAGATGGTTATTTGCTTAAAGTTGCAGGGGTGAGTGAAAGTTCATTTCAGTTAGTTGATAACATCAATGTTGGAGGTCAGGTAAAAGATGTAGTTTATCAATTCCAAAGAGCTAATTAATATTTTAAAGATATAGAAAATGAGAAAGATAACAGTTTTAGGTTTAAGCAGTTTAATGATGATAGCGAGTTTTTTTACAAGCTGTGATTCAGTAAAAAATGCAAATAATACACAAAAAGGAGCCGGAATTGGAGCAGTTGCAGGTGGTGTGATTGGTGCAGTATTAGGAAATAACTTAGGAAAAGGTGGAAACGCTGCATTAGGAGCTGCAATTGGAGCTGCTGTAGGTGGTGGAACTGGAGCTTTAATTGGAAACAAAATGGACAAACAAGCTCGTGAAATCGACCAAGCTTTGCCTGGTGCTTCTGTAGAAAGAGTTGGAGAAGGAATTCACTTAACTTTAAATGAAAACTCAGTTCGTTTTGATACTAACAAATCAACTTTAACGTCTACTGCAAAAGCTAACTTAGATAAATTGGTTCCAGTATTTAATGAATATGGAGATACAGATATTCAGATTTTTGGTTACACTGATAGTACAGGAAAACCAGAATATAACTTGACACTTTCTGGGCAAAGAGCAGCTTCTGTACAAGCTTATTTAGTTTCAAAAGGATTAAAAGCAAGCCGTTTCAAAACTTCAGGTTTAGGAATTGCAGATCCAATTGCAACAAATGATACTCCAGAAGGTAGAGCTCAAAACCGTCGTGTTGAATTCTCAATTACAGCAAATGACAAAATGGTAAATGACGCTAAAGCGGAAGCTGGAAAATAATTTCAAAACAAAATAAAATATAAAAAAAGCTGTTTCATAATTGAAGCAGCTTTTTTTTGACATTAGAAATTAAACATTGTAAATTTGACCTCTCAATTACAACTCATGCTTGACATTCAAAATATCTCTTTTACGTATACTGATAGCCCCGTTATAAAAAACATCTCTTTTTCTATTGAGAAAGGTCAGAACATTGCGATTATTGGTGAGAGTGGCTGCGGAAAAAGTACGCTGCTTAAACTTATATACGGTCTGTATGATTTAGATGAGGGGAATATTTTTTATGGTGATAAACCTATTTTGGGGCCAAAATTTAATTTGATTCCTGGAATGCCTTATATGAAATATCTGGCGCAGGATTTTGATTTGTCTCCGTATGAAACTGTTGCAGAGAACGTAGGTAAGTTTCTTTCGAATGGTTTTGCAAACATGAAAAAACTTCGTGTTCAGGAATTGCTGGAGATGGTAGAAATGGATCAGTTTGCTAATACCAAAACAAAATTTTTAAGTGGAGGACAGCAGCAAAGAGTTGCTTTGGTTCGAGTTTTAGCTTTAGAGCCAGAAGTAATTTTGTTAGATGAACCTTTTAGTCAGATTGACGCTTTTAGAAAAAATGCGCTTCGCCGTAATTTATTCCGTTACTTAAAGCAAAAAGAAATTACCTGTATTATTGCAACGCACGACAGCACCGATGCTTTGTCTTTTGCAGATCAGGCGATTGTAATGAAAAATGGGGAAGTAGTCGTTAAAGACGATCCGTCAAAAATATATGAAGATCCAAAAATAAAATATGTTGCTTCATTATTTGGAGAAGTGAATGAGATTCCAACTCATTTGTTGTTGCCTTACGAAGATGAAACTCACAAAACATTGGTTTATCCGCATCAGTTTAAAATGGTTTCAGAATCGAAATTAATGGTGAAAATTAGAAGAACATATTTTAGAGGAGGTCATTATTTAATCGAGACAGTTCACAAGAGGCAATTGATTTTCTTTGAAAGTGAAATAGATCTGCCGTTGGAACAAGAAGTTTTTCTAGCATTAAATTATTTATAAAAAGAAACCCGATAGTAAATTCTATCGGGTTTCTTTTTATTGCTTAATGAAATTAATTCTTAAGATATTTTTCTAAAAACTGATCTTGTTCCCAAAGTAAATGAAGAATGTTTTCTTTGGCAACATAACTATGCGATTCTTTTGGAAGAATAACCATTCTTGCTGGCGCTCCTAATCCTTTTAATGCTTGGAAATATCTTTCTGTTTGCAAAGTAAAAGTTCCAGGGTTATTGTCTGCTTCTCCATGAACCAACAAAATTGGAGTTTTCATTTTTTCGGCATTCATAAACGGCGACATTGTATTGTAAACTTCTGGAGCTTCCCAATAATTTCTTTGCTCAGACTGAAATCCGAATGGAGTTAAAGTTCTGTTGTAAGCGCCACTTCTCGCAATTCCGCACGCAAAAAGATCTGAATGTGTTAATAAATTAGCTGTCATAAATGCTCCATACGAATGTCCTCCAACAGCCACTTTTTTACGGTTAATATATCCTAAAGCATCAACTGCATCAATCGCCGCCGCAGCATTATCAACTAACTGTGAAATAAAGTTGTCGTTTGGTTCTGTAGTTCCTTCGCCAATAATTGGAAACGCAGCGTCATCTAAAACCACATATCCTTTTGTAACCCAGTAAACAAATGATCCATAATAAGGAAATGTAAATTCATTTGAATTTTGAGTCGATTGCGAAGCACTATTTCTGTCTTTATATTCTGCTGGATAAGCCCAGATTAATAGCGGCAATTTTTCTTTTTTAGTTTTATCATAATCCGCAGGAAGGTATAAAGTTCCAGAAAGCTCCAATCCGTCTTTACGTTTGTATTTAATAACTTCTTTACTTACGTTTTTAATGCTTTCAAAAGGATTTTTGAAATCAGTAACTTGTGTTAAGCTGTTTTGTTTTTTTATATTTCTGAAGAAGTAATTTGGATACTCACTTTTTGACTGAATCTGAACTAATATTTTTCCAGATTTAAAATCTTCAATTTCTAAAATATCCTCTTTTTTATCTTTATAAGCAGAAGTATAAATGCGTTTTGATTTCAAAGTTTCAACATTGAATTCATCTACAAAAGGGAATTGTCCATCTTTAGTATAACCTTCGCCAATTCTGTAAAGGTTATTTTTTTCAACAGCTAAGACATATTGATTGTAATCATTTTTTCTTGTTTCGAAAACTCCGGGGTCTGAATAAACATCTTGCGAATTTCTATCCGTAATTAATTTTGGTTGCTGACTTGGATTTGATGGATTAATCAAAAAAGTTTTGGTGCTTCTAGTGTCATACCATTCTTCTGAAAGTACGGCTAAGTTGTCATTTCCCCAAGTGATTTCAGAGAAACGTTGTGGTGTTTTTACTAATGAAGTCGCTTCTTTATCGAAAGGCGCATCCCAAAGGAAAACTTCGTCTCTAAAGTCAACTTTTTTAGCAGGATCTCCTTCATCTAAAGCCACAACATAAGATAATGTTGCAGGTTTGTCCTTTCTCCAGTCCATTTCTCTTTTTCCTTTACGAACTGCCATGAAACCTTTTGGCGTAATTTCGTTTAACGGAACATCATTTACCAGTTTAATTTCTTTTCCACTTAAATTATAAACATAAGTTTTAGAAGGAAATTTGTAAAAAGGAACGATATAAGAAAATGGTTTTTGAATTGTAGTCAGCATAATATAATTGCCATCTGGAGATATTTCTTCTCCAAAATACATTGCTGCTTCTTTAAATAAAACAGCATCACCATTTAATTTTACTTTGTATAATTCAGAAGTTATGCTGTTTTCGAAATTTGCTTCGTCATTTTTATTTTTCAGCATATCAGGATAAGTTCTGTTTTGAGATTTTTCTCCTGAAGTGTTTGAAATAATTGGTCCAGTCGGTAAATCTTTTTTAGAGTCTAAAAGTGGCTGTCTGTTTTTAGGAAGCATTTTTACTAAAATGGTTTCGTTATCTAAAAACCAATTAAACGGATTTCCAAGATTTGCATTTACTAAAGCCTCTGTAAGTTTTGTAGCTTGTGCTGTTGCTACATCTATAACCCAAAGTTCTACACCAGAATTTGTAGTGTGAGAGAATAGGATTTTTTTGTCGTTTGGAGACCAAAGAATGTTTGATATTTTTGGATTAGTAGGAAGGTCTTTCACTTGAATTTCTTCTTTTCCATTTACTTTTCTTAATTTAAGATTGATAAGATAAGTTACCGTACTCGAAATATTAGTAACAGGATTAATTCTTAAACCGGCCAAACGAAGCTCGTCCTGATTTAAATCATCAAGCGTTTTATAAGTGTTGCGGTACATTAAGAGCATATTCTCCTTTTTTGTATCCATCGATACAGAAGGAGCTCTTTGATAATCTGCCAAATCTAAAATAGATTTAGAAGGTTTTTGATAAGTTAGATTCTCTTGCGCAAAAGATAAAAAGCTTATATTTAAAAATAAAAAGAGTGTAACCTTTAATTTCATAGTCTGAATTTTATGGGTTTGTAAATGGTATTCAAAATGTTTGTCTAAGATACTTTTGTCTTGTTACATTTTGTGCCCGATTTTTAATTTTTTTCAGTGTTTGTGTCTGAAAACTGTCTTTTCGAGAAGTAAATGATTCTAAGTAAGTATATAATTAAAATATATTAAATTGCTAATAACGAAAAAAATAGTATTTTGTATGCGTATATTTTAAAGTATGCGTAAATTTGCAATCCAATTTTTTAATAAATAATAATAGAATATGTATCATTCAAAAATAGCTGGTTTAGGATATTATGTTCCTGCTAATGTGGTTACTAACGATGATTTGTCGAAGATAATGGATACCAATGACGAATGGATTCAGGAAAGAACCGGAATTCAGGAGCGAAGACACATCATTCGTGGAGAAGACACCACAACTTCAATGGGAGTGAAAGCAGCTAAAATCGCAATCGAGCGTTCTGGCGTTGCCAAAGAAGATATTGATTTTGTAGTTTTTGCTACATTAAGTCCAGATTATTATTTTCCAGGACCAGGAGTTTTGGTTCAAAGAGATTTAGGTTTAAGAACAGTTGGAGCTTTAGATGTTAGAAATCAATGTTCTGGTTTTGTTTATGCACTTTCTGTTGCAGATCAATATATTAAAACTGGAATGTATAAAAACATTTTGGTGATTGGTTCTGAAGTTCATTCAACGGGATTAGACATGACAACTCGCGGACGCGGAGTTTCTGTAATCTTTGGAGATGGAGCAGGAGCTGCAGTTTTGAGCCGTGAAGAAGATTTAAGAAAAGGTATTTTATCTACGCATTTACATTCAGAAGGTGAGCATGCAGAGGAATTGGCTTTGCAAGCCCCAGGAATGGGTGCGCGTTGGGTAACAGACATTATTGCAGATAATGATCCGAATGACGAAAGTTATTATCCTTATATGAACGGACAATTTGTATTTAAAAATGCTGTTGTTCGTTTTGCAGAAGTAATCAATGAAGGATTAGAAGCAAATGGTCTGCAAGTTTCAGATATTGATATGCTGATTCCGCATCAAGCAAATTTAAGAATTTCGCAATTCATTCAAAATAAATTTAAATTAACAGACGATCAGGTTCATAATAATATTCAGAAATATGGAAATACTACGGCAGCGTCTATTCCGATTGCTTTAACTGAAGCTTGGGAACAAGGAAAAATCAAATCGGGAGATACTGTAGTTTTAGCAGCTTTCGGAAGTGGATTTACTTGGGCAAGTGCTATTATTAAATGGTAAAATAATCATCTTACATTATAATTTTTTTTAAACCTGCTTCTTTTTGGGAGCAGGTTTTTTTTATACAGATTTGTCAGGCTGAGCGGAGTCGAAGCCTACGTTCCAGTAGGAGTGCCCTTCGACTTCGTTCAGGGAGACAAAACTTTGAGGATTGTATGTGTTTGATTTCTATTTGTCAGGCTGAGCGAAGTCGAAGCCCCATTTCAATTGGCACGCTCTTCTATTTAATGTTTTTTGGGTTAAATTTCTTACTTTTATTTTTTTTTAAAATAGAAAATGATGAAAAGATATTACGTCTATATTTTGAAATGCTCTGATGGAAGTTATTACACAGGAATGACAAATGATATAAATAGAAGACTAAATGAACATAATTATGGTTTAAATAAAGAAAGCTACACATTTAATAAAAGACCTTTAGAGTTGGTATTTTGTACGGAGTTTAATGATGTCATCCAAGCTATTGCATTTGAAAAGCAAGTAAAAGGCTGGAGCAGAAAAAAGAAAGAAGCTATAATAAAAGATAAATGGGAGGATTTGAAAAAACTTTCTCAATGTTTGAATAAAACAACTCATAAAAATTTTAATAAAAAGGATGTTTAGTAGTAAATTAGCCGTCGGTTTTGTTCAGTAGAACAGAGGCGACTTGTCCGGCTGAGCGGAGTCGAAGCCCACGTTCCAATAGGAGCGCCCTTCGACTCCGCTCAGGGAGACAAAGATTGAACATAATTGTTTCGCAGTTTGTCAGGCTGAGCGTCGTCGAAGCCTCTTTTAATAAAATAACAATGAAAAAAAATCAACTAGAGATAGCTTGTTTTAATTATGAATCGGCGTTAATTGCTCAGGCAAATGGCGCGGACAGAATTGAGTTATGTGAAAATATGAAATTGGGAGGAACAACGCCAAACTCAATTTTAGTGGTAAAAGTCCGTGAAAGTATAGATATAAAAATGCATGTCATTATTAGGCCTCGAGGTGGCGATTTTGTTTATTCTGACGAAGAGCTTACAGAAATGAAACAAGATATCAAGCAATATAAAAAGCTAGGAGTTGACGGTTTTGTTTTCGGAATTTTAAAGGAAAACGGAAAAATAAATAAAAAGCAAAATAAAGAATTGGTACATCTAGCGCATCCGCTTTCTTGTACTTTTCACCGTGCTTTTGATGTAGTGAAAAATCCAGAAAAATCGCTGGAATCTATTATTGACTGTGGTTTCAAAACAATTTTGACTTCTGGTCAAGGTGTAAATGTTGAAGAAGGAATTGTTGCTTTAGAAAGACTTCAAGAACTAGCTGGCGACAGAATAGAAATTATGCCTGGCGGTGGTTTACGATCTTCAAACATCAAATTATTGCAGGAAAAATTAGATCTGACTTTTTATCATTCTTCAGCAATCACCGATAATTCTGAAATTGCAAATCCAGAAGAAATAAAAGAATTACGAAATTTTTTATAAATATCTACTAAAACGAAAAAAGTCTGGAGATGGCAACCTCCAGACTTTTTTTACAAGAAATATTCAAAAATTATTTAAAAAATCTTCTCAGACAAGATTAGAACATTCCGCCCCCGCCTTGGCTAGTATTGTCTTCTCTTTGTTTACGCTGTAAATTTTTGATTTTTCCACCTCCAAAATTGTAAGTTAAACCAAAATACACTGTTTGACTTTCCCATTTAAATTGTCCAGCTTGAGGATAAGGATTCTCAGTATCGAAAGCATATTTCATAGTATTAAACACATCATTGAAACGAACACTCAAGTTCATTTTGTTGTCTAACAATGTATATCGTGTCCCAATATCCATTTTGTACATTTCGTGGCTATTGTTTTGAAGCCCGTCTGTTGCACCTCTATAGAATCCGAAAGCTAAGAAACTTAAACGTTTGTTTACTTTAAAGTTAGAATTCATACGTCCGTTAAATGCGGCAATAGTGACTGTTTTGTTTTTAGGTCCAATTTGATTTTCTTCTGGAATAAAACCATATATAACCCCTGATTGATCAATGCTAGAAAAATCAATCGATGGCTGAATATCCCACCATTTTGTGATTTTATAATTCAATGACATTTCAAATCCGTAAGCAGTATTATGATCAAAATTGGTATAACTCATAATTTGCTTTTGCTCACTTGCATCGTTAGGATCAGGATATAAAATTCTACTGATTTGGTCGTTAATGCTTCTCACGAAAACCCCAGCAGTAAAACTTCCTTTTTCAAGAGTTTTAGTATAATTTACTTCAATCGAGTTGGTAAATTGAGGTCTTAATTCAGGATTTCCTATCGAAGTAACTAACGGAGTAGCAAATTCACGAATTGGTTTTGTCTGCTCTAAACTTGGGCGGTCTACACGACGGCTGTAGCTTAATTGCAAGGTATTTTTCTCAGTCAAATTATAGGTTAAATAAGCTGATGGATACAAAGTGATGTAATCATCATCAAATTTAGTCTGTCCATAATTTAAGTTAGCTTGAACCTTATAACTTTCAAAACGTGCACCTACTTGATAGCTTAGTTTTTTGAATTTTTGTCCAAATGTTACATAAGCAGAATAAATATCTGTGTCATAAGTATAATGAGATGTTTGATCTGCAACAGGAAGCGAAGGATTACCAGTTATATAATCATTATCAGTTCTTGTGATTCTTGCTTCAGCTCCAGCTTCAAGAGTTGTTTTTTCGTTTAACGGATTAACATAATCTACGTTTACTGTGCTTAGTTTTCTGCCACCTTTTAGAAAATCATCATAAACTACAGCCGAACTTGTATTATCAATGTTAGTTGTTTGAGTGTCGAATGAAGCATTTTGAGTTTCCTTATTATCGCTATAATTTGCTTCAAAATCTAATGTATGACCTTCTTTTTTAAAGATATGTTTGTATGCTAAATTATAAGTACCAACTCGGTCTGGCCCCCAATATTTTGATTTTTGTAAAATATTTGAAATATCAGAATCAGTTACATTATTGTAATCAATATTAGTATCTACATAACCTTTTCCGTCAGATTTGTTTTGGTTGGTATAAATAGATAAAGTATTGTGATCATCGATTAAATAATCCATTCCAATTTTGTATAAATAAGATTCATTATCATTCAAAACATCTATATTTTGAGTGATATCTTCATCAAATCTTTGGATAAAACCTTTATTATGGTATGTTCCAAAATTTTGACCAACGTTTCCAAAGAAATTTACTTTTCCTGTTTTATAGTTCAAATCTAAAGACTGATTGTATTTTGCAGTTTCACCAAAAGTAATACCACCGCTATAGCTTCCATTAAAACCAGTGTTAGCATTTTTATGCAAAATAATATTGATGATTCCAGACATTCCTTCTGGATTATATTTTGCACTTGGATTGGTAATCAGCTCGATTTTTTTGATAGAAGTTGATGGAATCTGTTTCAATAATTGAGCAGGGTCAATATTAGTAGGGCGTCCATCAATTAATACACGAACATTGTCATTTCCGCGAAGCGAAAGTTTTCCGTCCTGATCCACATTCACAGAAGGAATATTGTTCATAATATCTGATGCTGAAGCTCCAGCTGTAGTTAAATCTTTACCAACAGTAACTACTTTTCTATCAATTTTTTGCTCGATAGTAGAACGCTCGCTTACAATGTTTACACCTTTAAGTTGCGTTGCTTCTTCTTCAAGCGAAACATTTACAGTTGCAGATTTTTTGTTTTCGCTCAAAAGAACAGAACCGATATATTTTCTAAATCCGATGTACTGAATTTCGATCGTATAACTTTTTAATGCGATGTTTTTAAATGAAAAGTCTCCGTTATCATCTGTGTTTACACCAGAAACCACTTTTCCATTTTCTTTAAGCGAAACAGTTGCATAAGAAATAGGTGCATTGTTTGACTTTTCTGTAATTTTTCCAGAAACACTACCAGTATTCTGGGCCTGTGTTGTTGCGATTATCCCTAATAGCGCAAACAGAAAGAATTTTAATTTCATGATTTTTTTACTGATTATTTTTGATTTGATTGATGATGATTTTTGTTTTTGTTAGTTTTTCTTTTTTTTGTTTTTCTTTGCCTCAAAAAAATTGAAGTCACTATTAAGACTCTTTAGGTATCGATATGTTACAAGAAAATGTGAAAAAAAGCACAAAAAAAACGTAAGCCTTGTTTTGTAAGAGTTTAAGCTTTTAAATTTTTGATAATTTTAACAATTAAAAAACCAGCTATTTTGTCAAATTGAAATTCTTTTCTTGAATTTAATATGTTTTTGATTTTCTCTAATTGATGAATAAGCAGTATCTTTGCTCACTTTAAAATAAGTTTACATGTCATTACCACAAATTCTTACACCTTCTATACAAAAAGCAATACAAGCATTATTTGATGTTACTGTTGATAAAATCGAGTTTCAAACTACTAGAAAAGAGTTTGAAGGAGATATTACAATGGTAATTTTTCCTTTGCTGAAAGTGATTAAAAGTAATCCGGCTGAATTGGGAAATAAAATAGGAAATTATCTAGTAGAAAATGTTTCTGAAGTTGCTCGCTTTAATGTAGTTTCTGGTTTCTTGAATATTGTAATTTCAGACAGCTATTATGTAGATTTCTTTAATGGAATAAAAGACCAAAAGCAATTTGGATTTGTAGCTCCGAACCCAGCTGAAAAAGCAGTTATGGTCGAATATTCTTCTCCAAATACAAATAAACCTTTGCACTTAGGACACGTTCGTAACAATTTGTTAGGATATTCTGTTGCAGAGATTTTAAAAGCTTCTGGTAAAAAAGTTTACAAAACTCAAATTATCAACGATAGAGGAATTCATATCTGTAAATCGATGTTGGCTTGGGAGAAATTTGGAAACGGAGAAACTCCTGAAACTTCTGGCTTAAAAGGTGATAAACTAGTTGGTAAATATTATGTGGAGTTTGACAAAGCTTACAAAAATGAAATTAACGGTTTAATCGAAACTGGTAAAACAGAAGAAGAAGCAAAAAAGCAAGCGCCGATTATTATCGAAGCTCAAGATATGCTTAAGAAATGGGAAGCTGGAGATGAAAAAGTGATCACACTTTGGAAAAAAATGAACGAATGGGTTTATGATGGTTTTGCTACAACCTACAACAATCTTGGAGTTAATTTTGATAAATATTACTACGAAAGCAACACTTATCTTTTAGGAAAAGATGTTGTACAAGTAGGTTTAGATAAAGGAGTTTTCGAAAAAGATCCAGACGGTTCTGTTTGGATTGATTTGACAGATGAAGGTTTAGACCGTAAAATTGTTTTGCGTTCTGATGGAACCGCAGTTTATATGACGCAAGATATTGGAACTGCAATTCAGCGTGTAAAAGATATGCCAGATGTTGGCGGAATGGTTTATACTGTTGGAAACGAGCAAGATTATCATTTTAAAGTATTATTCTTAATCTTGCAAAAATTAGGTTTTGACTGGGCTTCAAGTCTGTATCATTTATCATACGGAATGGTAGATTTGCCTTCTGGGAAAATGAAAAGCCGTGAAGGAACTGTTGTAGATGCAGACGATTTGATGCAAGATATGACCGATACAGCAAAACAGATTTCAGAAGATTTAGGAAAACTGGATAGCTATTCTGATGAGGAAAAAGCAAAATTGTACAAAACAATTGGTTTAGGAGCTTTGAAATATTACATTTTAAAAGTGGATCCTAAAAAACGTATCTTATTCAATCCAGAAGAATCTGTTGATTTTGCTGGAAATACAGGTCCGTTTATTCAATATACGTACGCGAGAATTCAGTCAATTATACGTAAAGCAGATTTTGATTTTTCTAACAAAATCGAAATCGAAGAACTTCATGAAAAAGAAAAAGAATTGGTAAAACAAATCGAACTTTTCCCAGAAGTAATCCAGAACGCGGCCCAAAACCATAGTCCAGCATTAATTGCCAATTATACTTACGATTTAGTAAAAGAATACAACTCTTTTTACCAATCAGTACATATTTTAGGAGAAGTTGATTTAACGAAAAAAATATTCAGAGTACAGCTTTCTCAAAAAGTTGCAGAGGTAATAAATTCTGCATTCCAGCTATTAGGAATTGAAGTTCCAGAGAGAATGTAAGAATTAAAGCATAATAAATTTTAAAGCCAATAGTTTTCGAACTATTGGCTTTTTTTATTGTTTTTTTGGCTTCAAAGGTACAAGTGTAATAAAATTCTTAAATAATTTTGCAGTGGCTTTGTAAGTATTACAATGCAAGTGATAATATTATAAGTCAACTCTTCTAATATTCATTTTTAACTATTTTGAATTAGTACGCTTTTAGTAAAGATGATAGAGATAAAACAAGAACCGTCTAGTAATTAGACGGTTTTTTTCTCTCAATTATTTTTATTTCTCTTCTTAAGCGATTATTTTTTAATTTCATCAAAAAACACAAATTGTAGTATTAGTATTATATTTTTGCATGTTAAAAGTAATTTAATACTTGTTAAAATTATTTTAATTTTTTAAGTTCGCCCCTCTAATTAAAAAAACAATAAATGAAAAAGAAAATTAAAGGGTTTGCAATTCTTGTATTCTTGTTTACTGTTCAAATATTTTTTGCGCAGGAAAAAACAATTTCTGGAATTGTATCGGATGGAAGCGGACCAATTCCAGGTGCAAATGTTGTAGTAAAAGGAACCAATAATGGAGTTCAAACCGATTTTGATGGAAAGTATAATATTAAAGCAAAAACGGGAGATGTTCTACTGTTTTCTTATATGGGTATGAAAGATCAAGCAATTACAGTTGGGAATGCATCTGCAGTAAATATTAAATTGCAAGAAGCTGGTGAAGAATTACAGGAAGTTGTGGTTCAGGTAGCTTATGGGACACAAAAGAAACAAGAAATTACTGGAGCTGTTTCTAAAATTGATTCAAAAATGTTAGAAACATCTCAAGCATCTAATGCAGTACAATCCTTAACAGGGAAAGTTGCCGGCGTACAAATTAGTGCTAATTCAGGCCAGCCTGGAGACCCGCCGCAAGTAAGATTTAGAGGTATAGGTTCAATTTCATCTTCAAATGCTCCATTGTATGTGGTAGACGGAATACCATTTAATGGAGATATCAACTCTATATCAACTCAGGATATCGAATCAATTAGTTTTTTAAAGGATGCATCATCTAACGCACTATACGGAAGTAGAGGCGCAAACGGTGTAATAATTGTTACAACCAAAAAAGGAAAGAAAGGGCAATTGACAGTTACTTATGAGACTAAAATTGGTGTTAACTCACGAGCTGTGCCTGAATATGACATGATTAAAAATCCAGCTGATTATTATAAAGCAGTATACAATAGAGTTAAAAATGGTTTAATTTATCAAGGACAAACGCCAGCTAATGCTTCAAGTATTGCTGTCCAAAATTTAATAGAAGGGGATACTTATTCTCTTGGATATAATAATTATAATGTAGCCAATAATCAAGTTATAAATCCAATAACAGGAGAAATAAATGCAGATGCTAAGTTGTTGTATCACGACGATTGGTCAAAAGCATTATTTAGAGATGCTATTAGACAGGAGCAATATTTAAGTCTGTCTGGCAGTACAGACAATCTTAACTCTTATTTGTCTATTGGGTATTTATCAGATGAGGGTTATACTATCAATTCGAATTTTGAGCGCGTAACATTGAGAGCTAATGTAGATTATAATGTTTCGAGTAAAGTAAAAATAGGAACAAATGTAAATTACGCACATTCAAATCAAAATGCTCCAATTTCAAATACGTCATCTTCAACTTATAGTAATTTATTTAGTTGGGCTCGTAATATCGCTCCTATATATCCAATTTGGCAAAGAGACGCAAGTGGTAATATGATTTATAATGAAGATAGCACTAAATCTTATGATTTTAATCAACATGGAGATAGACCGTATGGGTCAAATTTGAATCCGTATGCAACTACATTGTTAAATACAAAATTAAATGAAGAAAATAAGTTTGGTGCCAGAGCTTATGTTTCTATTGATTTCTTAAAAGATTTTAATTTTAGATATAATATTGGATATGATTTATTGTCTGGTTATTACTTAACAAGTACAACAAGTGAAGGCGGTGATGATATGGGAGTTAATGGTAGAATAGGAACAGCTACTAAAAACCAATATACATTAACGAATCAGCAATTATTATCTTGGAAAAAAACTTTTGGAGAGCATGCATTAGATGTATTAATTGGACATGAATCATCTGATTTTACTTCAAAAATGCTAGCGGGACAAAAAAGTAATGTGGTGATATCTGATTTACCAATCATTAGCAACGCTACCAAATATGGTTACTTGGATGGATACAATGATCTATATAAAGTAGAGGGTTATTTTTCAAGATTAAACTATAATTATAAAAATAAATACTTTGTTAACGGAAGCTTTAGAAGAGATGGATCTTCTGTATTTGCTCCAGAAAATAGATGGGGTAATTTCTATGGTTTTGGACTTGCATGGTCTGTGATTAAAGAGTCATTCTTTCCTAAAACAAAATGGATCACAGATTTTAGAATAAAAGGTAGTTATGGAGAGCAAGGGAATGACAATATAAATTATCCTGTTACTTCACAAATTAGTCATCGCAGTTATTTTGGAAGTTTAAGAAACTATTATGCTTACGAAACTCAATACGAAGTAGTACCTGACTCTGAAGGTAACGCAAGTGTTTTAAATGTTTTTGAAGCAGATAAAAGTGTTAAATGGGAAAAATCTAAAAACTTAAACGCAGGATTTGATATTACTTTATTTGATAGAATTTCTATTGAAGCTGAATATTTTGAAAGAAACGTTAGTGATTTAATATACAATTTTCCTATCGCTTTGTCTACAGGAACGTCGTTTGTCTCTAAAAATATTGGAGACATGGGAAATAAAGGAATAGAGATAAATTTAGGAGTTGATGTCGTTAAAAATAAAAATGTAGACTTCAATATTTGGGCTAATGCAACAAGCTATAAAAACAAGATAACGTCGTTACCAAAAGCATTTACAGATGGAATTTATCGTTTTGAAGTTGGTGCTCCTGCTTATTCATACTTTTTAAGAGAATTTGCTGGAGTAGATAAAACAAATGGCGATGCATTATGGTATAAAGACGAGAAAGATGCTAGTGGAAACTTAACAGGAAATAAAGTAACTACGAATGTCTTTGGAGATGCTACAACATATTTGAGTAAAAAGGATGCCAATCCAGATGTATATGGTGGATTTGGAACTTTATTTAGATATAAAAACATTACGTTTCAAGCTAGTTTTGCTTATCAATTTGGTGGCTACATGTATGATGGAGTTTACCAATCTGCAATGTATTCAGGATCGGATAATATAGGTCAGAATTATCATAAAGATGTGACAAAAGCTTGGACAATTGATAATCCTACTTCAAACATACCAAGAGTTGATCATATATCAATCTATCAAATGGGAAATTCAGATTATTTCTTAATAAAATCTGATTATATAAGCCTTCAAGATGTTTCGATAGGATATAACTATAACGACACTTGGCTTAGGGATTTAGGTATACAATCTACAAAATTTACTTTGATGGGATCAAATTTAGCATTATGGTCTAAGAGAACAGGAATGGATCCAAGGCTAAATAGATTAGGAGAAAGGGTAAATAATGGGCAATCACTTAATGTATATGGTGTGATGAGAAGTGTTTCATTTGGTTTAACAGTAAATTTTTAAGGACATGAAAAAAATAATAATAGCAATTGTATTTTTATTGGCTCTTACAAGTTGTGATAAAGAGTTTCTCGATACAATGCCAGAATCAACAATTAATAAAGAACAATTGGCAACTTCTACATCGGCGAATCAAGCTATTGTAAGCGGAATTTATTCAGCATTACGATCTTATGGATTGGCAATTGGAAGTAATCATGAAGATTATGGTCATAAATCGGTGCTTGCTGCAATGGATATGATGTCTAATGATATGCTAATGACAAAATCGAGTTGGTACCAATCTTTTTATACTTACATTGGTAGACAACAAACGAATTCAAGATCGAGATTAGTATGGAATACATATTATCCTCAAATTAAATCGACAAATATTGTACTCGGTGGTATTCCGTCAAACACAACAGACGAAAATTTAAAGGCAATTCGAGGCCAAGCACTGGCTTTAAGAGGTTATTTCTATTTTATGTTGGCACGTACTTATGGACCTACATATATTGGTAATGAAACTAAATTATGCGTTCCTCTATATATAGAGCCTACATTAGAAGGTAAGTCAAGATCTAACTTGAGCGAGGTGTATAGTTTGATAGAAAACGATTTAAAGGAATCTATAGAATTATTAGCATCGTATAAAAGATTGAATAATGATTCTGTAGATCAGACAGTTGCACAGGCTTTTTTAGCAGAAGTATATTTAGAAATGGGAAAATATGCAGAGGCTGCAAATATGGCTCACCTAGCAAGAAAAAACTATACTTTGCTTAATGAAGCAGAATGGATGAATGGTTTTTATATTACAAAATCTAATGAAACCATGTGGGGAGCAACACTAAATTCTTCAATTAGTACTTTTGTTGCAAATTTCTTTGGACATTTTGATAATACAAACGCGTCGGGATACGCAGGTGGAATGGGAATTTATAAAAATATAGACAAAAGTTTGTATAATAGTATTTCAGAAACCGATTTTAGAAAAAAAGCCTTTGTCTCACCATCAGGAAATTTGACTTACCCATCTTTACCAGCTTATGCAAATATAAAATTTAGAGATCCAACTATAGACGCCGGTAGTTACATTTATTTGAGATCTTCTGAAATGTATTATATAGAAGCAGAAGCGCTTGCAAGATCTGGGAATGAAGCTTCCGCAAAGCAAGTATTGTATGAGATAACAATAACTAGAGATCCGTCATATACGCTTTCTACAAATTCAGGTTCTTCATTAATTAATGAAATAATTCTTCAAAAAAGAATTGAATTATGGGGAGAAGGTTGTGCTTGGTATGATATGAAGCGATTAGGGGTTTCTTTAACAAGAGATTATGATGGTTCAAATCATCCTGCATTTGGTAAGTTTAATATTCCAGCAGGAGATAATAGATTTATCTTTCAAATTCCTCAAGCAGAAATAGATGCCAATCCATTAATTGTGCAAAACCCTTTGTAGGTTAAGAAAAATAATAAGAAATAAAAAAATCCGGAAGCCTTAAAAACTTCCGGATTTTTTATAACAACTAATTCTAATTACTTAACAAATTTGTCAATGATTTTATCTGTTTCTGCTTTAGCAGCATCTGGTTTTAAATCAAATAATAGAGAGTAAAGTGCTTTTCTGTCAACTTTAGCTTCTAGGTTTAAATCTTGATGTCTGTCAAAAAGAGTTTGCCATTTGTCGCGAACGTTTTTCCAAAATGCGTTGTTTTCTTTCCACCATTTTTGAGCAGCGATGCATTTTACGTCTGGAACTTTACTGTAAACATCAAATCCTTTTTCTTGAGCTAGTAAAACATCTTTTCCAGCATCGTCACGAACTAATTTATCATTGTCTTGTTCATGATTCCAACCTGTAGCAGTGATTTCGTGAATATTTCTTCTTTTTAAAACATTGTAATCGTTACGTTTTGTTTGCTCTCTTCTTGGAAGTGGCGCATCAGCAACGTTTGCCCAATAATCTTGTCCATCAACGTGAACCCATGTTGAAGATCCTTCGTATCTAGGGCTATCATCTACTTGATATACTTTTTGAGTCCATTGACCTTTAACTGCTTTTTTGTCTAATTTTTTGTATTTCCAAGAATTTCCTTTGTCAAAAGAGTATAAGTCTGTGTTTTCGTATAGCCAATCTTGTCTCCAGTGTTTGATGATCATATCGTCACTTACAATCAATAAGTGTTGCATAACGATTTTGTTTGGCGTGTCTTCTAATAATTCAACCCATTCTAAAGCAGACTCATGTTTAGTTTCAGATGGTTTATAAGTAAGAGAATCTTTTGGGTAAGAGAAAGTTTCAGTGAAATTAAACTTCACTTCATAACAACCACACATCGATTTAATTGACTTAATGTCTTGTTGTTTCTTGTCCTGACTAAAACCAAGACTGCATGTTAAAGCCATAGCGGCTGACATAAATAGGCTTTTTGAAATCATAACTTTTTGTTTTGTTTTTAAAATTTTTCGCAAATATATAAATTTTATTTAGAACAATTAAAAATAGTTATATATTTGCATCGATTATTAAGACTGAATAAAAATAATGAAAATTAAAAAGATCCTATTTTTTGCTTTTGTATATAGTGCACAGCTAATTGCGCAGGAAAAGCAAAAAGATACAGTAAATGCCAAAGAATTATCAGAAGTTGTGGTAACTGGTCAATTTGAGCCACAATCTATAAAGAAATCAGTCTTTAATGTTCGTGTAATTTCTAATAAAGATATTCAGAATCTAGCAGCGAATAATTTATCTGACGTGTTGAATCAATATTTAAATATTACCGTTAGGCCAAGTGGAACAAGTGGGCGTTCAACAGTTTCTCTGTTTGGATTAGACGCGCAATATTTTAAAATTTTAATTGATAATGTTCCGTTGGTAAATGAGGCAGGTTTAGGAAACAATACAGATTTATCGCAAATCAATTTGAATGATGTTGAACGAATTGAAATTGTAGAAGGTTCAATGGGAGTAATTTATGGAGCTAATGCGGTAAGCGGTGTGCTAAATATTATTACCAAAAAATCTTCACAATATAAATGGAATATAACAGCTTCTATCCAAGAGGAAACGGTAAAAGATGAATATGCTCTTTTTGATGAAGGTCGTCATATTCAATCTATTAGGGCGGCCCATACTTTTAATGATCATTGGTTTGCTAGTGTTGGTTTAAACCGTAATGATTTTCAAGGTTTTTTGGATGATAAAAATGGAAAAGATTATTACGAAAACGATCTGACAAGGGGGTATAGATGGCTTCCGAAAGAACAGCTTAATGGAAATGCTTTAATTGCATACAGTAAAAACAATTTTAGAATATTTTACAAATTTGAGTATCTAGACGAAGATGTAGACTATTATAATACAACAGTTCAGTCGGGATACAGTTCAACTTTAGGATCTTATCGATATGCTAATGATAAAAGATATTTGAGTAACAGATATTTTCATAATCTGAATGCTTCTGGTAAAATGTTTTCGAGATTGAATTATAACGTTTCTCTATCACATCAAAAACAGGAAAGAAATGTTGAAGACTTTTGGTATTATCTATATACTAAAACGGAAGCTAATAATGTAACTGTAAAAGATCAATCAATGGAGGTTCTTTATTCTACAGGTACTGTTAATAATTTTTTTACCAATAAAAAAGTTGATTTACAGATTGGATACGAATTTGTAAATAATCAAGGTTATGCATTGGTTCAGGAGGGAAATAATATTTATTCTCCAGTTAGAAAGACATTAGAAAATTATGATTTTTTTGCTTCGTCTGAAATTATGGCGACATCAAGATTTTCAGTTCGTCCAGGACTTCGCTTTTCTTCACAATCTCAATTTAAAGATCAGTATGCATCTTCACTTGGCTTAAGATATTTATTTGATAGCGGATTTGAACTTCGTGGTTCTTATGGAACTTCTTTCAGAACACCAACTTTTGATGAGTTATATACAAAACAGATTTTTGATGGTCATTTCTTTACAGGAAACGAAAATTTAGTACCAGAGACTAGTACTTCTTATGAAGCAAGTTTAAAAAAATCAGCTTCGTTTAGTTCTGGTTTTAAAGTTGCCAGCACCCTTGCAGGAAGCTTTTTAGATGTAGATGATAGAATCGATATGGCTTTGGTAAGATTTAATCCTGACACAGGAAATCCAGAATATCAATACATCAATATTAGCAAATATAGAATGTGGAATTTCTCTACAATGAATCAATTTAATATTGGTAATCTGAACTTTAATATTGGAGCTGCTGTAATTGGGGTTTCTAGAAAAATCGAAAATCAGGTTTTTTCTTCAGATGACAAATATTTGTATTCTTTCAATATTAATAGTAGCGTTTCATACCAGCTTCCAAAATGGAATACAATACTTTCTGCTTATTATAAATATAACGGAAAAACACAACAGTTTATAGAAGGAACTTCTTCTTATGTTTTATCAGATATAGATCCAAGCCACTGGTTAGATGCTTCAATTCGTCAAGGATTTTTCAAGAATCAGCTAGAAGCAACAATTGGCGCAAGAAACATTTGTAATGTTACTAATGTTAGACAAACTAATACTAGCCAAAGTGCGGGTCATGCAGGATCTTCGGAGCTAATGTTGGCGTATGGACGTTCTTATTTTATCAAACTGACATATAATTTAAATCTTTAATAATAAATATACTAATACCATGAAAAAAACATTCCTATTTTTATCCTTTGCATTGCTTACTCTTGGAGCTTGTTCAAGCGATGATGAAGCATCTATCGAGATTCCTTCTGTTGGTGCTACAATTGATGCTTCTGTTGGAGGAGCAAATCAACCAAATCAAGTATACTTAGATTTAAGTACAGGAGAATCTAAAGCAGTAAATAGAGCAACTTGGGATTTCGGATTTTCTACTGGATCAGACTTTAGAGTAGTTATCAACGGTTCTCTTAAGATGGCTGTAAAAAAATTGGATACTTCTGATATTACTGCGGTACAAGAAAGCGATGCTGACGTAACTGTAGGTGCGGGAACAACTGCATCATCAAATGGTTATGTTGATAATCCAACAGGAGTTTTAGCAGGTTCTGGAGCTGGGATCGGAACTGCAATTGCTGAAATTTCTGCAACAGATGCTGATAATAAAGTTTATTTAGTGAATTTAGGATATGCAGTATCTACTGCGACGCCAGCTGCAGGTTCTGTGAGCGTTGATGGTGAATCTAGAGGATGGAAAAAAGTAAGAATCTTAAGAAGTGGTAACGGATACAAAATCCAATACGCAGATTTAGCTTCTACAACTTTTTCTGAAGCAACAATTTCTAAAGATGCTGGTTACAATTTCACATTTTTCTCTTTAACGACTGGAAACACAGTATCTGTTGAGCCTCAAAAAGCAAAATGGGATTTAAACTTTACAACTTTCACAAATTACTTAAATGCAGGAACTGAAGTAACTTACGGATATTCTGATTTTATTGTAACAAATATGAAAGGCGGAACTCAAGCTTACCAAGTATTAACTGCTGATAAAACTTATGAAGCATTTGTAAAAGCTGATATTGTTGAAGCTAACTTTACAGTTTCTACAACAGATCAAAGAGTTATTGGAGCAAACTGGAGAAGTGGTGGAGGGCCATCTACATTGCCAAGTATTAGAACAGATCGTTTTTATGTAGTAAAAGATGTTGCAGGAAACTATTACAAAGTAAAATTCCTTGCTATGACAAATGATGCAGGAGAAAGAGGTCACGCAACTTTAGAATATGCGATCTTAAAATAATTTTAAAATGAAAATCTAAAAAAATCTAAAGATTATTTCGTTCTAAAATTATAATGCACAACATTAAAAATTTAGTTAATCATTAGCTT
>Ga0160502_100117_pt1 | contig 104491 bp, 92 predicted proteins | sample DIDnMG_14_FD_108237 | JGI IMG/M metagenome (GOLD analysis project Ga0160502, IMG submission 108237) | Enriched soil microbial communities from UW Madison campus, WI, USA - DID2933_E24_Xylan MG | ecosystem: Environmental > Terrestrial > Soil > Unclassified | place: USA: Madison, Wisconsin... | reverse complement strand
GGTTCTTCCGATCGCTGTTAAAGCCCGATTCCTTTTATTTATATGAGGACTATGGTGGGAATCGGTCTTTAAAGGCGAACACTGACGTTTCTCCAGAATCCCTCCGCCCCTCCGCTAAGCTCTATTTTCTGTCAAGCACTGATTATTGGGTTGAGAAGAAAAAACTGCTGCACGATATACAGCAGCATGTTCAAGGAAGCTATCTATATATTCCGGTTTGCCGGGAAAATAAGAAGCAATAGGGCGAACCTTCATGTAATAAACTTGTCCTAAGGGCATGCTTTTAAGCGGTTGTGATTGAAGAAGGGAAGCTGAATATTGCCAACCCGGATTTTGCATTAGACCTGGAGGAAGCTACGCGCGGCAGGGGCTAAAGGGGCTTGTTGAGGCCTATAGGCGTTAACTGGCCTGCATAGAGCGGCATAGAGCATATGAAAAGGGGTTGCCCAGAGACTTAGTCCGCACTGACTTTCCGTTACTATCCGCCCGTTCATGTCAGCCGTTGAGTAAAGGAAGGCTAGCACCCTGAGTACTCCGAGTCTGGAGAATGGCAGTCGCAGTTCTGGAAATTTAGAGTACCCTAGGAGGAGGATGAAAATTAACATTCGTCGTTTTGTATTATGTGTGATAGTTGCTTTGGTCACTTTCTATAGTTACTATTATTTTTTTCATAGTCGAACTACAATGATCGGGACAATAAAAGGAAAAAACTATCCTTATATTCATGTGAGAAAGGAGAATGGTGAAGAAGTGACAATCAAAGCTCCCGACATTGTTTTTCCATTGCTTTTAGAGGGTCATGAATATGGGATTGGTTATAGCGAAAACTTAGTAAGACCACCGTTTCTAACCTACATCTCACCATTGATCAAAAAATAGATGCAATTTCTTGTCTAGGCGAAACCACCCTTTTTATAGATATAGTGAAGAGGTGTTTTCGCCTAGTTAGTTCAAGCGATTAGAAATTAGCTGGTTTTCATAGTTGTGCTAGGCAATAAAAAATTCCTGTATCAGCTCCTTGCGGGGCAGGTACAGGAATTGTCTGTTCATAACAGCGTGAGCATTGTTCCCGGAAATACAAGCGAATAAGAAATCTGGGATTCCTCAATCCGCTTCTATCCCTTACATAAACCTATCTGATCTGCATGGCTGCAGAAGAAGTTCTTATGCTTGAGCCGAAAGAGCGTTAAGCTTTTTCGCCAGACGGGATTTCTTACGGGCAGCCGCATTTTTATGAATCAGGCCTTTCGTAACGGCTTTGTCCAATTTCTTCGTCGCAACGATCAGAGCAGCTTTTGCTGCTTCTACATCTGTTCCTCCGATGGCTTGGTCAGCAGATTTAACAGCCGTCCGAAGCGCGGATTTCTGAGAAGCGTTAAGAGCGCGACGTTTCTCGTTCGTTTTCACACGTTTGATAGCAGATTTAATGTTTGGCATGGCTTTCACCTCCTGTACAGGAAAAAAACTAGATACAGCTAGATAACACAACTCTAGACATATTATCATGACTAAGCCCAGATTGCAATAGCCTCTCCTTCCGTAGCCCTCGCATAAAAGAGACGGGCGGGCGCACACTACAACCAGAACGTGTCTTAAAACCCGCTCAAGGGCATACCGCACCGTCTTTTCGCCCCTGCTGCGTTTCCTTTGCTTGGCTAACCCCCCGGTAAGCCCCCGAAGGAGCGTCTTGCATAGAAGGGAAATTCGGCAGCATCGGCTCCCTGAGAGCTTTAAGACACGCCCTAATTCGTCGAGGGGAGTGGCAATGATGAGCGAGTTGGATCTTCAGCAGTATTCGGTAAGAACGGATTTGGCGCTTGAGGCCAAGGAGATAGCGGAGCAGGGCGGCGAGGCGCTGCAGGGTGTGTCCATGACGACGATGAATGACCATGGCATTCAGATTACTCGCCTCACGGTCGAGAACGAGCAGGGCTCCCAGGCCATCGGCAAAATGATCGGCAACTATGTGACGCTTGAGGTGCCCGGGCTCAGGAAGCAGGATACGGAGCTGCAGGATCGAGTTGCAACTCATTTTGCCAAGCAGTTTGAGCTGTTCTTGCAGCAGACCGGGCTCAGTGCTCAAGCCAAGGCGCTGATCGTCGGGCTCGGCAACTGGAATGTTACACCCGATGCGCTCGGACCGATCGTCGTGGAGAATGTAATGATTACCCGCCATTTCTTCGAGCTGATGCCTGATGAGGTTGCTCCTGGCTATCGCCCGGTGAGCGCAGTGTCTCCAGGGGTGCTCGGCATTACGGGCATCGAATCGAGCGATATTATCAAGGGCATCGTCGAGCAGTCGAAGCCGGATTTCATCGTAGCAATCGATGCGCTGGCATCCAAAGCGATCGAGCGGGTGAACACAACGATCCAAATTTCGGATACAGGCATCCATCCCGGTTCAGGCATAGGCAATAAGCGGCGTGGCATTACGAAGGAAATTATGGGCGTCCCGGTCATCGCCATCGGCGTGCCGACGGTCATGTTCGCTTCCACCATCGTCAACAATTGCATCGAGCTGATGCAGAAGCATTTCCAGACGCAAACCTCCAATACAGGACAAATTCTGGGGCTCCTTGATTCGATGGAGGAGCATGAACGGCTCACGCTGGTTAAGGAGATTCTATCACCGATGGGTCATGACCTGCTCGTCACTCCCAAGGAGGTAGACGAGTTCATTGAGGACATTGGCAATATCATTGCCAGCGGACTGAATGCGGCGCTTCATGACGCGGTCGACAGCTCGAATGTGGCGGCTTATACGCATTAAGCGGCTGCGCTGGCAGCAGCATAGCTTGTCTTTAGGCTCCTTCTTCCCTTGATGGCAGAAGGGGTCTTTTGGCATGGCACCTACCAAGCTCCAAGAGACGGCTCGTAGACCGTGTATGTCCCATCCTCGCGCGTTCGCAGGCATCGCTGCGGTCAGGCACATGTCTGCGACTCTAGGAGTCTCTTGATTGGGCTTCGTCATAGCAGTTCTACCAGCGGCACAACTCTCATAGGATGATAGTGAAGCAAGAGATAAGGCTTGGAGGAATGTCCTATGAGAAGATGGACGGGCACTATATTTCGTCATGGAAGCAGCGAGCGCATTCGGCAGCTTCTTGTTGGAGGCAAGACATTTGCAGTTCTATCTTTAAGCTCCATGGTGTTTTTTGTTGCGGCTGGATTAGGTGGCATGCTCCATCAGGAGGCCTCCACCTCGCCGCTGTCCTCTATGAAAGGCTTTGCCGCAGCAGTATCCAGCCAGTTGTTTTCCGAGATGCTGGGCATGGAGCTTCCAGCCTTCGAGGGCAGTCAGCAGCCGGGTGAGAAGCTGCTAGGCAAGCAGACCGCGGCCTTCATGCTGCGAGTGCTGACCAATGTGAATCCCGCCGACCCGCGCAGTCTCGTCGCCTCAGAGCTGCCAGGGCTTAGTGCAGATGATGCGGTGCTGCTGCGCTCGGGCAGCGGCGGAGCAGGGGGAGCAGGCCCGAAGGATCAGCAGCCGATTCCAGTTGCCAAGGGACAGGAGTCCTCTGAGGGCGCAGGCGGCAAGACTCCGAAGCAGCCTGGTGGGCAGGCGGCAGCAGAGGGCAAGGAGCAGGAGGATAAGGAAAGCAAGCCTCAGGAGAGCAAGCCTAAGGCGTCCACTCCTGATGCAGACAGGAAACAGGTGTTCATCTATCACTCGCATCCGAGGGAATCGTGGTATACGACAGGCAACAGTAAAGCGGACTCCAAGACGGACAATATTACACTGGTCGGTAAGCGTCTGGCGGAGAGACTTGAAGAGGAAGGCATTGGCGCGCTGCATTCCGACACCGATTATTCGACCGCGATTAAAAACTATCGTTGGGAGTTATCCTATAAGTATTCAAAAGAAACGGTGAAAAGTGTAATGGCGGAGCAGCCGGAGTTGAAATATCTGTTCGATCTTCATCGCGACTCCCAGCGACGCAAGCATACAACAGCGACGATTGATGGCAAGGATTATGCACAGGTGTTCTTCATTATTGGTCATCGCAACCCGGAATGGAAGAAGAACGAGGTGTTCGCCACCAGGCTGCACGAGGCGCTGGAGGAGGAGTACCCGGGCATCTCACGCGGCATATGGGGCAAGTCGGCGGCGACAGGCAACGGGGAATACAATCAATCACTGTCCGAGAACAGCGTCTTGGTCGAGGTTGGAGGCGTGGACAACACATTGGAGGAATCCTATCGAACTGTCGATGCGCTCGCAAAGATTATATCCAAGATATATTGGGAATCCGAGCAAGCCGAGAAGGCGACGGCCCCGGCAGCGCCGCGCAAGAGCTGAGGAGGCGCAGCGTTGACTACATTTCAGCCATGGATGAAAGGAGAGCGGGAGATGAAAAAAAATCATTCGCTAAAGTGGGCGCTCATAGGCGCTGCACTCACGGTCATATTCATGTATGGCCTCGATATGGCCTCCTCTGGCATCGAGCGCGTGTACGGACCGATTCAGCAGCAGTCGGGTTCTGCTGATGGGGAACAGCGAGAATCGGCATCGTCGCAGCCAAGCGGTTCTCCTCAGGCCGCTATCCAAGCTGGCGAGACATTCGCCGGGGACACGGAGCAGCCCGTGCAGACGGCGCAGCCCCCCACGCAATCGGTATATGGCCCCCATCTGCAAGATCGTGACGTTGCCGCGTACCAGCCGCTAGAGCCCCGGCTTCCAGGCGCATACGGCGAGTACAGAGAGCCGACTGTCAATCGCATGGCCGACCAGACGGCAGGCATGCTCCAGTCGTTGTCGAGCAGCGGAATTCGGCTTGTGGTCTCGCTGTTCGATTCATTCACCAACTAATGAGACTCCAGGTCATTGCTGGGCGGTGCATCAACTGATATAATGAGAGGATATTGCATTTGACTGGGTGTGGGGGTTAAGCATGGCAGACGTTCGTGAACGACAGAAGAAGATTCGCAACTTTTCAATTATTGCCCATATAGACCATGGGAAATCAACGCTGGCAGACCGGATCTTGGAGTATACCGGGGCACTGTCCAACCGGGAGATGCAGCACCAGGTGCTCGACCAGATGGATCTGGAGCGGGAACGCGGCATTACGATCAAGCTGCAGGCGGTACGCCTGGCTTACCGCGCCGATGACGGCGAGGAATATTTGCTTAATCTGATCGACACGCCAGGGCATGTCGACTTCACGTATGAAGTATCGCGCAGCCTGGCGGCCTGCGAGGGCGCGCTGCTCGTGGTGGATGCGGCGCAGGGAATCGAAGCGCAGACATTGGCCAACGTCTATCTGGCGCTGGATAATAATCTGGAGATTCTCCCTGTTATCAACAAGATCGATCTGCCGAGCGCCGAGCCGGAGCGCGTCAAGCAGGAGATTGAGGATGTTATCGGGCTGGATGCGAGTGAGGCGGTGCTTGCTTCGGCGAAGGCCGGTATCGGCATCAAGGAAATATTGGAGCAGGTCGTCAAGCAGGTGCCCGCTCCGACAGGTGACCCGGATGAGCCGCTTAAGGCGCTCATATTCGATTCCCACTACGATCCGTACAAGGGCGTTATTGTCTATGTGCGCGTAATGGATGGTAGCATCAAGGCCGGCAAGAAAATTCGCTTCATGGCGACAGGCGCCGAGTTCGAGGTGATCGAGGTTGGCGCCTTCAAGCCGCGGATGACGATCGTCGACGAATTGGCTGTCGGCGATGTTGGCTTCGTCGTCGCCGGCATCAAGAATGTGAAGGACACGCGCGTCGGGGATACGATCACCGAAGCGAAGCGTCCGGCTCCTGAGCCGCTTCCTGGCTATCGCCGCATCAATCCGATGGTATTCTGCGGTCTGTACCCGATCGAGACGCAGGACTACAACGATCTGCGCGAGGCGCTGGAGAAGCTGGAGCTGAATGACGCATCCCTGCGCTATGAGCCGGAGACGTCCACGGCGCTGGGCTTCGGATTCCGTTGCGGATTCCTGGGGCTGCTCCATATGGAGATTATCCAGGAGCGTATCGAGCGGGAATTCAATATTCCGCTCATTACAACGGCGCCGAGCGTGGTCTACCGCGTAACCCTGACCAATGGCGAGATGATCGAGATCGACAATCCGTCCAACTACCCGGAGGCCGGGAAGCTTGAGTTTGTCGAGGAGCCGTATGTGAAGGCTTCGATCATCGTGCCTAACGATTTCGTGGGCTCCATCATGGAGCTGTGTCAGGGCAAGCGCGGCGAATTTGAGAATATGGAGTACCTGGATACCAATCGCGTCACGATCGTGTATCATATTCCATTGTCAGAGATCGTCTATGACTTCTTCGACCAGCTCAAGTCGAGCACGAAGGGCTACGCTTCGTTCGACTACGAGGTGGCAGGCTACCGCAGATCGAATCTGGTCAAGATGGACATTATGCTCAACAGCGAGCAGGTGGACGCGCTGTCGGTCATCGTGCACCGCGACCGTGCGTATCACCGTGGACGCGCTATCTGCGAGAAGATGAAGGAGCTGATCCCGCGCCAGATGTTCGAGGTGCCTGTGCAAGCTTCGATCGGCACCAAGGTCATCGCGCGCGAGACAGTGAAGGCGATGCGCAAGAACGTGCTTGCCAAATGCTATGGCGGCGATATTAGCCGGAAGCGCAAGCTGCTGGAGAAGCAGAAGGAAGGCAAGAAGCGGATGAAGCAGGTCGGCAGCGTCGAGGTGCCTCAGGAGGCATTCATGGCGGTGCTCAAGATCGACGAATAGTCTGCATCCGCATGAATCAAGAAGACAGGCAGGACATGCAAGTCCAGGGGGAGAGCGCTGCTCTCCCCTGCTTGCGTCAGCGGGAAAGGAGCGAGGATGATGCGGACACAGCCTCCGAAGGCGCTGTATATTCATATACCATTTTGTACGAACAAGTGCTTTTATTGCGACTTTAATTCCTTCGTGCTCAAGGGGCAGCCAGTGGAGGACTACCTGGAGGCGCTGGAGCGGGAGATGGTGCGGACGGTAGAGACGCTGCCGCCCCAGACGATTGAGACGGTGTTTGTCGGTGGCGGCACGCCTACGGTATTAACACCTCCGCAGATGGAACAGTTTTTGGCGGCGGTACGCCGCCATTTTCCATTGTCGGAGCACGTGGAATTCACGATGGAGGCCAACCCTGGTACGACAGATCCTGAGAAGCTGCGCGTCATGCGTGCAGGAGGCGTGAACCGCATTAGCTTTGGCGTTCAGTCCTTCGACAATCATCTACTGGAGCGGATCGGCAGGATTCATAATGTGGACGATGTGTATCGCAGCATCGACAATGCCAGGGCGGCGGGCTTTGACAATCTGTCGATCGACCTGATGTTTAATCTGCCTGACCAGACGCTCTCCACGCTGGATGACAGCGTGAGCAAGGCGCTGGAGCTTGGGCTGCCGCATTACTCGCTATATGGGCTGAAGGTAGAGGAGAATACGCTATTCCATACGCTCTATCAGCGGGACGAGCTGCCGCTGCCCTCTGAGGATGAGGAGCTGGAGATGTATCTGCTTATTATGAACCGGCTGAAGCAGGCCGGACGGGAGCAGTACGAGATCAGCAACTTTGCCCTGCCTGGCTTCGAGAGCCGCCATAATATGACGTACTGGCGCAATGAGCCTTACTATGGTCTGGGCGCCGGCGCACACGGCTATGATGGTAGCTGGCGTCATATTAATGTCAAGGGTGTCCAGGCCTATAATGACGCTGCTGCGCGCGGTCTGCCGCGGCTCGAGACGCGCCAGGTGGAGCTGTCCGAGTCGATGGAGGACTTTATGATGGTGGGCTTGCGTCTGCTGTCTGGTGTGACAGCCGAGCGGTTCCGGCAGCAGTATCCGGGGTATGAGATGGGCGAGCGCTTCGGTGACACGCTGGAGCGGCTTGTTGCAGGCGGATTGCTTGAGTTCATCGCTCCCGAGAATCGGTACCGGCTAACGGAACGGGGTGTGCTGCTGGGCAATGAAGTATTCGGGGCGTTTATCAGTTGAAAAAACAGTATTGAATATATAAACCTTATGTTGTATATTTATTCATATTGTTATAGAGAAGGAAGGTTGCGATAGGATGTCAACAAGGTGGAGGGAAGCAATGCAGACGGTTGTGTGCAGGAAGGCTACGGGGGCAGATGTGGAGGCTTTATACGAACTGATTGAGGATTATGCGCAAAAAGGAATTATGCTTCCGAGGTCGCGCCAGGCTCTCTCCAGACTAATTGACACCTTTGTCGTAGCCGAGATTGATGAGCAGATTGTGGGCTGCGGCTCCTTGTTCCAGCTCGGCGCTGATCTGGTCGAGATTCGCTCGCTGGGGATTACAGATGGACATAAGGGGCAAGGAATCGGCAGCAAGCTGATGGAGAAGCTGCTGGAGGAGGCGGGGCGGCAAGGGCTGCCCAAGGTGATGGCGCTCACCTATGAGGTCAGCTTCTTCCTCAAGAACGGCTTCCATGTCGTGGACAAAGAGATTTTCCCGGAGAAGGTATGGACGGACTGTGTGAATTGTCCGAAGCAGCACGCCTGTGATGAGATTGCGGTATTGCGCGTGCTCGAATAGCAGCGATGCCATGCTAGCGGCTTCCGCATAAAATATGCCAGTTAAAATGCTGAACTGACTTGACAACGCTCGAGTTGGTTTGGTATTTTTGTAATAACGATTAGCACTCTAGCTCAATGAGTGCTAACGAGGGAGATGAGAGGATCATTGTATATTGATGGGAGGGGTTCGAAATGCTGACTGAAAGGCAAAAAATGATTCTCAATGCGATCGTGGACGATTACATCCGTTCAGCAGAACCTGTCGGCTCGCGCAGTATTTCCAAGCGGGGCGGCGTAGGCTTTAGTCCGGCCACCATACGCAATGAGATGGCGGACCTTGAGGATTTGGGCTTTTTGGAGCAGCCGCATACTTCTGCGGGGCGTGTCCCTTCCACCAAAGGCTACCGCTATTATGTTGATCATCTCGTCAAGCTCGGAGAGGTAAGCGAACAGGAGCTGGATCGAATCCGTACCTTCCTGGCGGACAAGATGAATCAGATGGAGCAGGTCATACAGCATGCGGCAACTATTTTGTCTAATATGACAAACTATACATCCATCGTGCTCGGGCCGGAGACGTTCAGCAATACGCTGAAGCATTTTCAATTGGTGCCGCTGAACGAGAACACAGCAGTCGCGATCATCGTAACCAATACCGGACACGTCGAGAACCGGACGGTATCGATTCCAAGCGGAATAGATATGTCGGAGATGGAGAAGGTAACTCGCATCTTGAACGAGAAGCTGGCCGGCGTTCCGTTTGCCCGGCTTCGTTCCCGCCTGTACTCGGAGATTGGGCAGGAGCTGGGTCGATATGTGAGCCATTATGAGGACTTCATGAATATTCTCAGCAATGTGCTTACTTCCAGCGAGAGTGACAGCCGCGTCATCGTGAGCGGCACCTCCAATATGCTGATTCAGCCGGAGTTCAAGGACGTTGACAAGGTCAAGACGCTGCTGGAGCTGTTCGATGAGCAGCCTGCACTGCTCAAGCTGGTTTCATCCTCCCCTGGAGGCATTCAGGTGAAGATCGGCTCTGAAAATAATCATGAAGCCATTACCAACTGCTCGCTCATTACAGCTACGTATACCATCGATGGCCACTCGCTTGGCACGATTGGCATACTGGGTCCGACCCGGATGGAATACGGCAAGGTGATCAGTCTGCTGGATGTCCTGTCCAAGGATATGGCTGTCTTGCTCGGCAAATGGTATAAATAAGATTGGACTATAATAAGGAGGTGAAGCATTCGTGACCACGAATAAGGACATCGTCAACGAGCAAGAGACGGTGAATGAGGAAATCGAACAGACCGCGCAGGCGGCTGAGGAGATAGAGGCGGAGGAGCAGACAACCGCTTCGCAAGACTCTTCCTCTACAGAGGAAGATGACGTTAGACTGAATGAACTGCATAAGCAGGTGGAGGATGCCCAGCAGCGCGCGCTGCGTGCTCAGGCAGACTTCGACAACTATCGCCGTCGCACGATCAAGGAGAAGGAGGAGCTGGCGCAGTACGCTTCTATGAAGCTGATTACTGAGCTTCTTCCGGTAATTGACAATTTCGAGCGTGCGCTCACCGCTGCCCAGACAGCGGAGGACAAGGACTCTTTCATTAAAGGTGTCGATATGATCTTCCGCCAGTTCAACCAGGTTCTCCAGCAGGAAGGGCTTGCCCAGATGGAGACTGTAGGCCAGCCGTTCAACCCGGACTTCCATCAAGCCATTATGCAGGTGGAATCCGATGAGCATGAGGAAGGCATTGTTGTCGAAGAGGTTCAACGCGGTTATATGTTAAAAGATAAAGTATTGCGGCCTGCGATGGTAAAAGTAAGCGGCTAACGTGCAATGGACAATGACAAGGAGGAGCTTGTATGAGCAAAGTAATCGGTATTGACCTTGGAACCACCAACTCTTGCGTAGCGGTTATGGAAGGCGGCGAGGCCGTCGTTATCCCGAACCCGGAAGGAAACCGCACGACTCCGTCTGTAGTGGGCTTCAAGAAGGACGGAGAGCGGATTGTTGGCGAATCAGCAAAACGCCAAGCGATCACTAACCCTGACCGCACAGTTATCTCTATTAAGCGTCATATGGGCTCCAGCTACAAGGAGAAAATTGACGACAAGGAATTTTCGCCGCAGGAGATTTCGGCAATCATTCTGCAGAAGCTCAAGTCGGATGCCGAGGCCTATCTGGGTCAGCCTGTAACTCAAGCGGTTATCACAGTACCAGCATACTTCAACGACAGTCAACGTCAAGCGACGAAGGACGCAGGCAAGATCGCCGGTCTGGAAGTGCTGCGTATCGTCAATGAGCCGACAGCAGCAGCACTTGCTTACGGCTTGGAGAAGGCAGAGGATCAGACCATTCTCGTGTATGACCTGGGCGGCGGTACATTCGACGTCTCGATTCTGGAGCTGGGCGATGGCTTCTTCGAAGTGAAAGCAACCAGCGGCGACAACAAGCTGGGCGGCGATGATTTCGACCAGGTGATCATCGATCATATGGTTGCCGAGTTCAAAAAAGAGCATGGCACGGATCTGTCCAAGGATAAAGCGGCTGTGCAGCGTCTGAAGGATGCGGCAGAGAAAGCGAAGAAGGAACTGTCCGGCGTGCTGACGACGACCATCTCGCTGCCGTTCATTACGATGGTAGACGGGGTGCCGCAGCACTTGGAGATGAACCTGACCCGCGCCAAGTTTGAAGAGCTGGCAGCGCCGCTTGTAGAGCGCACGCTTGGCCCAACTCGCCAGGCTCTGAGCGATTCCGGCCTGTCCACCAGCGAGATCGACAAGATCGTCCTGGTTGGCGGCTCGACCCGTATTCCTGCTGTACAGGAAGCGATCAAGAAGCTGACCGGGAAGGACCCGCACAAGGGCGTGAACCCGGATGAGGTTGTAGCTCTGGGCGCTGCTGTTCAAGCAGGCGTACTGACTGGCGAAGTGAAGGACGTTGTTCTGCTTGACGTAACACCTCTGTCGCTGGGTATCGAAACGGCTGGCGGCGTGTTCACGAAGATGATCGAGCGTAATACGACCATTCCGACAAGCAAGTCCCAGGTGTTCTCCACCTATGCTGACAGCCAGACCAGCGTTGAGATTCACGTGCTGCAGGGCGAGCGCCAGATGGCTAACGGCAACAAGACGCTTGGACGGTTCATGCTGGGCGATATTCCGCCAGCACCGCGTGGCGTGCCACAGATCGAAGTTACCTTCGACATTGATGCCAACGGTATCGTGAACGTGTCTGCGCTCGACAAAGGCACAGGCAAGAGCCAGAAGATCACCATCACATCCTCCAGCGGACTGAGCGACGAAGAGATCGACCGCATGGTGAAGGATGCCGAGCTGAATGCTGAGGAAGATCGTCAGCGTCGCGAGCTTGTCGAAGCGAAAAATAACGGCGACCAACTGGTCTATACCGTAGAAAAAACCATCAAGGATCTTGGCGACAAGGCGGACGCAGGCGAAGTGGACAAAGCGAACGCAGCCAAGGAACAACTGAAAAAAGCGCTGGAGGGCGACAATCTCGATGAGATTAAAGCGGCGACCGAGGAGCTGACTCAAATCGTTCAACAGTTGTCTGTCAAGCTCTATGAGCAGGCGGCACAGGAGCAGCAGGCTCAAGGCGGCGAAGCCGGCGGAGATGCGAAGGGTAAAGATAATATAGTCGACGCCGATTACGAGGTTGTAGACGACAAAAAATAAAGCATGAGCTTAACTGCCCATGATCACGCAAGGTCAAAGTCCGTATCGGCTTTGACCTTCGTTGAAATATAAGGAAGAATAGGTTTTGCCCTTATTTTGGCTTATATTTCTACGTGAAACGGTTGTGTCCGTCTACCAACGGCAGCAACCGTTTGCGCTTGTGAATGGGGGTTGAACCGGCATGAACCAGTTGGGGGTGACTTGCATTGGCGGAGAAACGGGATTATTACGAGGTGCTTGGGATCGGCAAGGACGCCTCTGAGGATGATATTAAGAAATCATATCGGAAGCTGGCGCGGCAATACCATCCAGACGTCAATAAGGCGCCAGATGCGGAGGAGCGGTTCAAGGAGGTCAAGGAAGCCTATGATGTGCTAAGCGATGGCCAGAAACGGGCGACCTATGACCGCTACGGACATGTGGATCCGAATCAGGGCTTTGGCGGAGGCGGAGGCGGAGATTTCGGCGGCTTCGGCGATATTTTCGATATGTTCTTTGGCGGCGGCGGCGGACGGCGCGATCCGAACGCGCCGCAGCGGGGCAATGATCTGCAATATACGATGACGATTGAATTCAAGGAAGCGGTATTCGGCAAGGAGACGGATATTCAGATTCCGCGAACCGAGAGCTGTGATACCTGTCATGGCTCCGGAGCGAAGCCGGGCACAAGGCCAGAGACATGCGGCGTCTGTCACGGGTCTGGACAGCAGGAGGTCGTGCAGAACACGCCGTTCGGACGCATCGTGAACCGTCGCGCCTGTACGAACTGCTCCGGCACGGGCAAGGTGATCAAGGATCGCTGTACGACGTGTCAGGGCGCAGGCAAGGTGAAGAAGCAACGCAAGATTCATGTGAAGATTCCGGCAGGTGTGGACGAGGGCGCACAAATTCGTCTGTCTGGCGAAGGAGAGGCTGGCTTGCGCGGCGGCCCATCGGGCGACCTGTACATCGTCATTCGCGTCAAGCCTCATGATTTCTTCGAGCGCGATGGCGACGACATCTATTGCGAATATCCGCTAACATTTGCCCAGGCAGCGCTCGGCGATGAGATCGAGATTCCGACGCTGACGGAGAAGGTGAAGCTGAAAATTCCGGCGGGCACACAGACAGGCACCTATTTCCGTCTCAAGGGCAAAGGGGTGCCGCGACTGCGCGGCTATGGACAGGGCGATCAGCATGTTAAGGTGACGGTCGTCACGCCGACCAAGCTGACCGACGAGCAGAAGGAGCTGCTGCGCCAGTTCTCAGGCATGAATAACGAGGCGCCGCAGGAGCATCATGAATCGCTCTTCGAGAAAATGAAAAAAGCATTCCGCGGCGAGTAGTCCCGGCGGATATTGTCAGAAACAGGCGGAGCATATTCCGCCTGTTTCTGTTTAACAATAATGACGTTTGGCGATTACAACCAAGGAGGCTTGGCTACGCATGAAACAATCAGAAGCGATAACAGGCAGCACAGCAAGCAAGAATCGAAACGGCAAGCTGCCGGTAGCAGCGGCGGAGGATGTGGAGTTCTCCGCGGAGCAGGCTGATGCGGAGGATCTTGAGGCGCAGGAGCGCGCAGCAAAGGCCGACCGTCGGCAGCAGCTATGATGGAGCAGGTGCAAGCGGTATTTAGCGCGCAGCGGCAGGCCAGGGAAGCCGAGCTGAAGCTGCAATCGCTGCGTCTGCGGCCGAGTATGGGCGGCGATAATGGCATGACGTTGACGGCAGAGGTGTCCACCGAGCTGCTGGAGCGGGCGCTGCATGTCATAGATGATAGTGGCGGCACCGCTAGAGAGTGAGCGGCGGTGCAGCGGTACCGGTCGCGGAAAGCCATGCCCTTGGGGCAGTCCAGCGGCAGTAATCCAACAGCAGTATGTAAAGCAGCTCTCCCTTTCAAGCTGGTTGCTTGGGGGAGAGTTTTTGTGTCTACCTCATAAGGCGGCTCTAACCGTCTGTGTAGGGTAGCACAAGAACATGCTTTAATGCTTTGTGCCTCTGCGCCATCTGGTGTAAAATAGATAGCATTATAGGGGCAGTACATAGAGGAGGAAGCAAAGTTGAAGTGGCATGAAATAACGATCTCGACTTCCGAGCAGTCGATTGAGATGATTACGAATTTTTTGCATGAGCTGGATGCGGACGGGGTATCCATCGAGGAATCGGGGACGTTGAATCGCAAGCGGGATACCTCGCTGGGACAATGGTACGAGCATCCGCTGAATGATATTCCCGAGGGTCAGGCGGAGATTAAGGGCTACTTCCTGGAAGGAACGGATATGGTGGCGCTGGAGCGTCAACTGCGCGAGCAGATCGACGGGCTGCGCGAGTTCGGCATTGAGCCTGGCGACTATACGATCGCGCAGGCTATGGTGGACGAGGAGGACTGGTCGGAGGCGTGGAAGCAATATTTCAAGCCGCTGCGTGTGTCGGATCGGCTGACGATCAAGCCAACCTGGGAGGAGTACGAGCCTGGCGAGGGAGAGGCGATCATCGAGCTTGATCCGGGTATGGCCTTCGGTACGGGCACCCATCCGACGACGGCGTTATGTCTGCGGACGCTGGAGAAGGTGATTCAGGGCGGAGAGTCCGTCATTGATGTCGGCACCGGCTCAGGCATTCTGGCTATCGGGGCGTGCCAGTTGGGCGCGGATCGCGTGCTGGCGCTCGATCTGGACCCGATAGCTGTGAGCAGCGCGACCGAGAATGTGAAGCTGAATCGGCTGGAGAGCCGTGTGCAGGTGCATCTGAGCGATCTGCTGGGCGTCATCAATGCCCGGAACAGCGGAGCAGCAGGCGCGCCGGAATTAAATGTTCAGGTGCCCGTGGATCTGATTGTGGCCAACATTCTGGCCGAAATTATATTGTTGTTCGTCGAGGATGTCTATGCGGCGCTGAAGCCGGGCGGCATCTATATCGCTTCTGGCATCTACGAGAACAAGGAATCGGCCGTTGAGGAGGGGCTGGCAGCATCGGGCTTTGAGGTGCTGGAGCGCTACCGCGAGGATAACTGGATTGCCTTCGTGGCAAGAAAGCCGCAGGTGTAGTCCGTGGAGCTGCTGGAACGCTGGACATGGTATCCGCTGGAGGATCTGCCGTTCATCGTGCTCGTGCTGATCATTGCGTTCAGCTTGCATGAATGGGCGCATGCCTATTCCGCCTACAAGTTCGGCGACCGCACCGCATACAACGAAGGGCGGGTCACACTGGACCCGCGCGCGCATCTGGATGTGGTTGGCACACTGCTGATTCTGATTGCGGGCTTCGGCTGGGCGCGGCCGGTTCCGGTCAACCGGAATCGCTTCAAGCATCCGCGTGTGATGGGGATTATCGTCTCTGCTGCCGGCCCGCTCAGCAATCTGCTGCTGGCGATCATCGGCATCACGGCTGTCTATGCGCTCAACCAGGCGGAGCTGCTGTATGCCGGCTCGCCGGGGGTGACGAAGGCGCTAATTCACTTTTTATATTATTTGATTACGATGAATTTGCTGCTGTTTCTGTTCAATCTGATTCCGCTGCCGCCGCTTGATGGCTATCGCATCATCTCCGATGTGCTGCCACAGCGCGTGCGCCTGCGCTTGGAGCAGCAGGAGCAGTGGGGAATGTTTATTTTCCTGCTCATCGTATTCATTCCACCGCTGCGCGCGGTGACGCTCGATCCGCTGTTTGCGCTGTCCGGGCCGATTCGGGGAGCGTTTCAGTCGATGCTGGAGCTGGTTTTTGCCCCGGTAGACTGGACGCAGTTCATCCTGACATTCATGCGCTAAGCTGGCGGCAGGAAAAACATTAAGTGTGGCATATGCAGCGCAAAACGTGTATGATGAAGCTTGGAACTTGAACAAATGAGGGATTGGCGATATGCAGCGATACTTTATTGCGCCGGAGCAATTCGGAGAACATACAGTAATGATAGATGGCGAGGATGCCCATCATCTGCTCAAGGTGATGCGGATGAAGGCCGGAGATGAGATTATCGTCTGCGATGGCCTGGGCAAGTCTGCTAGGGCTAAGCTGACGGTGCTGCAAGCTGGACAGGCTGAGGCGGACATTACCGAGTGGCTGGAGGCGTCCGCTGAGCCGCTGTGGAAGGTGACGGTCGCGCAGAGTCTGCCCAAGGGGGACAAGCTGGAGACGGTCATTCAGAAGGGAACAGAGGTGGGAGCTGCGGCTTTCATCCCCTTCCAATCGGATCGCAGCATCGTGCAGTATGATGGCAAGAAAGAGGAGAAACGTCGGCAGCGCTGGAGCAAGATTGCCAAGGAGGCTGCCGAGCAGGCGCATCGCGAGATTATTCCGCATATCGGCGAGGTGCATAGCTGGAAGCAGTTGCTGCAGCGGATGGCGGAGTTCGATCTGGTGTTGTTCTGCTATGAGAAGGAAGGCGGAGCTGCAGGCAGCGGCATCGCCGATGCGGCACGGTCATTTCACCGGAGCCGCGGCGAGGGCCAAGAAGCGTCCATCCTGCTGGTCGTGGGGCCAGAGGGCGGGTTCACCTCGCAGGAGGCGGAGCAGGCGCTGGCGGGCGGCGCGCAGCTCGCGGGTCTTGGCAAGCGAATATTGCGGACAGAGACAGCGGCACTCGTAGGGCTGACCTGTCTGATGTACGAATCCAATGAGATGGGAGGAGCATGAAGACCATGCCATCTGTAGCTTTTTATACACTGGGCTGTAAAGTGAACTTTTATGATACGGAGGCCATCTGGCAACTGTTCAAAAACGAAGGGTATGAGCAGGTTGATTTTGAATCGACCGCTGACGTATACCTGATTAATACATGTACGGTGACGAATACAGGGGACAAGAAGAGTCGGCAGATTATTCGCCGTGCGGTGCGCCGCAACCCGGATGCGATCATCGCGGTGACCGGCTGCTATGCGCAGACATCCCCGGCCGAGATTCTGGCAATTCCCGGCGTCGATCTGGTGATCGGCACGCAGGATCGCGAGAAGCTGATGGACTTCGTCCAACAGATTCATACCGAGCGCAAGCCGGTCAATGCGGTGCGCAACATTATGAAGACCCGCCAGTTCGAGGAGCTGGATGTGCCGGATTTTGCCGAGCGCACGCGCGCGTTCTTGAAAATTCAGGAGGGCTGCAACAACTTCTGCACCTTCTGCATCATTCCATGGTCGCGGGGCTTGTCGCGCAGTCGTGAGGCGCAGAGCGTGCTGAATCAGGCGCGCCAGCTTGTGGCTGCAGGCTACAAGGAGATCGTGCTGACGGGCATTCATACGGGCGGCTATGGAGATGATCTGGACAACTACCGTCTGTCCGATCTGCTGGAGGATCTGGACAAGGTGGATGGTCTGGAGCGGATACGGATCAGCTCGATCGAGGCCAGTCAGATTGACGAGAAAATGATTGAGGTGCTGAACCGTTCGGACAAAATGTGCCATCATCTGCACATCCCGCTGCAGGCAGGCAATGATGATGTGCTGAAGCGGATGCGCCGCAAATATACAACAGCAGAGTTCGCGGAGAAAATCCGGCTGCTGCACGAAGCGATGCCTGGCGTAGCGATTACGACCGATGTCATCGTGGGCTTTCCGGGCGAGACGGACGAGATGTTCGAGGAGGGCTACCGCTTCATGGAGCAACTGGGCTTTGCGGAGATGCATGTATTCCCGTACTCCAAGCGGACAGGAACCCCGGCTGCGCGTATGGAGGATCAGGTGGACGAGGAGGTCAAGAATGAACGCGTCCATCGGTTGATCGATCTGTCCGAGCGGATGCAGCTTGCCTATGCAGAGCAATTTGTCGGACAGGTGCTGGATGTTATACCGGAACGTGACTATAAGGGTGCGCCGGGCACCGGCTACATTATGGGCTACTCGGGCAACTATCTGCAGCTCGTATTCGAAGGCTCGGAGGAGCTGATCGGACAGCTATGTCGCGTGAAGGTGACTGAGGCCGGCGTCAATGAATGCCGTGGACAACTGGTGCGGGTCATGGAGAGTCAGCCAGCCGCCTCGGGGCTGCGCGTATCTGCGGGCTAATCGCGACGCGGAGGCTTCAGCAATGAATGCCGTGGGCAACTGGTCCAGGTCATGGAGAGTTAGCCCGCGGCTCCGGGACTACGTGTGTCTGTGGGCTGAACCGGGAATCGGGCTTGGTTTGTCAGGGTGAAGGATAGCGAACAGGCAGCCTTCAGCGCAGACTGATGAAGAGACAATGGTAGCTCGTACAGATGTGAGCGGCCTAGAGTGTGTATGCAAACTCTCGGCAGGGGGCTGAGCTTAACTGGCGGCTACCTGCAATTTGCTATATTTAATAGGCAGCGGTGCAAGGATTTTATCAGACAGGCCCGGTATGCGGGTGCTGGCGGTAAAATCCTTGTTGCGCATAAGATCAGAGAAATGAGGGGCGAACTCATGTTGGAAATTTCAGCCGGCGGCGTCGTGTACCGACGCTTGAACAACGAGCTGCAGGTTCAGTTGATTCAGGACCGCTACGGGAAAATTTCGCTTCCGAAAGGAAAGATGGAGGCCGGGGAGACGGTAGAGCAGACTGCGCTGCGGGAGATCGAAGAGGAGACGGGCATGGTCGGGCGCATCGTGGAGCCGATCGATCAGATCAAGTATCGTTATTATGACGCGGTCAAGGGTGCTGTGGACAAGGAAGTACACTATTATCTCGTCGAGGCGGTCGGCGGCGAGCTGCATGCCCAGGTGGAGGAGATCCGCGGCGTAGAGTGGTTCACGCCTCAGGAGGCCTGGCGTCGCCAGAAGCAGTCCGGGTATGACAATAATGACCGCATACTGGCCGGTGCCCTGAGGCTGCTGGGGATACAGGTATAATATCGATGTATGAGCTACCAGACCAAGGCGAGGGTGCTCGGCGGCAGCCCTCTGCTGCGCATATAGGCCCTGTCAGGGCAGAAGGAGAATGGAACTTGAACGAGAGAGCAAAGGTTGTATTGAAGAAAAACCGCAAGCCCCGCCTGGAGCAGGGGCATCCTTGGATCTATGCCGGGGAGATCGAGCGTCTTGAGGGTATAGCCGAGCCGGGAGGTCTGGTGGATGTAGTCGATCATCGCGGGCGGTATGCGGCCACAGGCTACTGGAACGAGCAGTCGCAGATTCGGGTGCGCATCGTCGCATATGAGCCGATCGGGGAGATGGATACGGCTTTCTTCGCCCAGCGCCTGACACGCTGCAAGCAGCATAGAGAACGGTTTGCGCCGGATGCGGCGGATTGCAGGCTCGTCTATGGCGAGGCTGATTTCTTGCCGGGGCTGACCGTCGATCGGTTCGGCGGTGTGCTGGTCGTGCAGGTGTTGACCCTGGGCATGGAGATTCGTCGCGAGCAGCTCCAGGAGGCGCTGGTGCAGGTATTTGCCCCGGAGGGCATCTATGAGCGCAGCGATGTCGGTGTCCGCAGGCTTGAGGGGCTGGAGGAGCGCACCGGCGTATGGTATGGAGAATGTCCGCGGTTGATCGAGATCATGGAGAATGGCCTGCGGCTGGAAGTGGACATTGTCGAGGGGCAGAAAACCGGCTATTTCTATGACCAGCGCGAGAATCGCGCGGCCATTGCACCGCTTATGACCGGATGGGGCGCTCGCAGCGGCATTCGCCTTGCTCAGTTGGAGACGGATAACGGCGCGCCCGAGGGAGCGGGTCTGGTGCCGGTCAATGCGAACGGCAAGCCCGTCACCTTCCCTTACTGGGATGGCGCTACCGTGCTGGAGTGCTTCGCACATACTGGTAGCTTTACGCTGCACGCCTGCAAATACGGTGCGAAGAAGGTCACATGTCTGGATGTATCGGAGCATGCCATTGAGACTGCCCGGCGCAATGTGGAGCGCAACGGCTTTGGCGACCGGGTGGAGTTTGTTGTGGCGGATGCCTTTGACTACCTTCGGACGCAGGTCAAAGGGCTGGAGGAGCGGCGAGCGCGCTCGGCTGCTGACAGCTCGAAGGTGGATACCTCGAGGCCGCTTGGAGGAACCGGGCGAACCTTCGATGTCGTCATCCTCGATCCGCCGGCTTTTGCCAAGACGAAGTTGGCCGTCGAAGGCGCATGCCGCGGCTACAAGGACATTAATCTGCAGGGCTTGAAGCTGGTGAACGAGGGCGGTTACCTGGTGACGGCAAGCTGCTCTTATCATATGCGGCCCGAGCTGTTTCTGGAGACGATCCAGGCGGCGGCAGCCGATGCGGGCAAGACGCTGCGGCTGGTGGAATGGCGTGCCGCAGGCAAGGATCATCCGCAGCTTCTGGGCGTGAGCGAGGGACATTATTTGAAGTTTGCGATTTTTGAAGTATACAGCAGAGAGAAGCTATAACAGCGCCAGGCGGCGGGCTGCTGTCCGCATGAGGGCGGCCGCTGTACGCCGGGCCGGGGAGAGGGATGTGCTGGTGGAACAGAAGCTATATGAGTTTGCCTGCAAGCTGGCAACGGATGTGGGACAGTTCATACTGTCCAGGATGGACGAGCGCGCTGCCTACGAGCAGAAGACGAATGAGTCCGATCTGGTTACGGCTGTGGACAAGGCGAGCGAAGCGATGCTGATGGGGCGGATAGCTGCACAGTACCCGGAACACTGGGTGTTGTCGGAGGAGACGGATGGCGAGGGGGATTCCTATGAGAAGCTGCGCGCTTGCGGCGACGGGTACGGCTGGATACTCGATCCGATCGACGGGACGACGAATTTCATTCATGGCGTGCCGCATTTTGCTGTATCCATAGGTATCGTGAAGGACGGGCAGCCGCTGATCGGTGCGGTATATAGTCCGCTGACGGGCGAGCTGTTCTCGGCGCGCGCCGGTCACGGGGCCTACCGGAACAACGAGCCGATCCGCGTAGGCGGCGAGACGCGGCTGTCGCAGGCGCTGCTTGCAACCGGCTTTCACTCCGGAGATTGGCACGCGGGCTCTGCTGTGCTGCCGGAGGTGGCGCAGATGGTCGGGCGCTGCCGCAATCTGCGCATGACCGGGGCGGCGAGCCTCGATATGTGCTGGGTAGCGATGGGGCGGCTCACGGGCTATTGGCACCGTGGGCTGCATCCATGGGACAGCGCTGCGGGCACCATTATCGTCAGGGAAGCAGGCGGCAAAGTGACCGATGAGCGCGGGGAGCCGTATGCGATGACAGAATTTACGATGGTGGCGACGAACGGTTCCATTCATGAAGAGCTGCAAAGCACACTGTTCGCAGTCCGCTAATCGGCAGACTATGTTCTCTGGCATGTCGCCCGGATGAATGGGATATTGGCATCTGCTGCGCTGATCGCAGTAGATGCCGTTTTTGTATTTGTGGATGAATTCGGCATGGAAACATCTGTTTGGTTATGGTGTGAAAATACCGGTCTCTATGGTAAAATGAGTGACATCCAACAAGAAATAGATTCGGAGAAATGGAGGGGATGGCTATGTCGCTTCGCCTCGTGCTGGGTCGATCCGGCGCAGGAAAGACAAGCACCTGTATGAAGGACATCCGCCAGCAATTGCAGATGGAGCCGACAGGCGATTCGTTAATTATGCTGGTGCCTGAGCAGGCGACCTTTCAGACGGAGTACGAGCTGCTGGCTCAAGCTGGCGTGAGCGGGACGATCCGCGCACAGGTGCTCAGCTTTCGGCGGCTGGCGCTGCGTGTCATGCAGGAGACGGGTGGTACGGCGCTCGTGCCGATTACGGAGAATGGCAAGCATATGCTGCTCTACAAGCTCATTAGCCGCGCCAGCAAGCAGTTGAAGCTGTTCGCTGGAGCGGCTGAGCAGCATGGCTTCATCGAGAAGCTGAACGAGCTGCTCGCGGAGTGGAAGCGATATGGGGTACAGGCTGATCATGTGCCGCTCCGTGAGGAAGAAAGCCCGCTTGCATCGGGCCCACGCGAGGGGGTGCTGCTCGGTCGCAAGCTGCATGATCTGCACTATATCTATCAGGCGCTGGAGCAGGAGCTGGAGGGGAAATATATCGACTCGGAGGATTATCTGAGCTGGCTGACCAAGGGCAGCGCGGAGGCGGAGCTGCTGCGCGGCGCCCACATCTGGGTTGATGGCTTCGACAGCTTCACGCCCAAGGAGCTGGAGGCGCTCGGACAACTGCTCCAGCATGCTCGACATGTAACCATTACACTCCATCTGGAGAGGCCATACGCGGCCAGTGAGGCGGTGCACGAACTGGATCTGTTCTACACCCCTGCCCGCACCTGCCAGCAGTTGTTGCTGCTGGCGGAGCAGCTCGGCATTGAGGTAGAGGAGCCTGTTGTGCTCGCTGGGGTGCCGCGGCGGTTCGCCGCAAGTCTGGCGCTTGCCCATCTGGAGCAGCACTATGAGCAGCGCATGCCGTTGCTGGATACGGGTCGCCGTACCGGAGGCGGGCGCAGAGTGGAGGACGAGCTGTCGGTTCATGCGGCAGTCAGTCGCCGCGCCGAGGTGGAGGCCTGCGCGCGCGATCTGCGGATGCGAGTGCAGGAGCAGGGACTGCGCTGGCGGGACTGCATGATTATGGCGCGCGATGCGGCGGATTACAATGACTATATCGGAGCGGTCTTTGCTGACTATGGTATCCCGTTCTACCTCGATCAGTCGAGCAAGGCGCTGCAGCATCCACTGACCGAATTCATTCGCTCGGCCTTGGAGACGACAATTGAGGGCTGGCGATATGAAGCGGTGTTTCGCTGCATCAAGACGGAGCTGCTCATGCCGGAGGACGGACGGCTCACCCGCGAATCATTTGATCGGCTGGAGAATTATGTGCTGGCCGTCGGCATCGACGGCAAGTCATGGAGCAATGAGAGCCGTTGGAAGCCGCTCGTGTTCGATCCGCTCGAGGGGAAGGGCGGCGAGATTCGAGCCTCCGATCTGGAGCAAATGGAGGAGCTGATGGCGGCGCGCGCGGCTGTGATCGAGCCGTTGCAGCGGTTCGAGCGGCAGCTTCGGCGCGCAGCCGATGTGGAGGGCATGTGCCGGGCTGTCTATCGGCTGCTGGATGAGATCGGAGCGGCGGAGCGGCTGGAGCAATGGAGCCAGCGCGACACGCTGCGTGGTGATCTGGTGCGCGCCCGCCAGCACAGGCAGTTGTGGGATGGCGTCATGAACCTGCTTGATCAGCTTGTGGAGCTGACGGGGGAGGAGAAGCTGCCGCTAGCGCTGTTCGGCGGCATGCTGGAGGCGGGGCTTGAGAGCCTTCAGATCGCCTCCATTCCTCCCACGCTCGATCAGGTGCTCATTGGGAGCCTCGACCGTACCCATACGGGCGATATTCGCATCTGTTATGTGCTGGGAGCCAATGACGGCGTGCTGCCGATGCGGCACAAGGAGGATGGCCTGCTCACAGAGCAGGAGCGGGAGAAGCTTGCGGCCTCCGGGATGCCGCTCGCTCCCGGGGCGCGCAGAAGGCTGCTCGATGAGCGATATCTGATCTATAAGGCGCTCACAAAGCCCTCCCAGCATCTGTGGGTAAGCTACGCCTTGTCTGATGAGGAGGGCAAGAGTCTGCTTCCGTCGGAGCTGATCCATTTCCTCCGTCTCATGTATCCGGGGCTGCGGGTACAGATGCTCCCGGCTGAGCCGCAGGCAGGTATGACTCCAGGTGAGCAGCTTGCCTTTGCAGCTATTCCGCAGCGTGCGCTGTCGCATCTGCTAGGGCAGCTTCGGCTCTGGCAGCAGGGGCAGGAGATCGCGGAGGAATGGTGGGAGCTGTACAACTGGCTGGCTGCGCACCCGGAATACAGCAAGCGTCTGCGGGCGCTGCTGACGGCGCTCTTCTATACGAATGAGGAGCAAGAGCTGTCTGCGAATATTGCCGAGGGCTTGTATGGCTTGCGCCTGCAGGCGAGCGTATCGCGGCTGGAGCGGTTCGTCTCCTGCCCGTTCCAGCACTTTGCCATTCACGGCCTCAAGCTGCGCGAGCGACAGTTGTACAGGCTGGGCGCGCCCGACATCGGTCAGTTGTTCCATGCGGCGCTGAGCAAGCTGGCGGCCAGTCTGGGCGAGAGCTGGGGGAGAGCTACGGAGCGGCAGTTGCGCAGCGAGGCTGCGGCGGCGGTGGAGGAGCTTGCGCCGCGACTGCAATCCAATATCCTGACCAGCAGCAGTCGTTTTCAATATATGGCTCGCAAGCTGACGGAGATCGTCTCCCAGGCTGCGGTTGTATTGGGCGAGCATGCGCGGCGGGCGCAATTCGTCCCGGTCGGCCTGGAGCTGGATTTTGGCCGCGAGGGCGGCTTGCCGCCGCTCGTGCTGCCTGTCGATGGGCAGCGAGAGCTGGAGCTGATCGGACGGATCGATCGCGTCGATGCAGCCGAGACGGAGGAAGGCGTGCTGCTGCGCGTGCTCGATTACAAGTCCTCGCAGACCTCGCTCCGGCTGGAGGAGGTAGCTTATGGCTTGTCGCTGCAGTTGCTGGCATATCTGGATGTGCTGATCACTCATGCACCGCTCTGGCTGGGACGACCGGCCAAGCCTGCAGGCGTGCTGTACTTTCATGTGCACAACCCGCTGCTTAGCTCAGCAAACCGTCTGGAGGAGGAGGAAGCCCGCAAGCAGCTTCTCAAGCGGTTCAAGCTGAAAGGGCTGGTGCTCGCAGATGGCGAGGCGGTGCGGATGATGGACGGCGAATTGGAATCCGGCTATTCGGAGCTGCTGCCTGTCGCGCTCAAGCGGGACGGAGGGTTCTACAGCAGCTCGTCCGTCGTTACCGATGAGCAATGGCGTCAGTTGCGCGGCTCGGTGCGGCGGACGATTCGCTCGATCGGCAAGCGGATCGCACAGGGGGAGGTAGCGATTGCCCCATACAAGATGGGGGACAAGGCTCCATGCGCGTACTGCGCCTACAAGCCGGTCTGCCAGTTCGATCCGCTGTTCGCGGGAAATCAATATGTCCGGCTGGCCAAATGCTCTGATGCGAAGGTGTGGGAGACGTTAGCGGCTGGAGGAGAGGAGGGGGAACATGAATTCATCCCATCTGATGAAGCCTCCGGGCAGCACCTGGACGGATGAGCAATGGCAGGCAATTACGGCCGGAGGAAGCGACATTCTGGTGGCGGCTGCGGCGGGCTCCGGCAAGACGGCAGTGCTGGTCGAGCGGATTATCCGCAAAATATCAGGGAGCACCGATGTCGATCGGCTGCTTGTGGCAACCTTTACCAAGGCGGCGGCAGCCGAGATGAAGGAGCGTATTCGCTTGGCGCTCGAGAGGGCGCTGGAGCAAGACCCGGCTTCCGAGCATCTGCGGCGCCAGCTTGCGCTGATTAACCGGGCGGCGATCACGACGCTTCATTCCTTCTGCATGGATGTTATTCGTCGCTATTATCCATTGATCGGACTCGATCCCGGCTTTCGTATTGCCAATACAACGGAGGCGGAGCTGCTGCGGATGGAGGTGCTGGACCGATTGCTGGAGCAGCGGTACACCGAAGCGGCCTCGCAGGAGGATCATCCGTTCATTCGACTGGTGGATGATTATGGCGGCGAGCGGGGGGATGAGCCTCTCTATCGGCTTGTGCTGCAATTGTACGATTTTTCGCGCAGCCATCCGTGGCCGGATCAGTGGCTGGAGTCAGCGGCCGAGCTGTTCAAGCCGCATGAGGAGGATGAGCTGGCGAAGACGCGCTGGATGGATGGCTTGACACGCGAGCTGCGGCTTGCGCTGGAGGGAGCCTGCGCAATGGCGCGGCAGGCGATCGGAATTGCGAAGCTGCCAGGAGGGCCCGCTGGCTATACCGCTCAACTGGAGGAGGATCTTGCGCTGCTTGAGACGCTGCTGCAGGGGGTGCGGGAGCTGCCGTGGCAGCAATGGCAGGCGTCCTTCCAGAGTGCGCAGCTCGGCCGTCTGAAGCCGCTGAAGAAGGGGAGTTATGACGAGCAGCTTCAGGAGACGGTCAAGGAGCTGCGCGAGCAGATGAAGGAGCTGCTCGCGCAGACGAAGGGGGAGCTGGCGGCGCGCAGGCCGGAGGAATTCGCAGCCGAGCTGGCGGCGCTGGGGCCGCAGATGAAGGAGCTGTCGCGGCTTGTCATCGATTTTGCTGCTGCTTACGAGGAGGCCAAACGCAAGCGCAGCCTGCTCGATTTTGGCGATCTGGAGCACTACTGTCTGCGTATTCTGCGCGATCCGTCATCGACGGAGAAGCAGGTGCTGCCTTCGGCCGCCGCGCTGGAGTATCAGCAGCAATTTGACGAAATTTTGCTGGATGAATATCAGGATACGAACATGGTGCAGGAAGCGATTGTATCCCTCCTGTCAAGACGCTCCCCAGGCAATCGGTTCATGGTGGGCGATGTGAAGCAGTCGATCTATCGCTTTCGGCTGGCAGAGCCAAACCTGTTCCTGCACAAGTACAAGTCGTTCGCTGAGGAAGGCGGCGGCGGACTGCGCATCGACCTGGCTCGCAACTTCCGCAGCCGTCAAGAGGTCGTTGACGGAGTCAATGATGTGTTCCGCGCCATTATGCGCGAGAAGGTAGCGGAGATGGATTACGACCGGAGCGCGGAGCTTGTATGCGGCGCGTCGTATCCTCCGCCAGCGCAGAGCGGCTCCCGCAGTCCTTATGCAGTGGAGCTAACGCTGCTGGACCGCTCCGGCCTGCCGGAGGCAGCCGGGGAGCAGAGTGAGCTGGAGGAGGGCGAGGAAGTCGCAGCGGCCGCTATGGAAGCAGCGGAGCTGGCAACGGCGCAACTGGAGGCGCGGTGGATCGCGCTGCAGATCCGGCGCCTGATGGAGGGCGACAACGAGAGCGGTACAGCCGCCTTCGCGGCCTATGACGGCAAGCAGAAGGCAAGTCGTTCGCTAATGTGGCGGGATATTGTTGTTTTGCTGCGTGCGACTTCACAATGGGCGCCGATACTGATCGAGGAGCTGCAGGCTGCGGGCATCCCGGCTTATGCAGAGCTGAGCAGCGGCTACTTCGAGGCGACGGAGGTGGAGACGATGCTGTCGCTGCTGCGGATCATTGACAATCCGTATCAGGACATCCCGCTAGCTGGCGTGCTGCGCTCGCCGCTCTATGGCTTGACGGCTGAGGAACTGGCGATCATTCGTATGTCAGCGGCCAGAGGCGCCTATTATGACGCTGTGAAGGCAGCGGTGGTGACCGCTGATGTGCCTGTATCGCTATGCGAGCGGCTGGAGCGCTTCTTGGTTCAGCTAGGCCGATGGCGCGAGGAGGCTCGTCAAGGGTCGCTGGCTGATCTGATCTGGCTCATCTACACGGAGACAGGGTACTACGATCTGGTGGGCGGTCTGCCCGGAGGTGTGCAGCGTCAAGCCAATCTGCGGGCGCTGCACGATCGTGCGCGGCAGTATGAGGAGACGTCCTTCCGTGGCCTGTTCCGCTTCCTGAGATTTGTCGACCGGATGCGGGAGAGCGGCGGCGATCTGGGAACCGCCCGGGCGCTCGGCGAGCAGGAGGACGTTGTTCGCATCATGTCGATCCATAAGAGCAAGGGACTGGAATTTCCCGTTGTCTTCGTCGCAGGCCTTGGCAAAATGTTCAATATGCAGGATTTGAATCTTCCGTTTCTTATGCATAAGGAATTGGGCTATGGGCCCAAGGTGATCGATCGTGAGCGACGGGTCGGCTACCCGAGCTTGCCGTATCTTGCGATCCGCAGGCAGATGCGGATGGAGATGCTGGCTGAAGAGATGCGCGTGCTCTATGTTGCGCTCACGAGACCAAAGGAGAAGCTATTCCTGATCGGTACATCAAAGGATGCGCAGAAGCAACTGGAGCGTGCGCAGGAGCTGGCTAGGGACAGCAGTCTGCCGGATTATGCACTGGCATCTGCACGGCGTTATCTGGACTGGCTGCTGCCGCTCGCCATGCAGGGGGGAGCGGGCGGCGAACGGCTTGAGGCGGGCAGTGCCGAAGCACCTGGACTGCAAGGCTGGCGCTTTGCGCTTACGCCTGCTGCGCTGCTCGGCGCCGAAGCGGCAGTTGCGGCAGAGGGTCCGTGGGAGGATGAGCAGCGGCAGAGCAGGCGGGAGCAGCTTGCTATGCTGAGGCCAGTCGAGCTGGATGTGCCAGAGCGGTCTGTTGCGGTAGCACGGGCCATCGAGTCGCTGTCCTGGCGATATTCGCATCCCGAGGCTGCTGCGCTCGCTGCCAAGACGTCCGTTACGGAGATGAAGCGGCTCTACAGTACACTGGATCAGCAGAATGCGGCGGATCTAGCCTGGGTACACTCCGATGCGGTCAGGGGCGGACAAGCGGGGGCAGGCGGCAATATGACTTCATCGGGCTTCGCCCTGCGCCGTCCGCGCTTCATGGAGGAGCGGGCAATGAGCGCAGCGGAGCTGGGGACGCTGAATCACCTGGTCATGCAGCATGTTCCGTTAGCCAAGGAGATGGGCGCTGGTGAACTGGAGGAAGCACTGGATGTTCTGCAGCGGCGCCAACTGATTACAGCACGTCAGCGGGAGGCGGTGAATACATCCGCGATCTTGCAATTCTTCGCCAGTCCGCTGGCCGCGAGGCTGCGCTCAGCGAAGTGGGTGCGCCGCGAGGTGCCATTCAGCTACCGCTTGCCGGCCGAGAGGCTATACGGAACGAACAGCGAGGGACAACTGGAGCGGGAGGCCGTGCTAATTCAAGGGGTAATCGATTGTCTGTTCCGCGAGGAGCAGGGACTGGTGCTGCTCGACTACAAGAGCGACCGTATCCTTGATGGGCGCTATGAGCAAACGGCCGAGCGGCATCGATTTCAACTGGAGCTGTATGCCGAGGCAGCCAGCGCCATACTGGGCGAGCCGATCGCGGAATGCTTCATTTTCTTCTTTGACGGCGCCCAAGCAGTTCGTATAAACTTGAACTATGGCGAATGAGTCGGGCTTGCGCAGCTATAAGGCATCATAAGCAAGCCTGAGTGAAAGGAATGAACGTGCAGATGAATGAACAGCCCGCTGTTAAGCGGTCCTGGTTTGCGCCTGTCATGCTGTCGTTGTTGGTATTTAGCCTGATCGGGAACGTTGTGCTCTACTCGACGAAGCTGGTGAATGATCAGGCAGGACGGGAAAGGGAAGGGGAACGCATCATCCGCAGCGCGTGGGATGCTCGCGTTCATGCCGACGCGCTGCTTGCTGCGCTGCAGGCGCTGTTGGACAGCGAGGACGCCAGTGCCCGGATTCAGGCCAAGCAAGCGATTGGCTTTGCATTTGAGCATGCGGGCGGCTTGATCTATCTCGTGGATACCGCACTGCCAAGGTATGACAGCGCCTCTCAAGCCCAGCCGCGCTCTGCCGCGCAGTTCATTGAGGCCATCGAGTCCACGCTGAGCAACACAGGCAATCAGGCATCGAGGCTGACGGAAGCCGAGGTGGCTTATGCCAGCCAGTTGCTCCAGACCTACACCCGGATGAAGGAGGAGCTGGCGGCCTTCCCTTACACGGAGCTGACAACGCAGAACGCGCTGCGCACGGAGAACGGTGACGGATGGGTAGACATCGCAAGGAAGCTGCTGCTTGCACTCAATGAGCCGGCCGAGCTGACCGGTAGTTAGTAGATTACATGATGGAGGAGTTGAATTGTTGTATGGATAACTGTCTGTTCTGCAAAATTATCGAGGGAACGATTCCGTCCAAAAAAGTGTTTGAAAATGATCAGGTGTTAGCTTTCTATGATATTCAGCCTGCTGCGCGGGAGCATGTTCTGATTATTCCCAAAAAGCATATTTCAACGATGAACGATGTCACAGATGAGGACGACCAGGTGATGGCCGAAATTTTTGCTGCCGCACGCAAGATCGCCTCAGAGCTTGGCATTGCTGAGTCTGGGTATCGTCTTGTCAATAATTGCAATCGCGACAGCGGACAGGTAGTGTTTCACTTGCATTTCCATCTTCTGGGTGGGGAAAAGCTTGGTCCGCTAAATTAGTGAGAACCGTGAGTTGACACGTGCTTTCCCGTTGACATATAATGTAGTTTGATAAACCGTGAATGGTTCTGGACGGTCTGTTTTGGAGGGAGGGAAAACTGGTGTCTGAAACTAGAGTCAAGAAAAATGAAACAATAGATGCTGCACTTCGTCGCTTCAAGCGTTCCATCGCTAAGGACGGCGTTTTGGCTGAGGTCAAAAAGCGCAAGCACTATGAGAAGCCTAGCGTGAAACGCAAGAAGAAGTCTGAGGCTGCGCGGAAAAGAAAGTTTTAGGAGGATCCTTCCATAATGAACCTGAGCGATCGATTGAACGATGATATGAAGCAAGCGATGAAGAGTCAAGACAAATTCAAACTCTCCACTATTCGGATGGTTCGCGCCTCTGTGAAAAATCAAGAAATTGATCTGAAGAGAGCGCTGGACGATAACGAAGTGCTTGACATTCTGAGTCGTGAAATCAAGCAACGTAAAGATTCCCTCCAAGAATTTAAGAAAGCCGGCCGCGAAGATTTAGTGACGAATCTCGCTGCAGAAATAGATATTATTAGTGTTTACCTGCCCCAGCAGCTTACCGAAGAAGAAATCAAAGTGATTGTACAGCAGACCATCCAGGAAACCGGTGCTTCTTCGAAGGCCGAGATGGGAAAAGTGATGACCGCCCTGATGCCGAAGGTAAAAGGACGGGCTGACGGTAAACTAGTAAATCAGCTTGTACAGCAATTTCTGCAATAGATTACGCCAGCTCCAAGAGCCTGCCCGTTGAATGCAAGGATGCCCTTACATTCAGCGGGCAGGCTTGTTTTCTTATAATCATTTGCAAGTGCAATATACCTTATCGTCTTCTATATCCACGCCAAATGATGCTTTGCCCGCCAAGGACGACGGCAGCCGCCTCGCTTGTGCCTGTGTGGAGAGCCGGGATGCGCAGGCCATCCACTCATATTTTGTGCCTGTCTGCTGCAATATAATGAAACCAAAACCGATAAACTCCGTATAGGTACTCATATCCTGGAACGACTCATCTTGCGAAGGAGGAACGCGATTGTGGCACATCATCTCAGAAAGCAAGGATGGTTGCGGGCGCTGTTAATCGTCTTCATGCTGTCGCTGCTGCTTGGCCTGCCATTGTGGACAGCCGCCGCGGAGACGAAAGCTCCACCGTCAGCAGCATCTGCGCCGGGGACAGCAGTGTTCGTCGTACCGGTCAAGCAGGCGATCGAATCTGGACTGCAATCCTTTCTGGAGCGGGCATTCAAGGAAGCGGAGCAGGCTTCGGCTGATCGCATTCTGCTCGTCATTGACACATTGGGCGGTCGGGTGGTCAATGCCGACGAGATTGGCGATCTGATTCGCTCTTCCTCGGTGCCAGTTGTAGCCTATGTACAAAACAGGGCGATGTCAGCAGGCGCATTCATTGCGTTAAATGCAGATCAGATTATTATGCATCCGGGCAGCACGATCGGGGCGGCCGCGGTGGTGGATGGCAGCGGCACGCTGATCGAAGATCCGAAGACGGTCTCGCATTGGGTAGGCGCGATGCGCTCGGCGGCCGAGTTGAATGGTCGAGATCCCGAGGTAGCGATCAAGATGGCGGACCCGTACTCGGAGGTACACATCCAGAAGCTGAACAAGACCTATGGCAAGGGAGAAGTGCTGACGCTGACAGCAGAGGAGGCGCTTCAAGTCGGCTATTCGGAGCATACCGCTGGCTCGGTAGAGGATGCGCTGAAGTGGCTTGGACTGGATAACCGCAGTATCATTGAGTTTAACCCTTCCCTGGCAGAGAATATCGCACGATTTGTTACGTCTCAAGGAATTGCAACGCTGTTGCTAATTCTTGGTCTAGCCGGAGTGGCCATTGAATTGTTCGTCCCTGGCTTTGGTGTGCCGGGCATCGTCGGCCTGGTTTCATTCGGGCTATATTTCTTCGGACATTATATTGCGGGTTTCGCGGGAATGGAGACTGCCGTGCTATTTGCAATCGGAATCGGACTGTTAATTATTGAGCTGTTCGTCCCAAGCTTCGGTATACTGGGTATCCTAGGTATTGCATCGTTAGTAGGAGGTATACTAATGGCTGCTTATGATACCGCAGATGCATTGCTTAATTTGACGGTAGCTGTTATCGTTGCGGCAGTTGTTGTAGCCGTATTCAGTTATATTTTCAAAAAGCGGGGCGTCTGGAACAAATTCATACTGAAGGAGAGACTGACCTCCGAGGAGGGATTCGTCTCTGCCGAATCCAAGATTCTTCTCCAGGGTTTGGAAGGAATAGCCTTGACACCGCTACGCCCATCAGGTACGGTTGACATTGCCGGGGAGCGGGTGGATGTCATCACATCGGGTGAATTCATCGCTTCGGGAGTACGGGTGAAGGTTATTAAGGTAGAGGGAACAAGAGTAGTCGTTGGAGAAATTCACACAAACTAAACAGGTTGGAGGGGTTGTCATTACATGGATCCGTTAATTATGTATGCAGTGGTTGGTGTCGTTGTATTAATTGCGATTGTTGTCTTTTTCAATTTCTTTCCGTTCATGCTATGGATCTCGGCGCTGGCTTCCGGGGTGCGGATCGGCATTATTACACTCGTCGCGATGAGACTGAGACGGGTTGCGCCAGCGCGCATCGTCAATCCGCTCATTAAGGCAACGAAAGCCGGACTGGGCCTGAATATTAACCAGCTTGAGAGCCACTATCTGGCGGGCGGCAACGTTGACCGTGTGGTGAATGCGCTCATCGCGGCGCAGCGCGCCAACATTCAACTGGAATTTACACGGGCGGCTGCGATCGATCTGGCAGGACGCGATGTGCTGCAGGCTGTGCAGATGAGCGTTAATCCGAAGGTGATCGAGACGCCAGTGGTGTCTGCCGTTGCCAAGGATGGTATCGAGGTTAAGGTTCGCGCTCGCGTCACTGTGCGCGCCAATATCGACCGTCTCGTCGGCGGCGCTGGCGAGGAGACGATTATTGCCCGTGTCGGCGAAGGTATCGTCAGCACCAACGGTTCTTCGGCTTCTCACAAAGCCGTACTGGAAAATCCGGATTTGATCTCACGCACGGTGTTGGATAAGGGGCTGGACGCGGGAACTGCATTTGAGATCTTGTCGATCGATATTGCGGATGTAGATGTAGGCAAGAACATCGGCGCCAACCTGCAGACCGAGCAGGCGGAGGCCGACAAGATTATCGCCCAGGCGAAGGCGGAGGAGCGTCGCGCGATGGCTGTTGCGCTCGAGCAGGAAATGAAGGCGCGCGTGGTGGAGATGCAGGCTCGCGTAGTCGAATCTGAATCCCAGGTGCCGCTGGCGATGGCAGAAGCGCTGAAGGGCGGCAAGCTTGGGGTCATGGATTATCTGAATATGAAAAATATCGAGGCAGATACTCAGATGCGCGGCTCGATTGGCAAGACTGAATCTGATGACAATAATCTAAATAAGCGTTAGGTGATAGCCTATGGAAACCTTGCTTAATTTTATTGCGGCCAACCCATTTGTAGCGATTATACTCATCGGGCTGATTATTTCGCTGTTCAACAAAAAAGGCAAGCAACAAGGGATGCCGCCCTTTGGCGGCGACAAGGGTCAGCCTAACGGACGGCAGCCGCAGCGAGTTCCGCAGCAGGGGCAGAGAAGAGTTAATGTCCCTGCCGCCGGCTCACAGGGAGCTCCGAGCCATAACATGCCTGCTGACCCTGCGTTGGCAGAGGCGGTCAGGCAGCTTGCTCTGCAGCGCCAGCAGGAGGAGGAGGGGCGGCGTCGCCAGAATGAGCTGGAGGAGCGCCGGCAGCAGGAGAAGACGCGACAGCGGGAGCAACCAGTCAGGCGGACAGCAGGTGAACGTTCGATTTCGACCGCAGCCGCGTCGGCAATCTCCTCGCCTGGGGAGCGTCTGCCACGTAAGGAAGAGATGCGCCGAGCGATCGTATGGGCAGAGGTGCTTGGCCCGCCGCGCGCGAAGCGTCCCTTTAGATAATCGGCAATGTGCCTGTGTTTGAGCGAGTGTGGAATATATTCCGCCTCGCTTTTTTTGCATGGAAGGAGAAAGTCCGCCCCTTGTTATTTTCCCCTCATAAATCCGCTCTGGTACGCATAATGTGTACAGTACAGGAGGGGGGACGTCATCTTTTATGCGCAGCATAAGCCGCAAAATCCGAAAATTAACCGCCAATCTGCTGGATGTGCCCCAGGATGTTGTATTCGATCTGCCCCGTGTGACGATGATTGGCGATCGCCAACTCTACATCGAGAATCATCGGGGCGTATTGCATTTTACCAGCGACCTGCTGCGGCTGGCCTTGTCCAAGGGAGAGCTGGAGGTGGCGGGCAGCGGGCTTGTTATTCGCGCCATCTGGACGGAGGAAGTGTTCATTGAAGGGCAGATTCACCATCTTCAACTACAAGGACAAGGAGAGGGGGACGCATGAGCATGACATGGCTGCAAACGGTGCAAGGCGTAGTTACGGTGTCGATTCGCGGCAACAAGCTGGAGGAGATGGTCAATGAGGCGACCAGGGGTGGCATCGGACTGTCAGCCATCCGGCGAGCTGGGGACGGGCTGCTTGAGTGCGAGGTGACGGTTGGCGATTATTTTCGTCTTCGCCCGCACTTGAAGCGGACAGGCTGCCGTATTCATGTGCTGAAGAGGCGGGGACTGCCCTTTTGGCTGCGCAGGCTCGAGCGGCGCAAGTTCTTTGCGGCAGGGCTGTTCTTGTTCTTTGCCGGGCTCTATGTGCTCTCCTCTCTCGTATGGACGATAGAAGTGAAGGGCAATGAGAAGCTGACGACGGAGCAGGTGATGCAGGCAGCCAGGGAGGAGGGGCTATATCCGTTCCAGTGGTCTTTTCGGCTGCAGGAGCTGGACATGCTATCCAAAAAATTGGTCGGGAGACTTCCGGGCGTATCCTGGATCGGCGTAGATCGCCAGGGAACGAAGGTGACGGTCGAGGTGGTCGAGAGCACCACGCCGCCGCCGCTCGCGCTCTACAGTCCGCGTCATCTGGTGGCCTCTGTGGATGCGGTTGTAACGCAGGTGAAGGCGGACAGCGGGAAGCCTGCTGTTGCCCGCAACAAAAAAGTCAAGAAAGGCGATATACTAATATCAGGGGTTATTGGCAAGGATGGAAATACGAGGACTGTAGTCGCCAAGGGGGATGTACGAGGTCTCGTATGGTATGTCTATGAGATCGAGTCGCCGCTGACGCAAAAGGTGAAGGTGTATACAGGAGACGCCAAGACGCAATGGCATCTGCTGCTGGGGTCGCGCACGCTCCAGGTTTGGGGCTTTGGCCAGCCGGAGTTTGATCGATTCGAATCGGTCGAGTCGCAGCGGCAGCTTGCTTGGAGAGGCTGGACGCTGCCTCTGGGAACCGTTAAGGAGCAGGTGATGGAGGTAAGGGAGGATGAGCGTACCTTGAGCGTAGAAGAAGCCAGAGCGCTCGGGATTTCGCGGGCGCAAGCGGCTGCGCTAGACAAGGCAGGAGAAAAAGCGCGCATTGTGGAACAAAATATTTTGCATGAAAAGACGGAGAATGGTAAAGTTTATATGAAAGTGTTTTTTGAAGTCGAGCAGTCCATTGCTGAAGAAAGAGCCATAGTCCAAATGCAAGGAGAATGAGCTGTTTGTCAGAGAAGACGAAGAATGTGAAGATTCCGCTGCTCAGCGCGGCGGAGGGATTGGCGGTATTCGGACCACAGGACAAATATTTGAAGCTTGTCGAGCAACAGGTGGAAGCAACCATTATGTCGCGTGATGCCGAAATTGTAGTGAATGGCCCTGAAGATGAGGTTGAATCGCTGGAGCAACTGTTCACAGTTCTGCTGGAGCTGGTGCGAGGCGGCTATTCGCCGTCCGAGCGTGATATTATGTATGCGCTGGAGCTTGCGCGCACGATGCAGGCTGACCAGTTGCTTGATCTGTTCAAGGCGGAGATTACAACAACCTATCGTGGCAAGCCTGTACGGGTGAAGACGATCGGACAGCGCCATTATGTGAAGACGATTCGCAAGAAGGACATCGTATTCGGGATCGGGCCGGCGGGCACAGGCAAGACGTATCTCGCTGTTGTGCTGGCGATTGCCGCGCTCAAAGAAAATTCGGTCAAGCGGATTATATTGACCCGTCCAGCCGTTGAAGCAGGAGAGAGCCTAGGGTTTCTGCCAGGCGATCTGCAGGAGAAGGTGGACCCGTATCTGCGACCGCTGTATGATGCTCTGCATGATGTGATGGGGCCGGATCAATCAGCCAAAGCGTTCGAGCGCGGCTTGATTGAAGTGGCTCCGTTGGCGTATATGCGCGGACGGACGCTGGATGACTCGTTCATCATCCTGGACGAAGCGCAAAATACAACGCCGGAGCAGATGAAGATGTTCTTGACCCGTCTTGGCTTTGGCTCCAAGATGGTCATTACGGGCGATGTGACGCAGATTGATTTGCCCCGCGGCAAAAAATCGGGGTTGATTGAAGCATCGCGAATTTTGAAAGAAATCGAAGAAATCGGCTTTATTACCTTCAGTGATTCGGATGTCGTTCGGCATTCATTGGTTCAACAAATTATTGTGGCATACAACAAGGATGCGGAAGGTCAGTTCAGTTCTGAAAATCAACCATAGAGGGGAAGGCACGCCGTATGAACCGAAAGCAGGGTGCAAACCGGACAGGCTCTCAAGCAGCGAAGTGGGCAGGATGGAAGCATAGCGCGGGCGTTCGATGGTTGCTGCTGTTTTTGTTTGTGCTGCTGTTCTATTCCAGTCTTTCCTCTCATCTTGTACCCAAAACTTATAATATTCAGCTGAATGAAATCAGCAACCGCGATATTCGCGCACCACGCCAATGGGAGGATGAGAAGGCAAGGCTGCAGGCGCAGCAGGAGGCCGCAGACCGCGTACAGACTGTATATAGCATCGTCGTACTGCGCAACGAAAATCTGGTTGACCAAATCTATCAGCGCATTCTGCAGATTAATCAGGATGATCAGGTATCGCAGCAGAACAAGATAGATATTTACCGTACCGTCATTCCTAGCCGCTACGGCCAGTATATTGACGAGTTTCTAAGAACGAATCGTGCGACCGACAATTATAACAGCACCTTGCTCGAAGAGATGTCCAGGGTGGTTCGGGAGCAGCAGTATACGATTCCAGAGGAGACGTTCTACAAGCTGCCCAAGCTATCTGCGGATGATCTGAGCCAGATGCAGAGCGTGACGCGCGATATTGTCAGGGAGCTGATGAATGAGCAGTTGCGAGACGCGGAGACGGCACGGACGAAGGTGGCCGAGCTGGTCAACGCCAGCGCGCTGTCCGATCGCACCCAACGCGAGATTGTGCAGGAGCTGGCTCGCTATGCGATTACGCCTAACAAGTTTGCAGACAAGCAGGCGACAGATGAAGCCAGGGTGCTGGCTCAGGAGAACACGCCTAAGGTCGTAATTGAGGAAGGGGACATCGTTGTTCGCGACGGTGAGAAAATTACCCAGGAAATATACGACCGCTTGCAGGCGCTCGGTCTGTTGCAGAGCAAGAAGACCTATTGGCCTCATCTGGGCGTGCTGATATTATCTGCGCTGTTCGCGCTTGTCATTCAGCAGTTAGTCTCGTCGGAGACGGGGGTATGGGGCGGCGGCAAGCAACGTTATAGCAATTCTCAACTGTTTATGCTGCTGCTGATCTTCCTGCTTAATCTGGCGTTCATGCTGATTGTAGCGCTCACACAGACGAACAGCACGGCGTATGTTGGGTTTCTTGCGCCAGTGGCGATGGGAACGATGCTGATTACCTTGCTGCTGGATGTTCATCTGGCATTGATCAGCTCCATCCTGTTCGCGTCTATTGGGAGCATATTGTTTAACGTTCATCAGGATCAAATATTCGATTACAAGTTCGGCTTCGTTTTTATCGTCATTTCGTTTGCAGCGATCTTCTCCATTCATCGCGCGAGCCAGCGTTCCACGATTTTGAAGGCGGGAATTATGGTCAGTCTGTTCGGCTCAGCGGCTGCGCTGGCGGTCATGCTGTTCGATCAGCCGATTAATTCCAGCCAGATGCTGTACACGCTGGGCTTCACCTTTGCCAGCGGTCTGCTGACGGCTGTGCTTGTCATCGGGCTGATGCCATTCTTCGAGGTTAGCTTCGGCATCTTGTCTGCGCTCAAGCTGGTGGAGCTGTCGAACCCGAACCATCCACTGCTGCGCAAGCTGCTGACAGAGACACCGGGCACCTATCATCACAGTGTCATGGTCGGCAATCTGTCCGAGGCGGCTGCGGAATCGATCGGAGCTAATGGGCTGCTCTGCCGTGTCGGTTCGTTCTATCATGACATTGGCAAGACGAGACGACCGAGCTATTTCATCGAGAATCAGACGAATATTGAGAATCCGCATGACTCGATTGAGCCTAAGCTGAGCAAGTCGATTATTATTGCTCATGCCAGAGATGGTGTGGAGATGCTCAAGGCACACGGCATTCCCAAGCCGCTGCGTGATATTGCCGAGCAGCATCATGGCACCACGTTCCTGAAGTTTTTCTATTACAAGGCGCTCAAGCTGGCTGAGGAGGCCGGTGTGGAGCCGGACTTCACAGAGGATGACTTCCGTTATCCTGGACCCAAGGCGCAGTCGAAGGAAGCGGCAATCGTCGGCATCGCTGATTGTGTAGAGGCGGCAGTGCGCAGCCTGCGCAGTCCGACGATGGAGCAAGTCGAATCGATGATCCACAAAATTATTAAAGGGCGTCTGGATGACAATCAGTTCAATGAATGTGATCTGACGATGAAGGAGCTGGATAAAATAGCCCAATCACTGAAGGAATCAGTGATCGGCATTTTCCACTCGCGGATTGAATACCCGGAAGATGTGAAGTCAAAGGAGCGTCCGGCATGAGTTTGAGGTTGGAATGGAGCAACGAGCAGGATAAAGTGGAAATACCGGATTCGTTCATGGACAAGCTGGAGCAACTGCTCCAGCTTGCTGGCGAAGCGGAAGGCTATACGGAAGGCGAGGTCGCGCTGACGCTTGTCGACGATGAAGAGATTCATCGGCTGAACAAGGAGTATCGCGGCATTGACCGTCCGACAGATGTATTGTCCTTCGCGATGATGGAGGAAGGCGAAGGCGAGATGGAGATCACGTTCGAGGTGGAGAGCGAAGACGAGCAAGACCCGATCGGCGGGATGCTGGGTGATATCATTATCTCTGCCCCGCGTGCGCAACTGCAGAGCGAGGAGTATGGTCACTCACTGGAGCGCGAGCTCGGGTTTCTGTTCGTTCACGGCTTCCTCCACTTGATCGGATATGATCATCAGGATGAAGCTGCGGAGGCTGTCATGACCGCCAAGCAGGAGGCTGTGCTGCAGCAGGCGGGACTTGTCCGCGCATGAGGCGATTCGCGCGCAGCGTGAGGCTCGCCTGGAGCGGCATCCTCTACGCTCTGCGAACCGAGCGGCATATGCGCATTCATATCGGGATGGCGGCTGCAGCGCTGCTGCTGGCTGCCCTGCTGGGTCTGGGTGCCTCGGAATGGGCGATATTGATTTTGCTGTGTGCGCTTGTCCTGTCGCTGGAGACCGTCAATACCGCCATTGAGAAGGCAGTTGATCTCAGCTCGCCAGAGGTTCATCCGCTCGCCAAGGCAGCCAAGGACGTGGCAGCAGGGGCGGTGCTGATTGCCGCTATCGCTGCTGTCGTGATTGGCTGCCTGTTATTTGGCCCACCGCTGCTAAGACTGTTCAGCTAGCGAATGGGTCTTCAAGTTAATCTAAGAGAGTGCAGGGTTCAACACTATGACAACGAATAAACAGGGAAAAGCAAGCTATAAGTCAGGTTTTGTCGCTATTATCGGGCGGCCCAATGTCGGAAAGTCGACGCTGATTAACCAGATTATCGGGCAGAAAATCGCCATTATGTCGGACAAGCCGCAGACGACCCGCAACAAGATTCATGGGGTCTATACGACAGATCATGCGCAGATCGTCTTTCTCGATACGCCGGGTATCCATAAGCCGACCTCGAAGCTGGGCGATTATATGATGCGGGCCGCGGACAATGCCCTCAAGGAAGTTGAAGCCGCGTTGTTTCTGGTCGATGTCGTCGAAGGTCTCGGGGGAGGCGACCGCTTCATTATTGAGAAGCTCAAGCAGACAGATACGCCGGTTATTCTCGTGCTGAACAAGATCGACCAGATTCACCCGGAGGAGCTGCTGCCGATTATCAGCACCTATAAGGAGCTGCATGACTTCGCCCAGATTGTACCGATCTCAGCACTTCAAGGCAACAACGTTCAGACGCTTCTTGACCAATTGATTCAGTATCTGCCAGAAGGGCCCCAATATTACCCGCCGGATCAGATTACCGATCATCCCGAGCAATTTGTCTGCGCGGAGCTGATCCGCGAGAAAATCTTGCAGTTGACGCGTGAGGAAATTCCTCATTCGATTGCTGTCGAAATTGAGGATATGCGGGTGAAGGAGAACGGTGTGGTCTATATTGGCGCTGTTATTTATGTCGAGCGTGACTCACAGAAGGGCATCGTCATCGGCAAGAAGGGCGCTCTGCTCAAGGAGGTCGGCAAGCTGGCGCGGCATGATATTGAGCATCTGCTCGGCTCGAAGACATTCCTGGAGCTGTGGGTCAAGGTCAAGAAGGATTGGCGCAATCAGGATCGTGTGCTCAAGGATTTGGGCTTTCGGCATGACTAGGCTTGGCTAATTGGGTTAGCCGCCTCTTTTTACCTCTGGTCGCCCAAGGATAACGTCCCGGCTTTCTTCACATCCTATACCCATTGGGAAGCACCATGACCAGGGGAAAGGATGAATACCTATGCGAAATTTATCGTGGACGTATTTTGTGAAGACCGGTGATGTCGATGCTTTTATGCTGTATCGGGAAATATGTGAGCTCCAGGCTGCCCAGCCGGATCTCAATGAAGAGGCTGCAGCGGTAGAGTGGGCATCCCTGGAGGAATAATGGGTCTTCCGCCCGCCGCTGCTGTTACTATTCATCAACAATCAACAGCGGGTGGGGGCTATAGAATGCTGTACCGCGTGCAGGGGATTGTAATCCGCAGCATGGATTACGGTGAGGGGAACAAGATTGTGACGGTGCTGACGAACACACATGGCAAGGCTGGCATTATTGTTCGTGGCGCCAAAAAATTAAGAAGCCGTTATGGCTCGCTCGCCCAGCTTTTTACACTGGGCGAGTTTGGCTTTTTCCGAAAAGGGACAGGACTAGGCACGCTGAGCCACGGCGAAATCATAGATTCACATCATAAGCTGCGAGAGCAGTTGGATCTGGCGGCGTATGCCTCCTATGCGGCGGAGCTGGTCGATCGCGCCTTCCAGGAGGAGGAAGCCGGGTCTTATCTGTATGAGCAGTTGCTGGCCTGTCTAAGCCATCTTGAGCAGGGGAAGGATCCGCAGATTGTCACGCACTTGTTCGAGATGAAGGTGCTGGAGGCGGCAGGGTACGCGCCAGAGACGGAGCAGTGTGTTCATTGCGGACAGACGGAGGGGCGATTCGCGCTCAGCTACCGGCTTGGCGGCCTGCTCTGCCACCGTTGCTACGCCGTCGACCCGTCCCGTCTGCCGACGCAAGAGAGCTTCAACAAGCTGCTGCGGCTGCTCCGCAGGCTGGATATGCGCCGGCTTGGCTCGATTCAGGTGAAGGATGAGACGCGACGCGAGTTGAAGGAAGGAATGCGGCTGCTGATGGATACACATCTGGGATTAAAGCTGAAATCACGGGCATTTTTGGACCAGTTGGAGAAGCATCCATTCGTTTGACAGAATCGATAAAATTGGCTATGATAGGTTATTATTAATATCGGACAGTGATGGAGAGAGTAGTTGCGAGGCACTTGCTACGCAGCGAGTCGGGGAAGGTGCGAGCCCGACGCAAGCTTGCAATGAAGGGTACTCCGGAGTGCGAAGCCATGAAAAAAGTGGGCTGTGTGCGACAGGCTTGTATCCGCATTTGCGGAAGGCTTGCGGCACTGGCCAAGTAGGGTGGAACCGCGGGCATAGCTCCCGTCCCTACGTCTGCAGGGCAGGCGTAGAGACGGGAGCTATTTCTATGGGCTCATCTTGCTGCCTGTGTTGCTGCATTCGGCTATACGCAGATCTGAGCGTACAATCGTCTCAAGGCTGCAGTTTTTTCGTGCCGCATCGGCGCCAATATGATAGATGGAGAGTGAAACGATGAATTTTCAAGGGATGATTTTAACGCTCCAGCAGTTTTGGGCGGAGCAAAATTGTATTCTCGTTCAGCCGTATGACGTGGAGAAGGGAGCGGGCACGATGAACCCGATGACCTTCCTGCGCTCGATCGGGCCTGAGCCGTGGAATGTGGCGTATGTGGAGCCATCGAGACGTCCAGCCGACGGTCGATACGGCGAGAATCCGAACCGGCTCTATCAGCATCACCAGTTCCAGGTTATTCTCAAGCCATCGCCGGATAATATCCAGGAGCTGTACCTGGAGAGCCTGCGCCGTCTGGGCATTGACCCAGCTCATCATGACATCCGTTTCGTCGAGGACAACTGGGAATCGCCAACATTGGGCGCGTGGGGACTTGGCTGGGAGGTGTGGCTTGATGGAATGGAAATTACACAATTTACCTACTTCCAACAGGTGGGCGGCATCGATGCGGTGCCTGTAGCCGTGGAGATTACGTATGGCATGGAACGTCTGGCCTCCTACATTCAGGACAAGGAAAATGTATTCGACCTGGAATGGGTCGATGGCGTCAGCTATGGCGATGTGTTTCTGCAGCCTGAATATGAGCATTCCAAATATACGTTCGAAATCTCAGACTCCGCCATGCTCTTCTCGCTGTTCAACATGTATGAAGAGGAAGCGAAGAAGACGCTGGAGCAGCATCTGGTCTTCCCGGCGTATGATTATGTGCTGAAGTGCTCGCACACCTTCAACCTGCTGGATGCCAGAGGTGCAATCAGCGTAACGGAGCGAACCGGCTATATTATGCGAGTAAGAAATTTGGCGCGTCAATGCGCGGCAACCTATCTGGAGGAGCGCGAGCGGCTGGGATTCCCGCTGCTGAAGAAAGGGGTGGAGCAGCATGGCTAAGGATTTACTGCTGGAGATCGGACTGGAGGAAGTTCCGGCGCGTTTTGTCCGCGCGGCAATGAATCAGTTGAAGGAAAAGATGGAGAAGTGGCTGCAGGATCACCGTATTGCTCATGGTGAGGTGAATGCGTATGCGACCCCAAGAAGGCTTGCTGTACTGGTGCGCGATGTAGAGGAGAAGCAGAGCGATGTGCATGAGGAGGTCAAGGGACCTTCACGGAAGATTGCTCAGGATAGCGAGGGCAACTGGAGCAAGGCGGCGCTTGGCTTCGCGCGCAGCCAGGGTGTAGACCCGGAGCAGTTGTTCTTCAAGGAGCTGCAGGGCGTGGAGTATGTCTATGCCAACAAGAGCAGCATCGGCACCGTCGCGGCAGAGGTGCTTCCAGAAGGGCTGAAATCCATAATTCTGTCGATGTCCTTCCCGAAAAATATGCGCTGGGGCGCTTATGATATTCGCTTCGTGCGGCCGATCCGTTGGCTGGTGGCGCTGCTGGGCAGCGATATTCTGCCGCTCGAGATAGCTGGTGTACACAGCGGCAATGTGACACGCGGACATCGCTTCCTGGGCGGGGAGACCGTCATCTCCGAGCCTTCGGATTATGTAGAGCAACTGCGTAAGGAGCATGTCATTGTCGATGTTGCAGAGCGCAGTGAGCTGATTCTGCAGCAGATTCGCGGATTGGCGGAGGAACGGGGCTGGCAGATTGCAGTCAAGGAGGATCTGCTGGAGGAGGTGCTGTTCCTGGTCGAGTACCCGAATGTGCTGCACGGTACCTTCGATCCGTCCTTCCTGGCGATTCCGCAGGAGGTGCTCATTACGTCGATGCGCGAGCATCAGCGCTACTTCCCGGTTATGGACGACGCTGGAGCGCTGCAGCCGTATTTTGTCACCGTGCGCAATGGCGACCGCACATCGATCGAACAAGTAGCCAAGGGCAATGAGAAGGTGCTGCGCGCCCGGCTGTCTGACGCCAAGTTCTTCTACTCGGAGGATCAGAAGGTTGCTATTGCCGATTGTCTGGCGAAGCTGGAATCTATCGTCTACCACGAGGAGCTGGGCACGACGGCGGACAAGGTTAGACGTATTCGCGCGCTGGCTGAAGCACTGGCCGCGAAGCTGGCGGTCGATGCGCAGACGGCTGCGGATGTAAGCCGCACAGCCGAAATCTGTAAATTCGATCTGGTCACGCAGATGGTCTATGAATTCCCTGAGCTGCAGGGCGTGATGGGTGAGGATTATGCGCGCAAGGTCGGAGAGCGAGAGTCAGTCGCGAAGGCAATCTTCGAGCATTATCAGCCTCGCTTCGCTGGAGAGACAGCTCCTGCCTCGCTCGCTGGAGCCATCGTCTCGCTCGCAGACAAGATGGATACGATCGCCGGCTGCTTCTCGATCGGTATCATTCCGACCGGCTCGCAGGACCCTTATGCACTGCGCCGTCAAGCTGCTGGCATCGTGCAGACCATCATTGCGCATGGCTTCCAGTTGCCGCTTGGAGAGCTGTTCGAGCTGGCATTGGATGTGCATGAGGCTAGAGGAATGAAACGTGAACGGGCGGACATCCGTAAAGAGTTGTATGACTTCTTCGCGCTGCGTGTCAAAAATGTGCTTGCGGAGCATGGCATTCGCTATGACGTCATCGATGCGGCAATGGCGGCTGGCTTCGATCAACTGCGGCTGACGGTGGAGCGCGCATCGGCGATATTCGCTCGCGCGACAGACGAACGCAGGGAAGACTTCAAGCTTGTTGTTGATGCGTTCAACCGGGTATGCAATCTGGCTGCGAAGGCAGACGGCTCTGCGCCAGATGCGTCCTTGTTCGCAGAAGCTGTAGAGCATGAGCTGTATAACAACTGGCAGCAGCTTCATAAGCCTGTCGGCGAGGCGCTGGCGTCAGGTGAGGCGAAGGCGGCGCTGGAGCATCTGGCAGCGCTGAAGGAGCCGATTACCGCTTATTTTGACAAGGTTATGGTCATGGCAGACGACGAGGCGATCAAGCGTAATCGGTTAGCTATGCTGGCCGCGATCGCGAAGGATGTACACAAGCTGGCTGATTTCTCCAAGCTGGTCTGGTAAAAAGGGAGGTAGAAGCGATGCCGCAAGGAACAGCGAGCCGCGATGTGATGATCTATGTGGCTTCCGACTCGGCAGGCGACACAGGAGAACTGGTGGTGCGGGCGGCCGTGGCCCAGTTCCACCCTGTTGATTACGATATTCGCCGCTATTCGTTCATTCAGGACGAAGCGGCGGTGAGCAGGCTTGTGCGCCAGGCCAAGAGCGATCAGGCAATCATATTGTATACGCTCGTCATCCCGCATCTGCGCAACTACATGAATCAATTAAGCGAGGAGCTGGACGTTGTCGCGATTGATCTGCTCGGCCCGCTGATCGGAAGTCTGGAACAGCGGATCGGTCGTATTTCCAGACAGGAGCCAGGGCTGAATCATGTGCTGGATGCCGATTATTTCCGCAAGGTTGAGGCCGTGGAGTTCGCGGTGAAGTATGATGATGCCAAGGATACAAGCGGCGTGCGCAAGGCGGATATTGTGCTCGTGGGCGTATCCCGGACATCGAAGACGCCACTCTCGATGTATCTGGCTCATCGCAAGTACAAGGTGGCTAATGTGCCGCTGGTTCCGGAGATCAAGCCGCCTGACGAGCTGTTCTTGATACCGAGCAGCAAGGTAATCGGTTTGACGATCGACACGCACTATCTCAATGTGATCCGCAAGGAGCGACTCAAGGCGCTAGGGCTGCCAGACAGTGCTTCTTATGCAACAACAGAGAGAATCGAGCGCGAGCTGGCTTATGCCAAAAGCATAATGGATCGTATCGGGTGCCTGGTGATTGATGTCTCCCATCGTGCAGTAGAGGAGACGGCCAGTCTGATTATGGAGCATGTGAAATAACCAAGCAAATAAACCGTTTCCAGCAGGATTTTTTTCACATGCAGCGTATATAATAGTACAGAGTTTATTCGAACAGAACAGCGGTGATATAAGCGTGAAGCCATCTGCAGCGATTGTGGTGGATGCGGATGCCTGTCCGGTGAAGAGGGAAATCATCGAGACAGCTCGCAAATTTAGCATTCCGGTTGTAATGGTCGCTTCGTTTGACCACTATCTGCAGCCTGAGGAAGGGGTAGAGAATGTACAGGTGGATCGGAGCGATCAATCCGTTGACCTGTATATCATCAACCGAATACGGCGCGGGGATATTGTCATTACACAGGACTTCGGGCTTGCGGCGATTGTGTTGGGCAAGGGGGCTGTCGGTCTATCGAATCGCGGTCAGCAGTACGATCCCGAAATGATTGACTTTCTGCTTGACCGACGGCATGAGCAAGCCAAGCGGCGGCGAGCGGGAGGCAGATCCAAGGGCCCGCGGGCAATGACAGCAGAGGACAGGCTTTGTTTTCAACAAAAGCTGACAAAAGTTTTGCAGCGGCGGCAGGAGTTTGGCGAGCTTTAGCGAATAGTATTACTTGGTTATTTTCGCCAGACCGCATGGTGTCTGGCAGGTGCGAGTTTATTGGACATAGACAAGTCTGCTTCATAATGAACACTCAATTAAGCGTTGAAGGTGATCAAGATTCAAAATGGCATCCCCGAAACGGTAATCAAAGAAGTATTGCGCCGTACAGATATTGTCGAGACAGTCGGGAAGTATGTCCATCTGATGAAACAGGGCAAGCATATGATTGGGCTGTGCCCCTTTCATTCCGAGAAGACGCCATCCTTCTCCGTCACGCCAGAGAAGCAGATTTTTTACTGCTATGGCTGCGGACAAGGCGGCGACGTCATCAAGTTCGTTTGTGAGCATGAGGGTTACTCGTTCCCTGAGGCGGTTAAGATGCTGGCGCAGGATGCGGGCATTCCCATTACGTGGGACGCAGCAGAGCAACAGGCGGACACGCCATTCCAGCGGGACAAGCGCAGCCTCCTGACAGCACATGAGCTGTCTGCGAAGCTGTATCATTACTTGCTTAATAACACGGAGTTTGGGAGCTCGGCGAAGGACTATTTGCGATCGCGCGGCATGACAGACAAGCTGATCGACCATTTTATGATTGGTTACGCACCAGATCGCTGGGACACGTTGACTCATTTTCTGGAGAAGCGGGAGTTCGATCTGGAGAAGATGGAGAAGGGCGGCTTGCTGTTAGCCAAGCAGGACGGTTCAGGGTACGTGGATCGGTTCCGTGGCAGAATCATGTTTCCGCTTTGGGACAGAGAAGGGAAGGTCATCGGCTTTGCCGGGCGTCTGATGGGGGAAGGGCAGCCCAAGTACTTGAATTCGCCGGAGACGATTCTGTTTCATAAGAGCAAAAGCCTGTATCATCTGCATCATGCACGGCAGGAGATCAAGAAGACCGGACGACTCGTTCTTCTGGAGGGCTACATGGATGTCATCAAGGCTTGGGATGCTGGTGTACGCAATGGAGTGGCGACGATGGGAACTTCGCTCACCGAGGAGCATGTGGAGCTAATTCGCCGCATGGCACAGGAGGTCATCATCTGTTATGATGGCGACAAGGCCGGACAGGCTGCTGCACTCAAGACGGTGCCGATGCTGGAGAAGGCTCGGTTGAAGGTTCTGGTCGCTCAGCTTCCGCAGGGCTCTGATCCAGATGATTACATCGCAGACAAAGGACCGGAGGCATTCGTGAGGGAGGTCATCGGTCAGCCGGTATCGCCTCTGAAATTTAAGCTTATATATTCAAGAAAAAGCCATACAATGGTAGAGGAAGAGGGCCGGAAAAACTATGTGATGGAGGCAGTTCGTCTGATTGCCCAGCATGAATCCGCCATTGAACGGGAATTTTATCTGAAGGAGCTGTCCCTTGAATTTGACATCTCGCTGGATACGCTGAAGCAGAACTGCCACCAGGTACGAGAGCAGATGCAAAAAAATAAAGGGACTGCGGATAATAACGTTATTTCGTGGAATAATGGTATGAATGAAAAACGCCGTTCAGCCGGCCCCCCGCCGGTGCTTCCAGCCTATCAAAAAGCAGAACGTCATTTATTGCAGGCCATGCTGCAGGATGCAGACATAGCCGGAATGGTTCATGACCAACTGGGCGAGGCGTTTGTTGTTGAAGATCACGCAGCATTGGCGGCTTATTTATATGCTTATTATGCCCAGGGTCATGAGCCCGATGCCAGCCGCTTCATCGCCTCGCTGCAGGATGACCGGCTTGAAAGGGCAACCGCATCCATACTAATGATGGATGATATGCCATATGACGAACATTTGCTCAAAGATTATATCAAGGTCATCCGAAAAGAGCATAAGCTGCGTATCATTGAACAGCGGCGTGAAGAATGGGCGCAAGCTGAGCGCTCCGGGGATCATCTGCTGGCAGCACAAATTGTTACTGAGATTATTGCCCTAGAGAGACAGGTTAACGAAGGTCTGGAGGATCGTTTCTAGGGAGGAGGGAGTCGGAAAATGGCGAATGATCAGCATACTGAACTAGAAACCGAGCAAAAGCTGGAACTGGTTAAAGAGCAGCTTATTGAACAGGGCAAAAAGAGAATGTCCCTGTCATACAAGGAAATCGTAGAAAAGCTCTCGCCCTTCGAGCAAGATCCGGAACAAATGGATGAGTTCTTCGAGCAGTTGGATGACATCGGTATAGAAGTTGTCAATGAGAACGATGATATGCCGCTAGCCGTGGAAGACCATGACCGTGATCGGGAGCATGACGACTTCAACTTCGACGATGATCTAGCGTTGCCGCCGGGCATTAAAATTAATGACCCCGTCAGGATGTATCTGAAGGAGATTGGCAGAGTACCGCTGCTCTCAGCGGATGATGAGATAGAGCTGGCCAAACGGATTGAGAAAGGGGATGCGGATGCCAAGCGGCGGCTGGCCGAAGCAAACCTGCGGCTGGTTGTCAGCATCGCCAAACGGTATGTAGGCCGTGGAATGCTGTTCCTGGATTTGATTCAGGAAGGCAATATGGGCTTGATTAAAGCAGTGGAGAAGTTCGACTTCACCAAGGGCTTTAAATTCAGCACATATGCAACCTGGTGGATTCGGCAAGCAATCACGAGAGCAATCGCCGACCAAGCGCGGACGATCCGCATACCGGTGCATATGGTCGAGACGATCAACAAGCTGATTCGCGTATCGAGGCAGTTGCTGCAGGAGCTCGGGCGCGAGCCTACGCCGGAGGAGATAGCGGCTGAGATGGATCTAAGCACAGACAAGGTGCGAGAGATCATGAAGATTGCTCAGGAGCCCGTGTCGCTGGAGACACCGATTGGCGAAGAGGATGATTCTCATCTGGGCGACTTCATCGAGGATCAGGAGGCGCTGGCTCCAGCCGATGCGGCAGCGTATGAGCTGCTTAAGGAGCAACTGGAGGATGTGCTGGATACGTTGACGGAACGTGAGGAGAACGTGCTTCGTCTGCGCTTCGGCCTGGATGATGGTCGGACACGTACACTGGAGGAAGTCGGCAAGGTATTCGGTGTTACAAGAGAGCGTATCCGTCAGATTGAAGCGAAGGCGTTGCGAAAGCTTCGCCATCCGAGCCGCAGTAAACGGCTGAAGGATTTTCTGGAATAGCCTAACGGACCTTCTGCTAGCCTAGCAGCAAGGTCTTTTTTCTAAAAGCGGTGTGACGAAGCCGAATGTACAGAGAACACGTGATGTTTCATGATTCTTCATAAGAGAGGAAACGGTGAAGCATGGATCAGGAACGGCGCAAGGTCATTATTAAAGAAATCGAGCATTGGCAGCGCAGCAAGCTGCTGCCAGACCAGTATTGCAACTTTTTGCTTAATCTGTATCTGGTTGAGTCGGACAAGCGGGAGCCCGCCAATTGGAACGGCAAGGCGGCGGCCGCGCTGATGCATGCGAGCGGCAAGCTGTGGTTTGGCGTCATGGCAGTGGCTGCTATTTTAGTGGCAATATTTATATATTTTAACGATTTACATCCAATTGCGCAAGTCGGTATCGTATTGTCCGGGACCGCTGTCGGGTTATGGCTGGGTCAGCGGCTCAGACGAAAGCATGAGGCGATGGGCTTATCCGTCATTGGCATGGGCATGCTCATTATGCTCGGAGGCGGATTATATCTGCTCAAGCTTCATGAGCTGGGAGAGCAGAACGGGGAGATTGCTTATCTGGCCTGCTGTGCGTTGTTCTGGATCGTGTGCGGCATTATGCTGCGGATTCCGCTGCTCCATCTGTGCGGCTGGATTGCAGGCGTTATGGTCTATGCACTCATGCTGTATCGCAATTCTACTGCGCCAATGTGGTATGACGTTCAGCTCTATTGGCTCCCCGCTTCCTTCATTTATGCTTGGGGGAGCTGGTTTGTGAAGCGTTGGTCGAAGTCGGTATCAGCGATCTTGTTTATTGTCGCTGCATTGATCTGGTTTATGCCGGAAATATACAGTATTGTACTGCTGGATGACATGTTATGGGTAGAAGCTCAGCTAGTAATAAAAATGGTGCTGGGGGGAACCTTGCTGTTTCTTCTAAGAAAAAAATGGATTGCGTGGGTAGCTTAATGATAACGTTATCGAAACGATTGGATACGATTGCCTCTCTGGTCAGCTCGCAGCATCGAGTGGCCGACATCGGCTCAGATCATGCGCTGCTGCCGGTCTATCTGCTGCAATCTGGCAAATGTCCGGCGGCGATCGCCGGAGAGCTGAATGAAGGCCCGTACAAGGCGGCTTGCCGCCAGGTAGCTGCAGCAGGTCTGCAGCATAAGATTCAGGTTAGACAAGGCAATGGATTGGATGTGCTGCATCAATCCGAGGCGGACACAATTACGATCGCCGGGATGGGCGGAGGGCTCATTCGCGACATATTGGAATCAGGCAGAGCTGCCGGCAAGCTTGAGGGGGTGCGCGAGCTGGTGCTGCAGCCGAATGTGGGTGAGGAGCTCGTGCGCCGTTGGCTCGTTGCTCACCATTGGGTGCTCCAAGCCGAGCGCATCGTGCTGGAGGACGGCAAAATTTATGAGATCATGCATGCAACGGCTGCCAAGGATGAGCAGGAAGCAGCGGAAGCCAATGGAAAGCTGTACCACCCTGGATTCTGGGAACAGACCTATGGACAACCGTTGCGTCCTGATCTGGTGGTTATGATGGGGCCGTGGCTGATGCGCCAGCCAGATGCAGTATGGAGCCGCAAGTGGCAAGGCGAGCTTGCAAAGCTGGAGCATATCCAGTCTCAGCTCAGCCGCTCTGATCTGCCGGAATCACGGGAGAAGCTGATGCAGTTGCAGCAGGACATGAATGAAATAAAGGAGGTTCTGGCATGCTTGCAAACGGACACACCCTCATTCAACTGATGGAGGAGCTTGCGCCGAAGCATTATGCGGTGGAAGGGGATAAAATTGGTCTGCAGGTCGGTACACTGAACAAGCCGATCGCGAAGGTGCTGATTGCTCTGGATGTAACGGATGAGGTGGTAGAAGAGGCGATCGCTGCCGGAGCCAATCTGATCATTGCCCATCATGCAATCATTTATCGTCCGCTGGTCAAGCTTGATTTCTCCACGCCGGGCGGCAGACTGTTCGAGAAGCTGATCAAGCATGATATTGCTGTCTATATTGCTCATACAAATCTGGACGTGGCTGATGGCGGGATTAATGATGCGATGGCCCAGATGCTGGGCCTGGAGGGGCGCGGCACGCTGGATGAGGTACATAATGACCAGTTGTTCAAGCTGGCGGTATTCGTACCGAAGACGCATAGCAAGCAGGTGCAGGAAGCGATCTGGCAAGCAGGTGCGGGTCAGATCGGACACTACAGCAGTTGCAGCTTCACTGTCGAGGGAACAGGCACCTTCCGGCCGGGAGCAGGCGCGACGCCCTACATCGGCGAGCAGGGCCGTCTGGAATCGGTGGAGGAGGTCAGAGTGGAGACGATCGTCTCCGGGGCGGTCAAGCGCAAGGTGGTGCAGGCGCTGCTCAAGGCTCATCCTTATGAGGAGGTAGCCTATGACCTGTACCCGATGGACATGAAGGGTCGCTCGTTCGGACTAGGGAGAGTGGGCAAGCTGCCGGAGGCCATCTCCCTGCGTCAGCTTGCAGAGCAGGTGAAGAGCGCCTTCGATGTGCCGGCGCTGCGGGTGGTCGGCAACCTGGAGAGCCAGGTGCGCAAGGTTGCGGTGCTGGGCGGCTCCGGCGGCCGATATGTCAGCAAGGCGCTATTTGCCGGGGCGGATGTGCTCGTTACCGGAGATATAGACTATCATACGGCGCAGGATGCACTTGTAGCCGGACTGGCCATTATCGACCCTGGACACAACATTGAGAAGCTCATGAAGCCGCTTGTCGCGGATTGGCTAGCACAGCGGCTGCGGGAACGGAGCCTGATGACCGAGGTAGCTGCTTCCGAGGTGTCCACCGAAGTATTCCAGTTCATATAATGATCTGGGTGACGCCAGATTGGAGAGGTTCACCGCCATTGCCAGCAAAAAATTAGCTGGACTACTTGAGCTTTGTGTGAATTCCTAGTATACTAGCAAAGCACCGGAAAGTTTGACAGACAATCGCCGGCAGCTATAGGGCTGCGGGAGGAAAGTCCGGGCTCCGTAGGGCAGGATGCTGGATAACGTCCAGTCAGCGCGAGCTGAAGGATAGTGCCACAGAAATGGACCGCCGATGGCCTGCTTGCAGGCACAGGCAAGGGTGGAACCGTGGTGTAAGAGACCACGAGCGGTGCTGGTGACAGCACGGCTGGTAAACCCCATCTGGAGCAAGACCTAAGAGAACACAGCGGCTTCGCGCCGCGGCTCTGGCACCGGAGCGTGTTCGGGTTGGTCGCTTGAATTTTTCAGCAATGGAAAATCTAGATAGATGATTGTCACCTTATAGTGGGAGGGTCGTTCCCGTTATACCACTGACAGGTACAGAACCCGGCTTATGGCAAGCTTTCCGTAACGAACCATTAGAACAATGAGAGAACCTCCATCCCGCGAGTGAGCGGAATGGAGGTTCTTTGACATGTGTGGATTAGGGTGATCTCCGAGACATACTCTACACCTCTAAACCTTGAAGGTGCTCACGACTTCGAGCAGTTCCTCGGACATGCGGGTCAGATGGGCACAAGAGGAAGTGATCTGCTCCATGGTCGCCAGTTGTTCCTGAGTGGCCGCCGAGACGCTGATGGTGCCCTCGGAGGTTTCGTCGGCAATATGCTGCACCTTCTCCATCGACTCCGATAGTACAGAGGTATTGGCAGACATGCTTGCAGCAGCGGCGGAGACCGTCTGGATCTGCTGGGCCACATCGCTGACAGAGGTCAGGATGGCAGAGAAGGAATCTCCCGCAGCGGCGACGGCGGCACGGCCAGAGGTGGCGACAGCAATGCCAGTCTCCACCGAGCGGATTGTCGTACTTGTGTCCTGCTGAATCGCCTGTACCAGCTCGGTGATCTTCTTGCTGGATTGGGCAGACTGGTCAGCCAGCTTGCGAATTTCTTGCGCTACAACGGCAAACCCTCGACCCGCCTCGCCCGCCCGTGCAGCCTCGATAGCGGCATTGAGTGCTAGCAGATTGGTCTGCGAGGAGATGTCGCCAATCACGCTGATAATGTTGCCAATCTCCTGTGAGCGCAGCGCGAGCTTGGTGACATCCCCGGATATTTGTTCGACGGTGTGGTGGAGCTGATTCATCTGCTCCATGGCACTAGAGACCGCCTCACTCCCCTCTGTAGAAACGGACGCGGCATATTGGGATTTATCATTTACGACCTGTGCACGTTCAGCGATACCGCGAGCCTCGCCGGACAGGCTGCGCACAGAGCTTAGACTCTCATGCAGCTTCGTCATCTGCTCCTGTGAGCCGGCGGATACCAATTCGGTAATTTCCACGACCTGCTCCGTCGCCTTAACTGTGTGCTCTGCTCCAGCGGCTAACTGCTGGGAGGAAGCAGCCACTTGCTCGGCGTTGGAGGTGAGCCGGGCGATGATGTCGCGCAGATTGGTGCTCATGGTATTGAAGGCGGTGGAGAGGAGCGCAAGCTCGTCGCGAGACTTGACCTCGATTCGGGATTGGGTCAAGTCTCCCGCTGCAATACGTTCAGCAGCTACAGCCAGCGCACGAACCGGCTTCGTAATCAAGCGTGAGATCCAGAAGGCAATCGCCAGACCAATTAATATGGATAAGGCAGACAATGCAGTAACCAGCAGCTCTGTACTGCTTACCTCCTCCTCCACTTCCCGCAAACTAAGGGCCATCTGCTCCTCCTGCAGCTTGACAAACCGATTGGCTGTCTCTGTGAACTTCTGGATAATGGGATCATTCGTGCGCGAGAGCTCCAGCGCCGCCGCTTCGCGACCTTGCAGCTTATGCTCGATCATTTGTTCAATATTGCTCGTATATTGCTGCTGAAGCAAATCAAGACCCATTAAAATCTGCCATTCATCACGGTCGGTTATGTATGGCTGCAAATGATGGCTGATCTGGTTATAGGCAGAAACTGCTGCACGATAGCTCTCTACAGATGACAGGTCGCCATCTAGAATAAAACGGGCGATACTGCTGCTCTCGTCCTTTACTGCCATGCTCAAGTCTTTGACGCTGCTCATCGAGGTGACCCGATATTGGAAAAGTTCATTATAACGGTGATCGACTTCGCTCATCTGCTGTGCATTCAAAACTGCGATAAGGAGCAGTAGCAGCAGAATCGCTCCGAAGCCTCCATACAGCTTTTTGCTAATTGTATTTTTCATAGGGTCGTAAGCAATCCTTCCATCATTTAGTTTGGATAATGAGCTGGGAAGCAAATATATCCTCTGCATGACGTCTGAACTGAGCGGCTGCTTCTTCCGCGGTCAATTCGCCATTGATATATTCGGCCTCTATCTTGCGAAACGTCGTATCGATTCTTCCCGAGGCGAGAGGAGCCGGCGGATCAATAACGCTGGAATGCTGCTGTACATCGTCCATATAGGTATATTGTTCCTTCTCTTCCTCGCTCATGGCTGAGGTCAGATGCTCTCTGACCGCTGCAACCGCAGGTACGCCACGCTCGCCGCGCAGCTCCTCATTAGCCTGCAGATTGTTCAGGAAGAAGTTGATGAACAGGGCGGCGTTATCCGCCTGCTCGGTATAGGACGAGATCGAGAAAAACATCGAAGGCTTCACATAATTGCCTTCCTGTCCCCCAGCATACGAGGGCAACGGGAGCAGCTTGAACGGTCGGCCGGCTGCTCTTGTGAAGCCGATAACATTATTGCTTGTCAAGGAATGGAAGGCTGCCTGACCCTTGACGATGAGCGTGTCCTTGTCGGCATTGGAGTCAGGCTGCCGCCACTTGGGCGCCATCAGTCCCTCCTCAAGAAACTGCTTCTGAAGCTGCATGAAATCAATGAAATATTGATCGTCCGCATAGCCGAGCGCTGTGCCGGAGGGATGAAACAGCGATGCTCCCCGCTGGCGCAGGTAATAGCTGAAATCAAAGATGGTATTGCCTACAGGGAAAAAGTCCTCCCGATTAACGGCAGTCTTGAGCTGGCGTGCCACTGCGAGCAAATCCTCATAGGTATAGGCCCCAGCAGGCGCGGCAATGTTGTAGGTATCCAGCAATTGCGGGTCAAAGAGCAGGCTGGGGGCATTGATTCCGGTAACGATGCCGTAGAGCTGACCGTCCACTGTGCCAGAACCGATGGAGGAAGCATCCATATCGCTAATGTCCAGCTTGCCTTCCTGCACAAGGGTATCCATGGGCAAGAGCAGCTTCCGGTGCGCGAACTCTTGAATATATTTATAATCCATCTGAATCACATCGTGTAGATTTTGATCTGCGGTCAGCATGGCAATATCCATCCAGTATTGTGAGTTAGGGGCATCCTTCCATTCGATCTGAATGTCTGGATAAGCATCTTCGAATTGTTGGATGACCTTAACGGTGCGTTCTTGCCGGCCTTCGTTGCCCCACCAATATACACGCAGCACCTGTTTGCTGTCGTCCTTGATTTCCGTCGTCTCGGCAGGTGCGTTGTCACTGCTGCACGATGTAAGCAGTATGAGCACCAGCAGCGTCATGATGACTGCTGACCAAGATAATTTGCTATGTTGCATTGTCATTGCGAAACCTCCGAGTAAGTAGTAACTGTATATAATATCAATATTTTATCCAGTATATAGTATATCGGACGGAGATTTGGAATTGTTAGCGGCAAACATTTTTTCATAAATAAAGAATAAAAAAACAAAACAAACAAGCCTGTTGCTAATAGCCAGACATCAGCGATAAAGCGGCTGGTGTCTAGCGAGCAACAGGCTTGCATTAATTTAGGTCGTGTCTGAAAACCCGTCCAAGGGCATCTCTCACCGCCTTTTCCGCCCCGTGCTGCGTTGCCTGGAACGAAAATTTGGCCAGATCTGATCCGTTCAGAGTTTTCAGTTTTCAGACATGCCCTAGTGTACGGGGCTTCCGCGGAACAAACGGGTGAACGCATCCCATAAGGAGAACGTCTCCGTCTGCTGCTTCATCGTACCCGCCGGCGCCGCGCCTTGCGGCTTTGCGGCCTCCAGCGCTCTGGCAACATCGATCTGTCCATAGCCGAAATAATCGTCCTTGCCCGGCTTGCCCAGATCTGTGCTTGTATCGCGCATAAGCTGCATGACCTGCTCATTGTTGAGCTCGGGATTCGTGGAGCGGATGAGGGCGGCCAGAGCGGCTACATGAGGGCTAGCCATCGATGTGCCTGACAGAGCGGCATACTGGCTGCCTGGGTAGGTACTGGCAATGCTCGCTCCTGGTGCGGCCACATCAATGTAGTCGCCGTAGTTGGAGAAGGAGGCTCTGTTGCCATCATGATCCGTAGCTGCAACCGCGAATACCTCTGGATAGGCAGCAGGATAGCCAGGTCGATCGGTATTATCGTTGCCACTTGCTGCAATCAGCACAACATCATGGTCATAGGCGTAGCGAATCGCATCATGCAAGAATTCGGCCGAGGCGTAGTTGCCCAAGCTCATATTAATGACCTTGGCGCCGTGATCAGTCGCCCATATAATGCCCTCGGCTACCGAGTAGGTCGTTCCCGCTCCGGAGTTGTCCAGCACCTTGACAGGCATGACCTTGTTGTACCAGGACAGGCCGGCGACTCCCTGGCCATTGTTGGTTGCAGCAGCGATGATGCCAGAGACGTGGGTGCCATGCCCCACATCATCCTCCGGGGTCGCCTCCTTGTCCACAATGTTCACCCCTTCGGCAATCTGCCCCTTCAAGTCCGGGTGATCTGTCTGAACCCCTGTATCCAGCACGGCAACCAGCACCTCATTGCTCCCCCGTTCCACCGACCAGCCCCGTTCCGTCTCGATCGTGGGCAGATTCCACTGATATTGAGAATAGAGGGCGTCATTAGGGACGATCGGCTGAGCTGCGGCAGGGTCTGTATTCGTATTGGAGAAGCTCCAATTCGTCATATAGTAATAATGGGGCTCAGCGTAATGCGGGTTATAACGTTGACGGAAATAACGCATGAGCTGCTCGGTGCCGATCGATCGCGAACGAAATATATACGTATACCCCAGCCGCTCGATCTTGTCGGCGTCCAGATCGGCGCGAATCTGTTGCATCTCCTGCTCGCTCGGATCTTGCCGGAAGCGGACGACGACTTCATTCGTATGATAATGAGAGGCGTCCTGGTTAGCTTCACCGGTCTGCACGCGCGTATCGTTCAGCGTCCCTGGCTCGACAGCCTTGGTCTTGTATTTACCCTCATGGGGGTAGGGAACAAGTCTCAGGTTGCGGCGCTGGTGCTGCTCGACCTGTGCAACGATATGCTGCTGTACGACGCCGATCAGCCCCTGACCGGGATTGCGGCTGTCGGGAACAGCCAGCACCATGTACCGTTTGCCATCAGGGAGCATCACAGTGCCCGAATGAAATTCACGGCTGTTAGACAGGCTTTGCTTGGCCTGCTCAACGTGCGGCTTCAGCGGCTTGGGCAAGGTGCCAAGGCTACTGCTGGCGGCTTTGTCATGCCAGCTCATGTATTCCATATGAGGATGGGTCTTCATCATGTGTTGAATCAGACTTCTGCGGTGCTTGTCATCTCTGGCATTCGTGATGGTCATCCGCATCTGCTTCTTGCATTCCGCATGGCACAGCATGGCGGTCATATCCATGTCGCTCTGCAGCGCTGCCTGCTTCATCCGCTTCTCGACATTAAGCCCGCCACCGCGGCTTTCATCTGCTGCCATGCGCGGGACGGAGGGAGCCGGCGCGGGTGAAGGGGAAGGAATGAAGACCGGAGCGATATGAATAATTAAAGCTAATGAAGCCAGAACCATAAACCATGATGCAATTTTTCGGCGTCGCATCGTTTGTCAGCCTCCCTAATCCATAGTTTATCCACATAGTGTTGTCCATTAGGGTGAGATGCAGCAGACAAAATTATACCCAAGGCTGGCCGAATCAGCAGTACCATCTCGATGTAATTTGTGGTACCATTGTTGATGAAGTTGACAAGTGTTTGGGCAATGACGAAAGGGGATTTAGATAATCATGACATCGACCAATGTGAAGCAGCTTTGTGAAGAGACAAGAGGGAAATTAAAGCAATCCGTAAGCCAACTCGAGGAATTTCTCAATCAGCACTCGTTGTCTGATCTCAATAGCGGACAGCAAGAGATGGAAAATTCAGAGTCATTTTACAAAGGACTGTTGTCTGACCTTCGTCATCTGCTTGTTTTCTCCGAAGTGTCCTACGAAAAGCTTGGGGTAGCGCTGAGACGTCCCAACTTTGACCAGGAGTTCGCCGAGCGTGCTCTGTATGAGGTATACCATCAGTGTGTCAATGCTTATTTTTATCCTAAGAATGAAGGGTACTCCGAGGATGGGCGTTACGCTTATACCGGTCAGGAGGCCATTCGTTTCCTGCAGAAGCCGGTGCAGCCAGTGCGCGACATTGTGCTAGGCGTATCCAAGGTGTATGAGGAATTGCGCGATGATCTCTCCTATTATGAAAGCGACTATATGACGCAGCAACGGATGATGAGGCAAAAATAAGTAAGCATACCGCACCCCTTTAACGGGAACCTTGTTAATGGGGGTGATGGACTATGCCGCAAGGCGTAAAATGCAGTGTATCCAATTGTACATTTTGGAAGCAAGGCAATCTGTGCAATGCCGACCAAATTGCAATTGATGTAGATCAGCACGCCAACCTGGACACTGAATTTGCTGACGAGTGGGACAGCCATAGAGATACAGCGAAGACTTCCTCTGTGACCTGCTGCCATACGTTTCAGCCGAAGAGGTAATCCGCGTCTATGGGCACACACAAGAAACGTCACAAGCTGCCGCAGGGGCGCAACCGTCAGGAAGCGGAGATCGCCGCTGAACTAACGGCTCCTTCGCACACCGTATCCCGTGATTCGGCAAGACAAGCCGTCTACCCGTCTGACTTGTCGGAGGGAGCGCAAGCGTTAGGCATCGTTGCCTTACTGTTTGCCGCCGCTTCCTGGATGATCTGGCCGTTCCTGCTCGGGGCAACCGCAGCAACAACCGGCTATATCGCATACCGGCAAGGAAGTCGTACACTAGGTATTGCTGCGATCGCGATGTCGTTGATTTCTATGCTGGCACATCTTATTCTTATCCCGCTATATTTTGCATTCACTTAGATCGAGCAGTTAGGGTATAGCAATGGTAATGCAAGTAGGACACCCTGGGCGGCATGCTCGTGCTGCTGCCCGGGGTTTTCATTTTGTAAGGCTTCCAGCTTACGGATAAAAAGGAAAGGATGTTTTGAGAATTAAAAATTTGTGGACACGCAAAAGATTGAAGCCCGTTGTAATTAGTATGGTATTCATTATAATTATCGCCTTGGCCGCCGGATGGTGGTATTACAAAAAGACCCGTTATGACTTTACGAATCCTTACCCGCGCCAGCAACTGCTGGAGGTGCAATCGGTGGCAGAGCCAGCACCATCCTATGATGTCATCGTTGCCGGGACAGACCCTGAGGGTATCGCTGCAGCGCTGTCGGCCGCTCGTAACGGGCTCAGTGTACTGCTGGTGGACGGCAAGGATCGCCAGATACTAGGCGGTTTGATGACCGTAGGCGGGTTGAATACGATCGATTTCAATTATGCGCCAGAGAAGCGCTCGTTATTCTCGTATTTTAAAGACACGGAGATTTTGAACAAGGGAATCTTTCTGGAATGGTACAAGCAGATCGAAGGCACTTCATTCGATGTGAATACAGCGGCGAATACATTTTATAACATGGTGAAGAATGAGAAGAATATTGATCTGTTGATGCAGACGAAGCGGATGGAGCCGCTGACAGAGGAGCAATCATCGGGAACAAGGACGGCTACAGGCATGCGTATCGTCATGGCTGATGGCACCGAGCGTCTCGTGAGCGCACAAGCGATCATTGATGCGACGCAGGATGGAGATATTGCTGCGGCTGCCGGGGCGCCGTATACATTCGGACGTGAGGACATCGGGGATCGCGAATCCTTGATGGTGGCGACGCTCGTCTTCCGGCTGGACGGTGTGACGCAGGAGGTATGGGGGCAGATGGGGCGTCATGAGGATGCCCGAATTGATCGAATGAGCATCTGGGGCTATCATGATGCGCGCGAATACCAGCCGACCGATCCTGCCAAGGTAAGAATGCGCTCGCTCAATATCGGCAGGCAGAACGATAACAGCGTCCTGATTAATTCGATGCAGTTGTTTGATGTTGATCCGCTCGATCCAGAGTCGGTACGCCGCGGCTTGGAGATTGGCGAGCGCGAGGCGCCGTTAATCGTCGAGTTCCTGAAAAAGCGCTTCCCGGCTTTCGCGAATGTTACCTACGGGGGCACGGCTGCTGAATTGTACATAAGGGAGTCCAGACATATACAAGGCGAATACCGGCTGACATTGGCAGATGTGATGGAGAATCGCGATCATGCTGACGCGATTGCCTACGGTTCCTATGCGATCGATATTCAGAGCACAAGCAAGGGGCAGATCGGTACCATTCTGATGAATCCGCAGCAATATGGCATTCCGTTTCGCTGCCTTGTGCCTTTAGAGGTCGACGGGCTGTTGGTCGTCGGTCGCGCCGCGAGCTTCGATACGCTGCCGCACGGGAGCGCTCGTGTTATTCCGGTCGGTATGGCGACTGGGGAGGCTGCTGGAGCGGCGGTGAAGCTGGCGCTGAGCAACCATCAGACATTGCGCGAGCTGTCCCACTCGGAGGAGAGGATGAAGCAACTGAGGCAACGACTGAAGGGGCAGGGAATGGATCTGGCGATGAAATCGTTCGAGCAGCCAGCTTACCTGGCGAACAAATCCTATCCCGGACTGCTGGCGGCTGCAAGTATGTATCTGACCTCTGGCTCCTATTCTAATGATCAATGGGATCTGGACGGCAGCTCCAACCCGCAGCGGTTCGTCAACATCATGCGCCGCATTCGCTCCGCTAACCCGGAACGGTTCGAGAACGACCCGATGGATGCGATCCGTGGCCAGAAGGAGCCGCGTGAGCAACCACTGTCGCTGAACCAGGCTGCCTACATCATACTGACCGCTGCGAACAAGAACACTACAGAGGCGCTGGCGCTGGCGGAGCTGCTGAAGCTGGGATGGCTGGATAAGGCAACGATAGAGGGAATTGAAGATGAGGAGCAGCTTACCAATGGCGAGGTATTTATGCTCATTCGCGATGTGGCGGAGCATTATATGAATATCCGGTTTCAGTAAAGGGTTCTAGTAAAGGGTAGACAAGAAGAGACAAAGGCAGCTCTCTATCCTCGGTAATTCATCTGGTCGGATAGCATCAAAACGTGTACAATAGAAGCATCAACAATAGTGGAGGGACTTCCGGTGAGCATTGATCCTCGCGTCATGAAAACCTTGCTCCAGCTTCAATGGATGCCGTCGGTGGATATAAGCAGAGCGGGGGGCAACGTGCTGTCTTCCCAGGATGGAACGGCTAGCACGCTGTTTCAGACGCTCTTAGACGAATATGTGCAGTCGGCCGAGGCGGATTCGGCTTCGGTCGGAACGGGAGCGCAGGAGCGGCTGTCATCATGGTCTGCGCTGCCCTCCTCCTGGATGGCGGCGGCTGGGCAAGCTGCTGCAACACAGACAGGCAAGAGCGGCGACTATGATGCCTTGATTGAACATGCATCGCTCAAGTATGGGGTAGATCGATCCTTAATTACAGCCGTCATCCATCATGAGTCCTCCTTCAATGCTGGAGTCGTGTCCCCGGCTGGCGCGAAGGGACTCATGCAATTAATGGATGGAACGGCAAGCTGGCTCGGTGTGAATGACGCCTTCGACCCTGCGCAAAATATCGATGGCGGTACGCGGTACCTGTCCTATCTGCTGCGCAAGTATGACGGCAACGAAGCGGCAGCGCTCGCTGCCTACAATGCCGGACCGGGAAGGGTTGACCGTCTGGGCATCCACAATGATGCGGATGTGGTGGACAAGCTTCAACAGCTTCCTGAGGAGACACGCAATTATATTCGGAAGGTGCTTGCCACTCGTGAGCTTTACTAAACCTCTGGACAGCCGGCCTCGCACCGGCTGTTCGTTGTTTATAGCGTTGTTTATAGAGATGAGAGAAGTCTTTGTGTAAGGAGCAGACAACCATCATGCTATATTTTGATCATTGTTCATCAACCCCGCCGCATCCTGATGTCGTTCGCACGCTATCGGAGGTCATGCAGCGTCATTATGCCAATCCAGCTTCCATGCATCAGGCGGGGATGGAGGCAGATAAGCTGATGCAGCGCGCCCGTTCGGTCGCTGCGGAGCTGTATAGAACGAAGCCGGAGGAATGGATATTCACATCGGGCGGAACAGAAAGCAATAATCTGGCAGTCAAGGGCGCAGCAAGAGCGCTGCGCAGCCGCGGGAATCATCTGATTACGACCAAGATCGAGCATGCCTCGGTGTATGAAGCGTTCCGCGCTTTGGAGGAGGAAGGCTTCGAAGTAACCTACCTGCAAGTGGAGCAGGATGGCAGGCTCGACCCGGCCAGGCTGGAGCAGGCGCTTACCGATCGCACCACGCTGGTCAGCGTGATGCAGGTGAATAATGAGACCGGAGCGGTGCAGCCGATTGAACAGATTGGGCAACTGCTGTCCCGCTATCCCAAAATCGTATTTCATGTGGACGGCGTTCAGGCAGTGGGCAAGCTTGAGACCAGAATCAAGGAATGGCATGTGGATCTATTCAGCATCTCAGCGCATAAGCTGCAAGGACCCAAGGGCACGGGCTGGCTCTATGTGCGCGAGTCCCTTCGCCTGACGCCGCTGCAATCTGGCGGCGATCAGGAGCGCGGCTTGCGTCCGGGGACGCCGAACATGCCGGCGATTATCGCCGCTGCCAAGGCGCTGCGGCTCGCGCATGAGTCGCGGGCGGAGCGGTTCGCTCGCATGCGACAACTGCGCGGGCGCTTGCTGGACGGGCTGGCTGCTGTTCACGGACTGACGCTGATCGATAGCGAGCAGGGCGGGGTAGTTGCCCAGGCTGCGAAGCAGCGTCCAGATGGAGTGGACGGAGAAGCTACTGCCCAGGCGCGTCTGGGCAAGGATAGCGTGCTGGCGGCGCCGCATGTTATCTGTTGCTGCTTTCCCGGCCTCAAGCCGGAGGTGGTCGTTCATGCCCTGGAGGAGCGGGGCATCATCATCTCGACCAAGTCCGCCTGCTCCTCGCGTAGAAACCAGCCAAGCAGAGTATTGCTTGGCATGGGACTCGGGGACGAGCTGGCGCAGTCCAGTCTGCGGATCAGCCTCGGGGACGAGCATACAGAACAGGATATTGACCAGTTGATTGCGGAGCTGACGGCAGTTGCTGCCCGCTTGAAGCCGCTTGCCAGAGGGGGCGCATACAGATGAATACATTAACCTATGATTTGATTATTGTCCGGTTCGGAGAATTCACGTTAAAGGGTCGTAATCGGACGCGGTTTGAGAAGAAGATGCAGAGCCAGATTCTCGCGGTGCTGGAGCAGTATCCGCGTATTGAGGCCGTCATGGACTACGGGCGTGTCTATGTGCTGTTGCACGGCGAGCCTTACGATCAGGTAGCCAAGCGGCTGCAGTCAGTCTTTGGCATCGCCAATCTGAGTCCAGCGCTCCAGTGTGAGCCAGAGCTTGAAGTGCTGCGCGCGACAGCGCTGCGAGCCATGAGCGTCTATGATGAATCCCCTCGCACCTTCAAGGTGACAGGGCGGCGTGTATGGAAGGAGTTCCCGCATAGCTCGCAGGAGCTGAATCCGTTGATCGCTGGCCCAGTGCTGAAGGCAAGCCCTTGGCTGACCGTTGATGTGCGCAAGCCCGATATAGAGCTGAAGGTCGAGGTGCGCCAGGACATTGCTTATGTGTTCAGCGAGGTGATCCCTGCCGCTGGCGGTTATCCATACGGAACGAATGGCAAGGCGATGCTGCTGTTGTCTGGCGGCATCGACAGCCCGGTTGCCGGTTGGCTGGCGATGCGGCGCGGGCTGGAGATCGAGGCCGTGCATTTCTACAGCTACCCATTCACCAGCGAGCAAGCGCGGGACAAGGTTATTGAGCTGGCAAGACGGCTCTCCTTTTATAGCGGGCGTATTCGGCTTCATCTGGTGCCGTTTACCGAGGTGCAGACCTCCTTTGCCGGCATTCAGCAGGATAAGCTGACGATAACATTGATGCGGCGGGCGATGCTGCGCATTACGGAGCAGCTTGCCGGGCAATCCGGCGCTCTGGCGATTGTGACAGGCGAAAGCCTCGGCCAGGTGGCGAGTCAGACGCTGGGGAGCATGAATGTCATCGGGAGAGCGACGGAGCTTCCGCTGCTGCGGCCGCTGGTGGCGATGGACAAGCAAGAGATTATTACGTATGCGGAGAAGCTGGATACGTATGAGGTGTCCATCCAGCCTTATGAGGACTGCTGTACGCTGTTCGTGCCCAAATCGCCAAGCACCAATCCGAATCTGCGTGCAGTGGAACGAATCGAATCGCAGATTGCTCGCTTGGCCGAGCTGGAGGACGAAGCGATCCGCGGAACGCAAGTGCTGGACATCATGCCCTCGCAGCGCAGCGCGGTGGCCAGCGCCGGCGAGGATGACTGGTTCTAGCATCTAGCTGGAACCACTGCTTCCTCGCAGATCGGTGAGCGGGGTGAGAATAGCCGCTTCGGTCGAACCTCATGCGGTGCGATCCACAGGCTGTCAAAGCTTGTATAGATTTCGTGGACATAACCCCCTTGCCTGTCACATACATCTGTAATGTGACGAAGGGGGCGAGTCCAGTGGAGAGTATACTATTATTTGTACAAATTGTATTTATTAATGTGCTGCTTAGCGGTGATAACGCAATCGTAATCGCTATGGCCAGCCAGCACCTGCCGCCCAGCCAGCGCAAGCGGGCGATCTTCTGGGGATCAACAGCGGCTGTGCTGCTGCGCTGCGTGCTGACGCTAGTGGCTATCACGCTGTTGAAGATACCTTACCTGCAGGCCGCAGGCGCGGTGCTGCTGTTCATCATAGCCGTCAAGCTGCTCCGCGACGCTCACGAAGGGGAGGGGCATCCGTCTGGAGTGCGCAAGGCAGCCTCGCTTGCTGGCGCGATTCAGACGATTGTAGCGGCTGATTTCGTGATGAGCCTGGACAATGTACTGGCTATTGCCGCTATTGCCGAGGGTGAGCCGCTCATGATGCTGCTGGGCATCGGGCTGTCGATTCCGATGATCGTATGGGGCAGTCAGTTGCTTGGTGCTGCGCTACGCAAATTTCCCCCATTGGTCTACATCGGTGCGGGACTGCTCGGGTATGCAGCCGGCAAGATGCTGATTCAGGATCCGGGGCTGAACGGCTTGCTGTTTCACGGCTCGAGGGCCGTTGCTGAAGCGATTCCGCTGCTGTCCATTCCATTTGTAATTGTCCTGTCGCTGCTGGGAAGACGCTCTGTGTAGAGCGTTTTTTTTACGGATTTCGGTTTCGCCACTGGTTTTTTCGCTTTCGTTCCTTTAAACTAGAGTAAAAACGTGTCGTCTTTCGTCACTGAATGCGGTTGGCGGTGCAGGATTGGGGGGACTAACCGAATGTCCAAAAACCAATATTCCGTAGGAATACTGATGCTTCTCGCGGGCATCGTTATTTTGTTTGGCAAGCTGGGGGTATTCAGCTACATTGGAACGGTCTTCTGGCCGGTCTTTGTACTGATTCCAGGCATCTTGCTGCATGTGCTGTACTTCGGACGAATTTTCCCGGCTGTCGTGCTCATTCCAGGCGGTATGCTGTCAACTTATGCACTGCTGTTTTTTTACTGTAATGCATTTGGATGGAGTCATCTGCAGTATTTGTGGCCGTTTTTTATTTTTGGCGTAGCTGTAGGCTTGTATGAGTATTACATGTTCAGTTATTCCCGCCAGCGCCGCGCTCAGGTTGCCGCGTTCGTGCTGACAGGCATCACTGCTGTCTGCTTCGGTATTATGCTGTTCTGGGGCTGGGGCATCTATCTGATCGCGCTGGTGCTTATTGCCGGCGGAGCATGGATTGCTTTTGGACGGAGAGTAAAGTGGGCAAAATGGTAATAGGCTCATATAGTCTGTAAGGCGCAAGCAACATCAATTTTTGAACTGGAGAGGAACATCCTGAATGCATTCGAGAGAAAATCTACGCAACATCGCAATTATTGCCCACGTTGACCATGGCAAAACCACACTGGTAGACAAGCTTTTGCAACAGTCTGGTACGTTTCGTGACCACGAGGTTTTGCAGGAGCGGGCAATGGACTCCAATGATTTGGAGCGAGAGAGAGGCATTACCATTTTGGCGAAGAACACAGCCATCACCTACAAGGAATATCTGGTGAATATTGTCGACACGCCCGGACATGCCGATTTTGGCGGAGAAGTGGAACGGATTATGAAAATGGTTGACGGGGTGCTGCTGGTTGTTGATGCCTTCGAAGGCTGCATGCCGCAAACGAAGTTCGTGCTGCGCAAAGCGCTGGAGCATCAACTGACGCCGATCGTCGTCGTCAATAAGATTGACCGTCCGAATGCCCGTCCGGCCGAGGTTGTGGATGAGGTGCTCGACCTGTTCATCGAACTGAATGCCAATGATGATCAACTGGAATTCCCTGTCGTGTATGCATCCGGTCTGATGGGAACGTCCAGCACGAACCCGGAGCAGCAGGATGAGAATATGCAGGCATTGTATGAGACGATCGTCCAGCATATCCCTGCGCCAACAGAGAGCGCTGTAGACCCGCTGCAATTTCTGGTCACGCTGATGGATTATAATGAATATCTGGGTCGCATCGCCGTAGGTCGTGTGAACCGCGGCGTCATCCGTCAAGGGCAGCCCGTTGCTGTTATGACCCGTGAGGGAGGGCAAAAGCAAGCTCGCATCGAGAAGCTGTTCGGCTTCCAGGGGCTGAAGCGGATCGAGATTGAAGAGGCGGGAGCAGGCGATATCATCGCGATTGCTGGTATCAAGGATATTAATATCGGTGAGACGATTGCCGATCCGGCTCATCCAGAAGCACTGCCGGTGCTCAAGATTGATGAGCCGACCCTGCAGATGACGTTCCTCGTCAACAACAGCCCATTCGCAGGCCGTGAAGGCAAGTGGGTTACCTCCCGCAAGCTGCGCGAGCGTCTGCTCAAGGAGCTGGAGACCGATGTGGCGTTGCGCATCGAGGAGACGGACAGCCCGGATGCCTTCATCGTTGCTGGTCGCGGCGAGCTTCACTTGGGCATTTTGATCGAGAATATGCGTCGTGAGGGCTTTGAGCTGCAAGTGTCCAAGCCAGAGGTTATTGTGAAGGAGATCGATGGTTCCAGAATGGAGCCCTATGAGCGTCTGATTATCGATGTGCCGGAGGAGAGCACCGGAGCTGTTATGGAGAGTCTGGGAACGCGCAAGGCTGAGATGGTCAATATGGTTAACAACGGCACAGGCCAGGTACGACTGGAGTTTATTATCCCGGCGCGCGGTCTCATCGGTTATCGCACGCAGTTCCTGACGCTGACACGCGGTTATGGCATTATGAACCATGCGTTTGACAGCTACGGCCCGCTGGCTGGCAACTCGGTAGGCGGCCGTCATCAAGGCGTGCTCGTCTCGACCGAGAATGGCACATCGACCTTCTACGGCATGATGTCTGTTGAAGATCGCGGTACCCTGTTCCTGGAGCCAGGCACCGAGGTGTACGAAGGCATGATCGTTGGCGAGCATACAAGAGATAACGACATCGTTGTGAATATCTGCAAGGAGAAGCAACTGACCAACGTGCGCTCGGCGACGAAGGAGGATACGGTGAAGATGAAGACACCGATTATCTTCTCGCTGGAGCAGGCGCTGGAGTATCTGAATGATGATGAGTACTGTGAAATCACGCCCAAATCGATTCGCCTGCGCAAAAAAATTCTGAACAAAAGCGAGCGCGAGCGTGCAGAGAAGCAACGCAAAATGGCGGGATCGAACGTATAAGCAGGGAGGTTATTAAAAAATGCAGGCATGGCTTAGCAACCATCCGCTTGTTTCATACGTCTTAATTTTGGGATCTGTAATCTATATCTTTAACCAGGTTTTCCGTGCTCAAAGACGACTCCCGATCTTGAAGGAAATACTGGTGCATATTATGATGGCCATCGGGTCGCTTGTTCTGCTCGTGCTGCAGATCGACAAACTCCCGATCATTCAGTGCATGGCTGTAGCGATAATCATGATGTTCATGCTTCGAGCCAGACAACTGTATGACAAGTGGAAGGGTGGAGCGAAGCCCCAAGGACAGGGGAGCGAGCCTGAGGCCAAGTCATAAGATGCTATAACGTTTGCTGATCTGCGCAAATCGGTCCCGCAGGGGAGCGGTTTGCGCAGATGTGCTTATAGGTCACAGTCGGTAGATCTACTTACATAATTGTGCTGCTCTCATGCGCGCCGTTCTGCGTGAGGCGTAGTTTTGCCGGTGAAGGTGTGCTACAGCTCGGGCGCCCAGGATGCGGCCATTCGTGAATAACCGCTAGGATAGTTGCAGCTTGACGTTTGAGCTGTCCTTGGCACGTACAGAACCTTCTATCCCAAAATTATAAGATTGATAGGTGAGATGATCATGGCAGAACAAAAAGACAGTGAACAGTTGTCAAGGAGTGCCGCTCGAGCTGTGCGATCCAAAGCGCCCAAGAAGAAGAAAAAGGGCGGATGGGGCAAGTGGGTAGCGCTCTTCACGCTGCTGCTGTTGGGTGGAGTTGCGGTCTATCTGGGGATACTTGTACAAAACACGACAAAAGTTATTGATACTATCGGTAATACAACGGTCGAGGAAGTGCCTGTGGAGGAGTCTGTTAAGGTGAAGCCGGTCACGCTGCTGCTGCTTGGACTCGATTCACGGGAGAAGGGCGGCGGGCTGAACACTGATGTCATCAAGGTGGTGGCGCTCAGTCCCAAGTCCAAAACGGCAACGATCGGTTCCATTCCTCGCGATACGCGCATCGAAATGTCGGGTGTGCCAAGCGATAAGGCCAATGCCTATTATGCGCGCTATTATGTAGAGGCAATTCGCGACAAGAAGACAGCGGATGAGGCGCATGCCTATGCGCGGCGGGAGACACGGGAGCTATTCAGCGAATATCTTGGTGTTCCGATCAATTATACAGTTGTCGTCAATTTTAACGCCTTGAAGGATATTGTAAATGCACTGGGCGGTATCGATGTTGACGTGGACATCGATATGCGCTATTGGGATACGCTGGATGGCACCGACATCAATCTGAAGAAGGGGCCGCAGACGCTCGACGGTAAGCAAGCACTTGACTTTGTACGCTACCGCAAGTCGAAGGCCGGGAAAACGAAGGAGTCCAGCGACTTTGAGCGCAATGTACGGCAGACGCAGGTTATCTCGGGCATTCTGGACAAGATCAAGTCGTTTGACGGTATAACCAAAGCCAATGAGCTGCTGGAGGCGGTTGGCAACAACGTCAAGTCGGATATTCATCCGAAGGAAATTACCAACATGATGACGACTTATATGGGAATAAATGGATCTTCCGTTGAGTCGGTGCTGCTGGATGGCAAGTGGGTGTCTCCTTATGTATATGGCGACCCGGACAGTCTGCAGGCGCTCAGCAACGCGCTTAAGGCGCGGCAAGCCGAGGAACCATTGGAATTGAAATGAATAAATATGATATAATGAGGCAAGCATGAGTCAATAAAGGAGGCGCAGATCATGTCTGAAATGACAGCGACAGCCGAACTGTCCGTTTCTCTATTGAACCAGTTGAAGAAGGCGCCGTTTGTGCTTTTGCATACTGCAGATGCGCAGACTGGACTGCCGACCTCTCATGCCTTGTCTTGGATTGTGCCGGTGCATAGCACCAAGCTTAGATTTGCTCTGGATGCCCGTTCAGGGCTGAATACCAACCTTCAGGCCAGACCTGAGGCAGGCATCACCATGTTTGCTCCAGGGTCGTTGAGTACAGCGTATGGCCATACCAGGCAGTTGTCCGATGCGCTAGCTGGTGTTCCGCTTGAGGTGGCCTGCTATGAATTGGATATTACCGAGTTGAAGGATGCCATGTTCCACGGTGGTCGTCTGTGCTCTCTACCTGAATTTGAACTGACCTATGATAAACATGCTGCGGACAAGTTGAATGGACAAGTATTTGCCGCCATGAAAAAAGCCTAGTGAGCGATTTCACTAGGCTTTTTTATATTCATAATCATGACGGCAGACGTTGTAGCGTAAAGTAATAGAAGCCGACTGCTTGTTTACATGGACGTCTTCATTTTTGGCGTATCGACATCTTCGGCAGGAGGCGTATCGCGCGGCACCTGCGGCACGATGCGGCCGATAATATCGGCCATCTCCTCGGCGAAGCCGGCGATCGGTCTGCCTCGCCTTATATCGGCGCCGATCTCCTTCAATCGTCCCGATAGATCCATATCGGCTGTAACAATGGCATCTATTCCATAAGGGTCTTTGCGGAAGGCTTCAGCAACGGAATATTTAATCGTTCCTACACGGGAACGCTCCAGATGCTCATCCACATCAATGCCGACAACGGCCTTGTTGCCCATGATGACACAGTGCGCTTTGTTAACGCCAGGCACACTCTGCGCCAATGCTTCGAGATGGGCAGCGACCTGGTTATTGTCGACTTCGGCCAGTGTGCGCGGATGTGTCTGCTGTGTGGTCATACCGTTATTATTATGTGGAGAGGGTGATATGTTGTTCCGGCTACCGCTGCCGCAGCCTGCCATGAGAAGGCATAGCGACACAGCCAGTAAAGAGCGAAGAAGCATGTAAGCATCCAACCTTTCCTTGAAGTTGATTCTTTCCCAGTGTGCCCGAACATTGGGGATGCTATGTATGCGGTTATGAATAAACCAGCTCTTGTTGCCTCACATCAAAAAATGCTCCGGGAGGGCTCACGATGACAAAAATTTTCGTGCTCGACACCAATGTACTGCTGCATGATCCTCAGGCTATATTTGCCTTCGAGGAAAATGAGGTCGTTATTCCCGCAGTAGTGCTGGAGGAGATTGATTCCAAAAAGAGGCTGGCTGACGAATTGGGGCGCAATGCCCGCAGCATATCCCGTCTGCTTGACGGGCTTAGAGAGACAGGAAGGCTTCATGAAGGAATAAAGCTGAGCAATGGCGGCCTGCTGAAGGTGGAGCTGAATCATCGCAGCTTTGTACGGGTTCAGGAGATGTTCGGGGACATGTCAAATGACAACCGGATCCTCGCTGTGGCGTTGAATTATCATCTGGAGGAGCAGGATCAGGAGAAGCCGCGCCAGATTGTGCTGGTGAGCAAGGATGTGCTGGTTCGTATTAAGGCGGATGTGCTGGGTCTGATGGCGGAGGATTACTTGTCTGACCATACGGTGGAAGCTTCCGATATTTATACCGGTTATGTGACCCTTCATGTCCATCCATCGGTCATCGACGAATTTTATACGTATCGTTTCCTGAGCGTTAAGGGGCTGCAGCTTAATGTGAGGCTTCATCCGAATGAATTTGTCATCTTGCGCGATGAGATGGGGACATCCAAGTCAGCGCTGCTCAAGGTGTCCCAGGACGGGGTAAGACTAGAGCCGCTGTACCTGAGCAATGATCCGGTATGGGGCATAACGGCGCGCAATGCTCAGCAGCGGATGGCGCTGGAGCTGCTGCTCAATGATGATGTGCCGCTAGTGACGCTCACCGGCAAGGCGGGCACAGGCAAGACGCTGCTTGCGCTGGCAGCAGGGCTCATGAAGGTCGAGGATGAGCACAAATACAAAAAGCTGCTCATCGCCCGCCCTGTCGTGCCTATGGGCAAGGACATAGGCTACTTGCCAGGCGAGAAGGAGGAGAAGCTTCGTCCGTGGATGCAGCCGATCTATGATAATCTGGAGTATTTGTTCGATACGAAGAAATCCGGGGACATTGATAAAATCCTGATGGGGCTGGGCAGCATTCAGGTGGAGGCGCTCACCTATATCCGCGGGCGCTCTATTCCAGGGCAATTCATCATCATCGATGAAGCACAGAATCTGACTCGCCATGAGGTGAAGACGATCGTGTCGCGTGTGGGCGAGGGCAGCAAGATTGTATTGATGGGTGATCCTGAGCAGATCGACCATCCGTATCTGGATGCTGTCAGCAATGGGCTGACCTATATCGTGGAGAGCTTCAAGCAGCAGACGCTAAGCGGTCATATGACGCTGGAGAAAGGGGAGCGCTCCAAGCTCGCGCAGCTTGCTGCCGACTTGTTGTAAATGGTGAAATGACTCAGGACGCCGCTGGCCATCACCGATGGCCAGCGGCGTTGCTGTGATGATTAGAATGATAATGGAAGCAGAAGGCAACATGTGGCAGGGGAGGGAGGCAGCCTGCTGCATTTGTAACATACACTTAATAAGATTTTGGTGCAGGGTATGGTAGAATAGGGGGAGAATGCTGCCAGAACGGAGGTGGAGCCGTGTCGCGCCGAACCTATCATTTTATGCTGCTAAGTCTTCTCATACTGTTCATCGTGCTTGGCTTCCCCATGATGCTATCGGGTTCAAGCGACCGGCTGGTACCCTGGAGAGGAATGGAGCCGCAGCAGATGGATGAAACTGAACGAACTGCGGAAACGGTCGTCAGGACGATTCGTGTAACCGTTTCCTTGGATGAGGACGAGCTTGCGCTGCTGCAGCAGTGGAACAAGGAGTTTACAAGGCGCTATCCTGCCATTCATATTGCGGTGGACAACCTCCCTTATGAGGGGGCTTACGCCACGCTTAAACGCAGGGCGGTGCTTGGCGACGCCCCGGATATTATGCTGCTCGACAGCAACTGGGTCGTTGATTTTGCTGCATTGGGGTATCTGAAGAATGTGGACTCGCTATTTGCTGGAGAGATGTCCTCAGACGTTCCTGCTGGCCTTGTGCAGCCCCTAAGGTGGAATGGCTACCTCTGGGGTGTACCCAAGGATGCCGATCCTCTGGTTGTCGTCTGGAGCCGCGTACAGCTTCAGAAGCTGGGAGTGGAGGAGCCGCCCCGGAGCTGGAACGAGCTTGCGGCGTTGTCCTCACAGTCCGGCTCCGAGCCTCAGTTATCATCCCCGTCGATTCTCGCAGGCTTTGAGTCCAAGCAGTTGCCCGCCTTCCTCGTCTGGATGGCTGCGGTGGGCGGAGCGGGCGACCCGTATAGGCTGCCATCGCTTATGAAGCAGCCGCAGGCTGCGGAGCAATTCGCCATGCTCGATAAGCTGCGTGGGCAAGATCGGCTGCTCGCGGTATCCGGCCGCACGCAGCTGCTGGATGCGCTGGAGCAGGGACGGCTATGGTCAGCCGTGCTGCCTCTCTCGCAGGTATTCGGCAAGCTGCAGACCGCAGGTGGGCAGCTACTGGTTCAGCAGGAGCCGTCCGGCGTTCCGCTCTGGTCAGGCGGGCGAAGCTTCAGCCTGTCCTCACGGACAGAGTATGCCGGGGAAGCGAAGCTGTGGATCGAGTTCGTTACGGATCCGTTGCGCCAGCAGTCGTTCTTCGGTCAGACGGGCAAGCTGCCAGCGCGCAAGGCGGCTTACGACGGGCTGGTCGCGGATAAGCTTGCGGCAACCATGCTTGCTGGACTGGAGATTGTCCCTGGGACGCGCAGGGACGCCTATTGGAATCAACGCCTTGCCAAGGACAGTCGGCTATGGGAGCGGTGGCTGAGCGGTGAGATTCCTGTTCAAGCGCTATTTGCCGAAAGCGCACTCGAATAATAAAACCTCTTGCAAGGGCAGCATCATAGCTGCGCCGCGCGGCCTTCATTCGCTGCAAGAGGTTTTTTTATATGTAGGATATGTGCAGGCAGTCTATAGGGTCAGCTTCAGCTCTATTATAAGCTCTCCATCTTGAATCTCCACAGATTCCGCTTGAACAAGCTTGACCAGCAACTGCGGGTAGAAGCTGAGATCGAATTCCTCCTCCAGCGCTTTGCGGGTCGTATCTGGCAGCGCCAGCTTGTTGAACCGCAGCTCATCCACATGGAAGCGAATGGCATTAACCGGCTCGTTCTCCAGCGTGTAGCGCCCTTGGAGGGCAACTGACATGCCTTCGCGTTTGCCCTCTACCTGAATCGCGCCATCCAGGAAACGGAAGGCAAAGTTGTTAAACATCTCATTCTGTCCGCGCAAAAACTCATTCAGTGCTTCCTCGGGCACCTTGACGGTATACTTGAAGCCCTTCATCTTCACATATTGCGGGTTCTCCTTCAGCCAGCCCGGCAGCTCCTTCATCGATTGTGCCAGTGCGCGGAAGTAATGCTTCACCTCGGTCAAGCCTACCGTCTGCCAGTAGGCCGTCATCTCCTCCATCAGCAGCCGCAGCCTCTCGCTGTCCGGCATGGATGCAAGCCCGGATTCAATGTCCTGCTCCAGCGCGGCCAGCCGTATACGCTGTGCATTAAGCTGCTGCTCCAGCTCAGTCAGTTGCCGCAGCTGCGAATGCAGATTGTCGCGTTCGGCACGAAGCTGCTGCACCTGCTCCTGGTAGGTAGCCAGAACCTGCCTGTCCTTCTTGAATATCCATTCGAAATAATCATACACAGCCAGCAGCTCCGTCAGACTACGGTAAGAAAACAAGGCGCCAAGCCACACGTCCCGTTCGCCCATATAGTAGGCGCGCAGAACCTTGCCAGCCTCCTGCTGCTGCTTGGAGCCAGCCTCCATCTGTGACGCCAGCTTCTCCTCTGTGAGCTGTGCAATGCTCCCCAGCTCTTCACGCTGCCGGGCAACCCGTTCGATCTCCTTGTCGATCTCGACGACCGAGAGGCTCTTCTCCAGCAATTGCTGGACGGCTTCGTCTTCAGGGAGAGCGAAGACGGTGGAGATGGCGATCCTCTCTACCGTCCATAGAAGCAGCAGACAGCAAGCCAGCCACACCGCGGGATAACGAATAGCGCGTATCACCGACAGGTTCCCCCCTTGCTATAGATATGACATCCTATTCTATGCCCAGGTGATGCATAATATTTCCACAGCAGATAAAGAAACAGCCGGGCTAGTACAGCCCGGCTGTTCGCAATATAAGAATGAAACCTCATCAAGCAGTTATTCTTATATTTAGCTGCGTGGAAGCTTGTACGCCCCATGAAGGCGTTCTACAGATTCCGCGCGAAAGTACGGTGTAGCATCAGAACGGCATTCCCATCTCGAAGACAGACCAGTACGTGAAGCCTGCAAAGGATAGAATCATGTATCCCCAGAACATCAATATGTACGTTCTTTCGGAGAAATTCAAGTATCCAAGCAGAACGAACACTGCGGTCTGCACGAGGAACAAGATTGCCATCTCGTACATATGACCTGCATACGCCATCAGGCCGATTACCAGTGTCCAGAAACCGAGTACCCGAAACATACGTGCCATTTACCCAACCCCCCTGTCACACATACATCAGTCACAATTGACACAATTATACTCAACATTATACCGTCTTGATTTCGGTCTGTAAACTACGAAAACAGCGAATTTTCACTTTACCTTGTACAGTTTGCCCTGATTAACCAAAAGTCATGTATGAGCGATTGCAAAATTGGAAATACAATTTAGTATCGATAGATTCTATGAACTCTACCAAGGGCATAAAGATATATGGAGGCCCTTAATGTTAGGAGGTTTTGGTTGCATGACAGCAGTCAGACAAGATGCATGGAGCCCGGATGATGATTTGATGCTCGCTGAGGTGACATTGCGCCATATTCGGGAAGGCAGCACGCAATTGGCGGCTTTTGAGGAAGTAGGGGAGAGAATTGGCCGGACATCGGCAGCCTGCGGCTTCAGATGGAACAGTTGCGTTCGCAAACGCTATGAGGAAGCGATTCAGATGGCTAAGCAGCAACGGCAAAAACGTAATTATTTGCGCAAGCAATCATTTCCGACGATTACGCATGTCTCCTCCGTGACGATGGAGGATGTCCGCTCTTATGATAAGGCGGAGGCAATCGGCGAAGAAGCGATCACAATCGATGCTGTAATCCGGTTTTTGCGAAGCTGGAAGACAACCTACCAGGATCTGACCCGTCAAATCAAGACGATGGAGAAGGAACTGAAGGAGAAGGACGAGGAGCTGTTCGAGCTCCGTGCCAACAATGAGAAGCTATCCAAAGAGGTCAACAACGTGCAGGTCGATTACAGAACGGTGAACGATGATTACAAGACGCTGATTCAAATTATGGATCGTGCGCGCCGCCTGGCCAGCATGAGCGAGGAAGAGGAAGTCAAATCCAGATTCAAGATGGATGCCAATGGAAATCTGGAGCGTATTGAATAAGACGTTCGACCATAGTCACAAGCATAACCGTCCGCAAGGGATGGTTTTCCTGCAGAGCTGTTCGCTGCTGCAGTGCAAAACCGTACTTTGCGGACGGTTTTGTGTGTAAGCCTGATTGTCAGCAGTGCAGCTTGCCAGTAATGTAGCGGACGGAACCTGCCGCGAAGCAGGACGGCTGCTCGCGGGTGAGTATTCTGTGCTATGATGTAGGACAGGAAGGAACGGCAAGGAGGAGAAGCGGTGAAGCATCTGATTATCGGTGGCGGAGCAGTCGGACTGCTGATCGCCGCGCGCCTGTCGGCAGCAGGTATGAGGACAGCCGTAGCGACCCGCACTGTTGAACAGGCCGCAAAGTTGAGCGACAGGGGTATCGAGCTTGCAGCAAGCTCAGGCGAGGCGCAGGCGGTCAGCTATGCGGTGGAAGCATGTGGGGTGTGGGAGGCTCAGGCTGAACGCTTAGCACAAGGGGCGGACGAGCTGGCGGTATGGCTGACGGTGAAGCAGACGCAGTTGACCGAGGAGCTGATTATACGACTGGCAGAGATCGTGCCTGCTGGTGCGCTGTTACTCTGTATGCAGAATGGCATTGGTCATATCGAGCGTCTGGAGCGCGGACTGCCCCAGCTTGCCGTCATCCCTGTCATTACAACGGAGGGAGCGCTGGCGGGTGCGAACGGGACGTCAGTGATACATACTGGTCACGGACAGCTTCATATGGGCGAAGCACGGGCGGAGTGGGCGCGCACGAGGCAAAAAATATTGTTGAAATGCTTGGAAAAGGCAGGAATCCCGGCGTTTTTGTCGAAAGAGATTGAGGGTCGCATCTACCAGAAATTACTCATTAACAGCATAATTAATCCGCTTACAGCGCTCTATGGGATCAAGAACGGCCAACTGCCCGGCGATCCGTCCCGATTGAAGCTGATGAGAGGATTGCATGATGAGACCTTACATATTATGAGTGCCGCCAGCATAGCTTGCGCTTGCGGCAGTTGGCAGTCGGTGCTGGAGGTATGCCGCAATACGGCAGCAAATGAATCGTCGATGCTTAAGGATATTCAGCGCGGGCGCAGAACAGAGGTTGAATGGATTAATGGCGGCTGGGTTAGACTCGCCAGAAAACACGGACTGGAGGCCCCGCTTCATCAGGCGATGTGCTCGATGATCCGGGCGCTGGAAGAGTAGCCGCGCGCCATGTCGATTCGGGTCAGACGACCTGGCTGCGGCGACATACTTCACATAGAAAGGAGCGAAGGCAGGATGCAGTGGTTATGGCAGAGTTTTGTGCACGCATACGCGTTCCTTGCTGTTGTACCTATAGTTCCTTTTATATTGATTTTCTTTGGTTACAAGGCTGTGACGGGGGACAAGAAGAAAGCGCTGCGGCTGGCCATGGATATTACAACCGCATTGCTGATCGGATGTGTAGCTGTACTGTTTAATCATACGTTCAACAGCGGCTTCGGCATTTTTGCCATTTTGCTGTTGATGCTGATTGGCGGCGGGCTGATCGGTAATCTGCAATACCGCTCCAAGGGAGCGCTCGATGTGATGCGCGTCACCCGTGCGGTGTGGCGATTGAGTTTTTTTGTAATGAGTATCCTGTATATCCTATTGATGATTGTTTATTTATTTCAGACCATCGCCAAATTGTAGTGCGGCTTGTAGGGCAGATTATACTTTGACGGCTTCAACCTTCGTTGTGTACAATCAAATCTGTAAATGCTATAGCAGTGTACAGTGACTGGAGGCAAGCAGGAACATGGAGGAGCATCATATACAACTGCCGTCCGGTCAGCCTGTGACCGAGGCTTACATCCATAAGTCAGACCCGAAGCTATTGGAATTATTCGGTTATCATTGGAAGGAAGAACGCGACTGGAAAGCCAGAGCGCTGTGGCTGGAGCAGTCCGAAGCATCACGGGCGCAGCGAGCAGAGGTCGCCCAAGCCTTATACAGCTATAATGCAGCACATGGTGCTTCCGCTTCTGCGCTGCGCCATATTGAACAATTAAAGGATGGAGCGCTGGCAGTCATCGGCGGTCAGCAGGCCGGGCTATGGAGCGGGCCGCTCATGGTGCTGCACAAGGCAGTGACGATCATTCAGAACGCTGTCTCCGCTCGCCAGAGACTCGGCCAGCCCGTGGTGCCGATCTTCTGGATCGCCGGGGAGGATCATGACTGGGAAGAGGCCAATCACGCTTACCTTGTGACCTCCGAGCCGAAGCTTCGCAAGCTGGAGCTGCAGCGACCCAAGGGAGCCAGAACATCGGTAAGCCGAAGCCTGCTCCGCCCTGGACAGTGGCAGCAGGCGCTTGCCGAGCTGGCAGCCGTGCTGCCGGATTCCCCGCACAAGCCGGAGCTGCTTGATCGGCTGCATGGCTTGACAGCAGACGCGGCCACCCTGACAGATATGTTCGCCTCCATGCTGGCCTGGCTATTCGGCTCCCATGGGCTGATTGTCATGGATGCGGATGATCCGGCGATCCGCAGGCTGGAATCGCCGATGTTCGAGCAGATGATCCGCAGCAACGAGAGCCTGTATGACGCCTATGGAGCGGCGCAGCAGCGGCTGCTGGAGCTTGGCTACCCGATTCAGGCTGAGCAGGCGGACAACAGCGCGAATCTGTTCCACTTTGCGCCGGCTGCTGGTGCTTCAGCGGCAGGTGATCGTCTGCTGCTGCAGCGCAACGGCGACCGCTTCGAGGATCGCAAGCGGCAGGTGTCGTACACGCGCGAGGAGCTGCTTATGCTGGCAAAGCAGGAGCCGGAGCAGCTCAGCAACAATGTGCTGACCCGTCCGCTGATGCAGGATTACCTGTTCCCGGTGCTTGCTACGGTGCTTGGCCCGGGAGAGATTGCCTACTGGGCGGCAACAGGCAACGCCTTCAAGCAGCTTGGCATGGAGATGCCGATTGTAGTGCCCAGGCGCTCCTTCACCCTGATCGATGCAGGGACAGCCAAGCATATGGAGAAATACAAGCTATCCGTTCATACGGTTCTTGACCATTACGAGCAGTATCGCAACGAGTGGCTGAATCGCCAGGAGGGGCTGCAGCCCATGGATCAGCCGCTGGAGCAGATGCAGCGCGAGCTGGAGCGCATGTATGAGCCAGTGCTGGCGAAGCTGGCTGGGTATGGCGCAGATATGGTCGCGCTTGGCGAGACGAATCGGCGCAAGGTGGTGGAGCAGCTCGAGTATCTGAAGGGGCGCCTTCATCTAGAGCGGAGCCGCCGCCACGAGGAGCAACTGCGGCAGATGGATCGGGTTCAATTGCAGCTATGTCCGCTGGGCAAGCCACAGGAGAGGGTGCTCAATGTGGTGCAGCTATGGAACCAATGGGGCCTGCACTGGCTGGAGCAGCTTCTCCAATTGCCATATGACGAGGATTGCAGCCATCGCATTGTATATATTTGAACACACTAATCTGAGGAAACTATTTGGAGGTAACCATAATGAGTCAGAGCACGAATACGGCAAAAGAAAACAGCATAGTGGCAGATCTGTCGCTGGCTCCCGAAGGACATCTGAAGATTGACTGGGTAAAAGCTCATATGCCTGTGTTGAACCGAATTCGCGAGCAATTCGAGCAGGAGCAGCCGTTCAAGGGGCTGAAGGTGGCGATCTCGCTCCATCTGGAGGCGAAGACGGCTTATCTGGCGAAGGTCGTGCAGGCTGGCGGCGCAGAGGTGACGATTACAGGCAGCAACCCGCTATCGACCCAGGATGATGTGTGTGCAGCGCTGGTCGAGGACGGCATCACTGTATTTGCCAAATACAATCCAGAGCCGGAGGAATATAAGCAACTGATGATCAAGGCGCTGGAGACCAAGCCCGATCTGATCATCGATGACGGCGGCGATCTCGTTACGATCTTGCATTCGGAGCGTCGTGATCTGCTCGAGGGTGTGCGCGGCGGCGCCGAGGAGACAACAACAGGCATTTTGCGCCTGAAGTCGCTGGAGAAGGATGGTGCCCTCAGCTTCCCGATGGTAGCTGTGAACGATGCCTTCTGTAAATATCTCTTCGACAACCGCTATGGAACCGGCCAATCGGTATGGGATGGGATCAACCGCACGACAAATCTGGTCGTGGCAGGCAAGACCGTTGTCGTTGTCGGCTATGGCTGGTGCGGCAAAGGTGTAGCGATGCGCGCCAAAGGTCTGGGTGCGAATGTCATCGTGACCGAGATCGACGCGATTCGCGCTGTCGAGGCCTATATGGACGGCTTCGCGGTCATGCCGATGATCGAGGCAGCCAAGCATGGCGATTTCTTCGTGACCGTAACCGGCAACCGCGACGTACTGCGCAAGGAGCACTATGAGGTGATGAAGGACGGAGCGATCCTGTCCAATGCGGGTCATTTCGATATTGAAGTGAACAAGCCGGAGCTGGAGGAGCTGAGCACGGGCAAGCGGACGGTGCGGCGCAACATTGAGGAGTATCAGCTAAAGGACGGTCGCAAAATCTATCTGCTGGCAGAGGGACGTCTGGTGAACCTTGCTGCAGGGGATGGCCATCCGGCGGAAATTATGGATATGACCTTCGCGCTGCAAGCGATGTCGCTTAAATATGTGAACGAACGCTATGAGGAAATCGGCGGCAAAGTGGTCAATGTTCCTTACGAGCTGGATGAGCAAGTGGCGCGCTACAAGCTGGAATCGCTTGGAACGGGCATTGACTCGCTAACCGAGGAGCAGAAGTCTTATTTGGACAGTTGGCAAGAGCATTAATGATGGGCAAGGCTGCCGCTGGCGCAGACAATTCCATACATTGCCTTTAGCGTATACGGCTGCTGCCCTCCAGTGCGGGTGAAGCATCGTTTCGCGTGGATAAATAAGAAGCTATAAGGCTGAACCGCGCTTATACTTCTTATGTATTAAAAAAATCCTGCTTGCAAAAGCAGGATTTTTCTTTTATATGGCGAATAGTTTGAACTTGAGTGGTGCAAAGTGGGGGAAAGTGGTGAAATAGGGATAGGAGGTGGATGACGGAATGTTTATGGGGGAATATCAGCATAGCGTGGATGACAAAGGACGCCTTATTATTCCCGCCAAATTCCGTGATCGGCTCGGCTCATCCTTTATTGTCACTCGCGGACTGGACAACTGTCTGTTCGTCTATCCTCTATCCGAGTGGGCGCAGCTCGAGCAGAAGCTCAAGTCGCTGCCCTTGATGAAATCGGACGCCCGCGCATTCACACGTTTTTTTTTCTCAGGGGCAACCGAATCCGAGCTGGACAAGCAGGGCAGGGTGAACCTGCCGGCCAATCTGCTCGCACATGCGAAGCTAGAGAAGGAATGCATCGTGCTAGGTGTCACCAACCGTGTGGAGATTTGGAGCAAATCGATTTGGGAAAGCTATTTCCAACAGTCAGAGGAAGCCTTTAATGACATTGCTGAGAAGCTGGTTGACTTCGACTTTAACTTCTAGAATAAGCCAGGAGGGCGACAACGTTGTTTGAACATATTACGGTGCTGAGAGAGGAAGCAGTCGACGGGCTGGCGATCAAGCCAGACGGTATCTATGTGGACTGTACTCTTGGCGGAGCCGGACATAGCGAGCTGATTGCCTCTAGGCTTGGCAAGGGCGGGCGGTTGATCGCTTTTGACCAGGATGACTGGGCGCTCGACAATGCGCGCAAGCGGCTTGCGCCTTATATGGAGCAGGTCACGCTGGTACGCAGCAATTTTCGCGAGCTGGAGCAGCAACTGCTGGGGCTGGATGTGCCAACCCTCCATGGGGTACCGCAGGTGGACGGCATATTGTTTGATCTGGGTGTGTCCAGCCCGCAGTTGGATGAAGCAGAGCGAGGCTTCAGCTATAATCATGACGCACCGCTCGATATGCGGATGGATCAGCAAGGAGAGCTGACGGCGGAGGAGATCGTCAATGAGTGGGAGGAGCGCGAGCTGGCGCGTATTCTGGCCGACTATGGGGAGGAGCGATTCGCTCGCTCGATTGCCCGCAAGATCGTGCAGGCTAGAGCTCAGCAGCGTATTGGTACTACGGGCGAGCTGGTAGAGCTAATCAAGGCGGGCATACCCGCGGCGACCAGGCGAACCGGCCCGCATCCGGCCAAGCGCTCCTTCCAGGCACTGCGCATCGCAGTGAACGATGAGCTGGGCGCAGAGGAGAGTGCATTGCAGCAGACGGTGCGTTGCCTGGCGCCGGGGGGCAGAGCCTCGGTGATTACGTTCCATTCGCTGGAGGATCGGATCTGCAAGCAGACGTTTGCCCAGTATGTGCAGCGCTGTAGCTGTCCGCCTGACTTCCCGCAGTGTGTATGCGGCCAGAGGGGCATATTGAAGCTTGTGAACCGCAAGCCAATCGTGCCCTCGGAGTCGGAGCTGGAGCATAACCCGCGGGCTCGCTCAGCGAAGCTCCGGGTTGCGGAGAAGCTGTCGTTAGCGGAATAAGAAATACATTAATTTGCCGGACAGGAAGGGGAAAATGAATGGCTTACATGCATGGGAATTTGGCGCTCAAGCCCAAGAAGCGCCCGGAGCAGCCCAAGGTTCAGAGGAAGCAAATGGTCATCCGCCGCAAATCGATCCCTGTTCAGGAAAAGCTGCTCTACATGTTCACTATCGTGGTCTGCGTGTTTGTAGCCGGAACGATCATTTTCCGCTATGCGCAAATCTATCAGATGAATCTGGAGATCAGGGAAATGACCAAGCAGCAGGATGTCATGTCGGCAGAAATCAAGGAATTGCAAAAAAAGGTGGAGCAGCTAAGCGACCCGGATCTGATTCGCAGCAAGGCTGTGGAGGAAGGCATGGTCAAATCGGAGAACCCGATCACGGTCAAAGTCAACTAAAGGCGTCTACTGTCGTTCAGCCTGCTGAAGAAGGAAGTTTGCTAACAGCGGCAGTATCCATTTTTAGCCCCAATCCATCGATACAAGGGTGATAGCAATGACAAAACGAATTAAGCTGAGAACGATTTTGGTGGGAGGGGTCATCACCCTCCTTTTTGTTGTTTTAATTGTAAGGGTCTATTTTGTCCAGGTGGCCAATGCGGATTTTTGGCTGGGCAAGGCGCGGGAAATATGGGCGACCTCTGAGCCGATTACAGCTTCGAGAGGCACGATTACCGATCGCGATGGCAATATACTGGCGATGGACGCCCCGGCTTACACCGTATCCATCAACCCGGATGTGCTGCACAAGCTGAATCTGGCCGATCGGGTGGTTGACAAGCTCCATGAGGTGCTGGGCAAGGATAAGGCGGCACTGGAGAAGGATGTGAATGCCAAGCGGGAGAACGGCGAATATGTCGTCAACCGCGAGATTCGCAGCGAGGGATGGAAGATTGATAAGGAGCTGGCGGATCAAATATCGGAGTTTCGGGAGGAGCTGCGCAAGGAAAAGGGGCAGCGCGAGGTGGGCATCTACCTGATGAATGACCAGAAGCGCTATTATCCGAAGGGGGCATCGGCCTCTCATCTGCTCGGCTATGTGCAGAAGACAGGCGAGGCCGTATATGGGATCGAATCGCTGTTCGATGACCAGTTGCGCGGACAGAATGGCTATATCAAGTATGAGAAGGATGGCAGGCGGGTACAGCTTGCTGACGGTGAGGTTGAATATCAACCGGCGATAGATGGAAGAAATTTGACACTCACGATCAATACCGATATTCAGTATTATGTAGAGGAAGCCATCAAAGAGGCTTATCAGAAGTATAAGCCCAAGAGCATTACGGCCATTGCCGCTGATCCCAATACGATGGAAATACTCGGCATGGCCACCTACCCGAGCTTCGATCCGAATGCCTACTGGCTGACCAAGGATCAGGCCGCCTTCTACAATAACCCGGTGAAAATGCTGATCGAGCCCGGGTCAACGTTCAAGATTGTGACACTCGCTGCGGCGGTGGAGGAAGGCGTATTTGACCCGGAGGAGAAATATGTGTCGGGCTCCATCAAGGTTGCGGGCTCAACGCTGCGCGACGTGCGACGCGGCGGCTGGGGAACGATCACGTATCTGGACGGCTTGAAGCATTCTAGTAACGTGGCATTCGTCAAGCTGGGCTATGAGAAGCTGGGAGCGGACAAGTTCAGGGAATATGTGAACAACTTTGGCTTCGGGCAGCCGACGGGGATCGAGCAGCCTGGCGAGCTGAAGGGGCGCGTGGACTTTCACTGGCCGAGCGAGGTGGCTACGGCAACCTATGGCCAAGGGCGGGTGCAGGTGACACCGATCCAGCAGGTGGCAGCCGTCGCAGCGGTGGCTAATGGAGGCAGGCTGATGGAGCCGCATCTGATCAAGAAGATTGAAGACCCGGTGGCCAAGACCACACAGGTGATCCAGCCCAAGGTGATTCGGCAGGTCATCTCTCCCGAATCCTCCAAGAAGGTTGGGGAATATCTGGAGCAGGTCGTATCTGACAAGGTGAACGGCACGGGACGCAATGCGTATATCGAGGGCTACAGAATCGCAGGCAAGACAGGAACCGCGCAGAAGGTTACTGGCGGCTCGGGCTACTCCAGTAACAAATATATCGTGTCGTTCATCGGCTATGCGCCGGTCGATAATCCGAAGCTTGTCGTCTATGTCGTGGCGGATGAGCCGAATGATCCGACAGCAGGAGGCGGTGTGGTCGCTGCTCCGGTGTTCCGCAGCATTATGGAGAAGAGCCTGAAGCATATGGGCATTATGCCGGACATCAGTGAGAGCGAGGAAGCGGACGGGGTGGTGCGCAAGAAGAGTGTGATGCTGCCGGATGTGATCGACAAGAAGGTTACACAGGCAGCGAATGAGATGCAGAGCCGCGGCTTGAACTTTGAGATCGTCGGGAAGGGCAAGACGGTACTCCAGCAAATTCCGAAGGCGGGCGTGACGGTGCCCGATACGCAGCGCATCTATCTCATCACCGAGGAGCGCAAGCAGATGGCCATACCGGATATGAACAAGCTGCCGTTGCGCGATGTGCTGGAGGTATGCTCGCTGCTGGACGTCGAATGTGTGACGGAGGGCGAAGGCTATGTTGTATCCCAGGAGCAGGTAACCGAGGGCGGCACGACGGTATTGAAGCTGCGGCTGGAGCCGCCCGATGGCATAGCGGAGGAAGGAGCTGGCGATGAGACAGTGTCGGATGGCGCCGCCTCTGATCTGGAGGGCGGTGGCGAGGAGAGTGAGGAAGGCACAGCTCAGCAGGCACCGGAAGGAGAAGGTGAAGCTACCTCCCCGCCGCCAAGCGAATAGCTGTCAGGTTCAGACAAGGTCGCCTGGAGCTTGGAGATTCTGATGGCAAGCAGCTAATCTGCATGGCGGTTCCTCCAAGCGCAGCGCAATAGGAATGGGCGCTATAAGAGACTGAAGCGCGGCAGGCTTAGCCTGTCTGTGCTTGTTCTATCCCCCTATGAACCCGAATAGGCTGTACATAAAGCGGTCTGCCCTGTTATGGCAGGTCGGATGCTCTAAGCTCGTGACCCATAGCGCCGCGCCTTGCTCTTGGGAGTGCGCGGTTGGTATAGCGGCACGACGGGCTGTTCGGGAGGGGGAGGCTTGTGAGAATATCCAATGTAACCGTCAGAAGAAGATTGCTGACGATTATGATCTGTGCTGTAGTCGCCTTCGCAGCGTTAATCATCCGGCTCGGCTATGTTCAACTGATGAAGGGGCAGGAGCTGGCGGAGAAGGCGGAAGAGTCATGGCGCCGCAATATTCCGTTCTCGGCCAAGCGTGGCGAGATTCTGGATCGCAACGGTGAGCGGCTGGCCTATAACATAAGCTCGCCTACAGTGATGGCGATCCCTGTACAGGTGAAGGAGAAGGAGATGACGGCGCGGCGGCTGGCCGAGGCGCTGGGGATGTCGGAGGAAAAGGTGCTCCAGATGGTCAGCAAGAAGCAGTTGATCGTCAACATTCAGCCCGGCGGCCGGAAGATTACGCTCGATAAGGCGCAGGAGATTCGCGCCATGAATCTGCCAGGCATTGTGGTTGCCGAGGATAACAAACGCACCTATCCGTATGGCAGCATGGCGGCTCATGTGCTTGGCTTTACCGGCATCGAGAATCAAGGGCTTACCGGGATCGAGCAGATCTATGACAAACAGTTGAGCGGGCTTTCAGGGAGCGTTTCCTTCCTGTCGGATGCGGCAGGAAGGCTGATGCCAGGCTCTGGCGATACATATCAGAAGCCGCGTGATGGCCTTAATCTGCAACTGACGATTGACCAGCAGGTGCAGACGATTATTGAGCGTGAATTGGAACAGGCGATGGTGCAGCATCAAGCGAACAGTGTGTTCGCGATTGCGATGAACCCCAAGAGCGGCGAGATTCTAGGCATGGGCAGCCGCCCAACCTATCAGCCCGACAAATTCCGCGAGGTTGAGCCGGAGGTCTATAACCGCAATCTGCCGGTGTGGATGACCTATGAGCCCGGTTCCACCTTCAAGATTATTACGTTGTCGGCTGCGCTGGAGGAGGGCAAGGTGAATCTGAAGAACGAGCGGTTCTTCGACCCTGGCGCAGTGGAGATCGGCGGCGCCCGGCTTCGCTGCTGGAAGCGGGGAGGACACGGCTCGCAGACCTTCCTAGAGGTGGTGGAGAACTCCTGCAACCCCGGCTTTGTTACACTCGGCAATCGGCTCGGCAAGGATAAGCTGTTCCAGTACATTCGAGATTTCGGCTTCGGGAAGAAGACGGGCATCGACCTGCAGGGCGAGGCGGCAGGGATTCTGTTCAAGCCAAGCCAGGTGGGGCCGGTGGAGCTGGCAACAACTGCCTTCGGCCAGGGCGTCTCGGTGACGCCGATCCAGCAGATTACCGCGGTCTCGGCAGCCATCAACGGCGGCTATCTGTATAAGCCGCATGTGGCCAAGGCGTGGATTAGTCCTGAAACCGGCGAGGTGGTCGAGGAGATCAAGCCGGAGCTGGTGCGTCAGGTTATCTCCGAGGAGACGTCGAGGCAGGTTCGCGAGGCGCTGGAGAGCGTGGTTGCCAAGGGGACCGGGCGCAATGCCTTTATCGATGGCTACCGGGTAGGCGGCAAGACGGGAACCGCGCAAAAGGTCATTAACGGCCGGTATTCGGCCAGCGAGCATATCGTCTCGTTTGTCGGCTTCGCGCCCGCGGATGATCCGCAGATTGTAATCTATGTTGCGGTCGATAACCCGCAAGGCATCCAGTTCGGCGGTCTGGTCGCAGCGCCGATCGTTCGCAACATGATGACGGACGCGCTGGCGGCACTGGATGTCCCGCGGCGCAGTGACCAGATCGAACGCAAATATAACTATGGCGACACGCCGATCGTAACTGTGCCGGATCTGATCGGCAAGACAGTATCCGAGCTATATGAGGATCTGAATATGAATTTCAATCTGTCCTCGGCAGGCAGCGGCAATGTCGTCATTCGTCAAGCGCCTGCCGCGGGCGAGCGCGTCGAACGCGGCTCAACGATTCGCGTCTATCTTGCTAGTGAAGCCGATCTGGCTGATGAAAGCCACGAGCATTGACTATACTGATACTATCAACGACTAGGAGGACGGGCAATGAAACTCGATGAGCTGGCTGCATATCTGCTGACCTCGCGTGTACACGGGGACGGCTCACTCTCGATCAACGGCATCGAGATCGATTCCAGGAAGGCGGCTCCCGGCAACCTGTTTATCTGTCTGCCAGGTCATACGGTAGATGGACATGATTACGCCGCACAAGCGGTAGAACGCGGTGCGGCGGCTCTTGTCGCAGAGCGGCTGCTGCCGCTCGCGGTGCCGCAGCTAATCGTCAAGGACAGCCGCCATGCGATGGCGGTGCTGGCGGATGCTTATTATGGTCAGCCGTCACAGCAGCTTCGTCTGATCGGGGTCACCGGCACGAATGGCAAGACGACCACAACCTATCTGATTGAGCAGATACTCGCTGATGCCAAGCATGTGCCGGGCGTAATCGGGACGATCGAGATGCGTTATGCGGGGCAGGTGCATCCGATGTCAGGGACAACACCGGAGGCGCTGCAGCTTCAGCAATCTCTGCATGACATGACTCTTGCAGGTGTGGACTACTGCGTCATGGAGGTGTCCTCTCATGCGCTCGAGCAAGGCCGGGTGAAGGGATGCCGTTACCGTACCGCCATCTTCACCAATCTGACCCAGGATCATCTGGACTATCACGGTACGATGGATAATTACCTGGCAGCCAAGGGGCTGCTGTTCTCGCGGCTGGGCAATACCTACGCTGCCGGCGCATTAGAGCGTTCCTATGCGGTGCTGAACAGCGATGATCCGGCCAGCCGGCTGCTCGCGAGGCAGACTGCTGCTGAGGTCGTCACTTATGGCGTGGATGCGGAGGCAGATGTGCGAGCATCTCAGATTCGGATTACGGCTCAAGGCACCACGTTCCATGTGCAGACCTTCCGCGGAGATGCGGACATTACGCTGCAGATGGTGGGCAAGTTCAATGTATATAACGCGCTGGCAGCGATTACGGCAGGATTGATTGAGGGCATCGCCATCGAGCAGTTGAAGCAGAGTCTGGAACGCATCCCAGGTGTGCCGGGGCGGGTGGAGGCAGTCGATGCCGGACAAAAGTTCGCGGTGATTGTCGACTATGCGCATACACCGGATGGGCTGGAGAATGTGCTGCGCTCGGTCAAGGAATTCGCTACCCGCAATATTATCTGTGTCTTTGGCTGCGGCGGAGACCGCGACAAGACGAAGCGTCCGCTGATGGGCAAGATCGCCGCCCGCTATGCCGACAATGTCATCGTAACGTCTGATAATCCTCGTACAGAGGAGCCGGAGAGCATCCTCCGTGACATTGAGTACGGGCTGCAGGAGGACGGTGTTGCCAGGGATCGGTACACGTTAATTGCCGACCGGAAGCGCGCGATTGAAAAAGCTGTTGAAATGGCAAGCCCTGACGATGTAGTATTGATTGCGGGGAAAGGTCATGAAACCTATCAGATCATCGGCAAGAATACGATAGCATTCGATGACAGACAAGTGGCCAAAGAAGCGATAAGGAGTATCGGATTGTGATTAAAAAAACATTTGGAGAGCTGGCCCGGATCGTCTCCGCCGCCGCTCTTAGCACTGAGGCGGCCTCCGCCGTCTTCGCGGGTGTGAGCACCGACTCACGCCGCATCCAGCCCGGCATGATGTTCGTGCCGCTAATGGGCGACAATTTTGACGGTCATCATTACGCGCTGCAGGCGATGGAAAAGGGAGCAACAGGCGCCTTGTGGCAGTCCGGCGTGCCCGTCCCGCCGGAGCTTGGTGATTGGCCTCTCGTCCCGGTGGACGATACGCTCGCGGCGCTGCAGCAGTTAGCAGCAGCCTACCGTAGAGAGCTGCCGGTCAAGGTGATCGGCATTACGGGCAGCAACGGCAAGACGACAACCAAGGATATGGTTGCCGCGGTGCTCGCTGCCTCTTACCGTGTACACAAGACGGCAGGCAATCTGAACAATCATATCGGCCTGCCGCTGACGATATTAGAGATGGCGCCAGATACCGAGGCCGCCGTGCTGGAGATGGGGATGAGCGGCTTCGGAGAGATCGAGCTGCTCTCACAGATTGCACAGCCAGATATGGCGATCATCACGAACATTGGCGATGCTCATTTGCTGCAGCTTGGCTCGCGGGAGGGAATCGCCACAGCGAAGCTGGAGATTGCCAGCGGCCTGGCGCCTGGCGGGCTGTTGATCTATAACGGCGATGAGCCGCTATTGCGCTCCGGCATTGCCAAGCTGGCGCAGGAGCAGAGCTTGGAGGCGGTCTCCTTCGGCATCGGCGAGCAGAATGATTGGGTAGCTGACCGCATTCGAGTGACGCTGGAAGGCTCGGTATTCGATCTGCATGGTTCCGGCTCTGAACGCTCGGTTACTCTGACTGAGCTGCGTATCCCGGCTCCTGGCCGGCATAATGTGACCAATGCCGCGGCTGCAGTCGCTTGCGGCTTGCGGCTTGGCGTTCCTGTTGAGGCGATCGCCAGTGCGCTGGCATCAATGAAAATCACGGGAATGCGCATCGAGGCGGTCAAGGCATACAATGGAGCCGTCGTGCTCAACGATGCGTATAACGCGAACCCGACTGCTGTCCGTGCGGCGCTCGATCTTGTCGAGCAGTTGCAGGGCTATGCTGCCAAACGGCTTGTGCTCGGTGACATGCTGGATCTAGGTCCCGAGGAGGCGGAGCTGCACCGGGAGATCGGGCGCTACATCGATGCCGGCAAGGCAGATGTCGTCTACGCATATGGCCCGCTGTCCCGCTATACAGCCGAGGGTGCTGCCGAGCAGCTTGCTGCGGGCTGCGTGCGGCATTACGAATCCAAGGCGGAGCTGGCGTCTGCATTGCTTCTGGAGCTGGCTCCAGAGGATCTAGTGCTCGTGAAGGGCTCGCGTGGGATGCGTATGGAAGATATTGTTCATGCGTTGGAACAAGGCTTAGGGGGGTGAGGACATGGACATGAAGGTCATATTTATGGCAATGGGCGTTTCATTTCTGCTAGCGGTTATTCTCGGGCCTTTGTTCATTCCGCTCCTTCGACGGCTGAAGTTCGGACAAGAGATTCGCACGGATGGCCCGCAGAGCCACTTGAAGAAGAAGGGAACGCCAACGATGGGCGGCATCATCATCATGCTGGCTCTCACGCTCTCCTTCCTGCGATTCGCTGACAAGACTACGGAATTCTGGGTGCTGCTGGTGGCTTCGCTCGGATTCGGGCTGGTCGGGTTTCTCGACGATTATATCAAAATCGCGCTGAAGCGCTCGCTCGGCCTGACGGCTCGGCAGAAGCTGGCGGGGCAACTGCTGTTCTCCATCATCGTATGTGTGCTATTATACTCGATGAATCACAGCACAGCGCTGCTCCTTCCCGGCACGGATGTCAGCCTGGAGCTGGGGTGGTTCTATTATGCGCTGGTTGTTATTATTATGTTTGCTACTAGCAATTCTGTGAACTTTACTGATGGGGTGGATGGACTGCTGTCCGGGACAAGCGCAATTGCCTTTGGCGCATTTACGCTGATCGCCATGAATGTGACGGAGCATGAATCGGCTGTTTTTTCCGCAGCGATGATCGGTGCTGTGCTCGGCTTCCTCATCTTCAACGCTCATCCGGCCAAAGTATTCATGGGGGATACCGGCTCGCTGGGTATTGGGGGCGGTCTGGCCGCAGTAGCGATTCTGACCAAGACGGAGCTGCTGCTGATTGTTATCGGCGGAGTGTTCGTGGTGGAGATGCTATCGGTTATTTTGCAGGTTGGCTCGTTCAAGCTGCGCAAAAAACGGATCTTCAAGATGAGTCCGATTCATCATCACTTTGAGCTGTCCGGCTGGTCAGAATGGCGGGTAGTCACCACGTTCTGGTTCGTCGGGCTGCTATTGGCGGCGCTCGGGCTGGTGCTGCATCGGCTATAGGTCAGCCTCCCCATCAAGTGCTGAATATAACAAGACGAGACCCGGCAGGGCATTCCACGTCCGTGCCGGGTTCTATCAGGTAAGGGGCTGCGAATCAGTATGAACCATCCGAATTCATATCAAGGACAGCGAGTTGTTGTGCTCGGCCTGGCCAAGAGCGGCGTCAGCGCCGCCAAGGTGTTCCATGCGCTCGGTGCGGATGTGGTCGTCAACGACCGGAAGCCGCGGGAGCAAAGCCCGGAGGCCGAAGAGCTGGAGCAGGCAGGCATTGCCGTCATCTGCGGCGGCCACCCGGACGATCTTATTACGGAGCGCACGGCGCTGCTGGTCAAGAACCCTGGCATCCCGTATAGCGCGCCGCCAGTGCGCCAGGCGCTGGCGCTGGGCATTGAGGTCGTCACTGAGGTGGAGATTGCCTACGCCTTGTCTCCGGCGCCGATCATCGGCATTACCGGCTCCAATGGCAAGACGACGACGACAACCCTGCTGGGCGAGCTGCTGCAGGCTGCGGGTCTGGCGCCGATCGTCGCAGGCAATATCGGAACACCGCTCTGCGAGGCGGCCACGAGAGCGGAGGCCAACCAATGGATCGTTGCGGAGCTGAGCAGCTTCCAGCTCAAGGGGACGACCTCCTTCCGCCCGAAGGTTGGCGTGCTGCTCAATCTGGCACAGACGCATCTGGATTACCATGGCGACATGGACGATTATGTGGCCTCCAAGGCGAAGCTGTTCGCCAATATGACAGCAGAGGATACCGCCGTGCTGAATTGGGATGATGCCATCTGCCGCACGCTGGCCGAAGGCATGGCGGCGAAGCTGCTGCCCTTCTCGCTCACACAGCGACTGGAGCAAGGCGTATATGTGGAGCCTCCATATCCAGTCTCACTAGAGGAGGAGGACGGCGCTGAGCGCGAGCTTGTATACCGTGATCGCCTGGGACAGCGGCACCGGCTTATTGCCTGCGCGGAGCTGGGCATACCTGGTCGGCACAATGCCGCCAATGCGATGGCTGCTGCCGCCGCGGCGATTGCTGCGGGCGCTGCGCCGGAGCAGTTGGAGGCGCCGCTGCGAGCGTTTCGCGGCGTGGAGCACCGGCTGGAGCTGGTCACGGAACGTGGCGGCATCGCCTACTATAACGATTCCAAGGCGACCAATCCGACTGCGACGATCATGTCGGTGCGTTCCCTGCAGGGAGAGATGATTCTCATCGCGGGCGGGCTGGATCGCGGCTCTGACTACATGGAGCTGCTGCCGCTCTTCCAGCATCGCCTGAAGGGACTCGTGACGCTCGGAGAGACGCGGGGCAAGCTGGCGCATGTTGCCGAGCTGGCAGGTTTAGAGCGCGTCATTGTCGTCGAACCTGAGGAGGTAGCCGAAGATACACTGCGGGCTGCCGTTCGTCATGCGACGGCGCTGGCAGAGCCGGGAGACATCGTCTTGCTCTCGCCGGCATGCGCAAGCTGGGACATGTTCACGTCGTATGAACAGCGCGGGCGCATTTTTAAAGATTCGGCGCATACCTTGTAAGTAGGGGGGCTAGTCCCTACTTCCTCATGCAAAGGGTGTTGCGAGTATGGCCAAATCACGATCTGCCCCGGATATATGGCTTATTGTGTCTATCTTACTTATTCTGACGATTGGCCTGATTATGGTGTACAGTGCGAGCGCTGTGCTCAGCTTTAATGAGTTTGGCGACTCGTATTATTATTTGAAGCGCCAGCTTTTGTTCGCGTTGCTTGGCGTCGGGGCGATGTTTGTGACGATGAATACCGATTATTGGGTGTGGAAGAAGGTCTCCAAGCCAGGGCTGTTGCTCTGCTTCGCGCTGCTTGTGCTCGTGCTGATTCCGGGTATCGGTGTCGTGCGCGGCGGTGCGCGTAGCTGGCTCGGGATCAGCTCCTTCGGCATCCAGCCGTCGGAATTTATGAAACTGGCGATGGTTATTTTCCTAGCCAAGCTGCTGGCGGACAGACAAGGACAGATGACGACCTTCATGAAGGGGCTGCTGCCGCCGCTCTCGATTATGGGAGCTGCCTTCGGCCTCATCATGCTTCAGCCCGATCTGGGTACGGGGACCGTGATGGTGGGGGCATCGCTGCTGGTCATCTATACCGCCGGTGCACGCATCGCCCATCTGGGGTCGCTGGCGCTGCTCGGTCTCGCGGGGATGGTTGGTCTGGTGCTGGCTGCCCCTTACCGATTGCAGCGCATTACGGCTTTCCTTGATCCGTGGGCCGACCCGCTCGGGGCAGGTTATCAGTCGATCCAGTCGCTGTATGCGATTGGACCGGGCGGGCTGGTTGGTCTAGGGTTGGGGATGAGCAGGCAGAAATACAATTATTTGCCGGAGCCGCAGACCGACTTTATCTTTTCAATTTTGGCGGAGGAGCTGGGCTTCATTGGCGGCATGACGATCATCCTGCTGTTTCTTGTGCTCGTCTGGCGAGGCATGAGGGCGGCCATTACTGCGCCGGATTCGTTTGGCAGCTTGCTGGCAGTAGGCATTACAGGCATTATCGCTGTCCAGGTGCTGATTAATATCGGTGTCGTTATCGGCATGTTTCCGGTGACCGGAATTACGCTTCCGCTTGTCAGCTATGGCGGCTCATCATTGACGCTGCTGCTGACGGGGCTGGGCATTTTACTCAATATATCCCGTTATTCGAGGTGACGCTTCATGCGAATCGTATTGACTGGCGGCGGTACGGGTGGGCATATCTATCCCGCACTAGCGGTCGGAAAGCAGGCATTGCAGGACATTCCTGGGACTTCTCTACTATATATAGGTACAACTAAAGGACTGGAGTCGCGAATTGTTCCGGCGGCTGATATTCCGTTTGAAGCGGTTGAAATTACGGGATTCAAGCGTAAGCTGTCCCTGGAAAATGTAAAGACCGTGCTTCGTTTCCTGAAGGCGACCAGCCGATCCAAGGAGCTGCTGCGGCGCTTCAAGCCTGATGTCGTGGTAGGTACTGGCGGGTATGTATGCGGGCCGGTCGTGTACGCGGCTGCGAGGCTTGGCATTCCGACGCTCATTCATGAGCAGAATGTGATTCCGGGTCTGACGAATCAATTTCTGAGCCGCTATGCGAAGACCGTTGCGGTCAGCTTTGAGGATTCGGCCTCGCATTTTACCGGCAAGCATGTGCTGTTCACTGGCAACCCGTGTGCGACCCAGGTGTTGCAGGCGGATCGTGCGGCGGGTTATGCCTCGCTCGGCATACGTCCTGGCGGTCGGATTGTGTTAATCTTCGGCGGCAGCCGGGGAGCGAGGGCGCTCAATGAAGCGGTAGTGGATATGCTGCCTGCGCTCGGGACGCTAGCAGATGTCCATTTCGTCTTTGTGACGGGCGAGAGCTATTACGAGACGATTCAGCAGCAGCTCAAGAGCCGGGCAGTACCGGCGAATCTGGTGGTGCTGCCCTATCTGCATAATATGGCTCAGGTGCTTGCTGCCTCCTCGCTGGTGGTCAGCCGCTCTGGCGCCTCGACGCTTGCCGAGCTGACTGCGCTTGGCATTCCGTCTATACTGATTCCTTCTCCGAACGTGACGAACAATCATCAGGAGCATAATGCGCGCGGCCTCGCGGTTGCAGGAGCGGCGGAGATGGTGCTGGAGAAGGAGCTGAGCGGGGAGAGGCTGCTAGGCGACATTCGCGCTATCATGACGAGCCCGGAGCGACTGGCTGCTATGAAGCAGGCGGCGCTGACACTAGGCAAGCCAGAATCGGCCTCCTTGATTATTAACGAGCTGCGACGGCTTGCCCAGCAAAGGCAGCGATAAGCTGCTATTCGTCGTATGGGCCTTTGTCACACTCCCCTTGCAGGGGGCATAAGATAGCGTATAATCGTAGCCGCTTCCCTAGGCGCTAGCGATTGTGTAGCAGTGTTCCATCCGTGAAGGAGCATCTTCGCGGCGGGCTTGCCAGGCTGAAATTCGCTAGATACGATAGCGGGCATTGCAGGCGAGCCGCCTGCACGGAAGGCAAGCGCACACGGATCGGAATGACCACATCAATTCAAATCAGCTGGGATTGTATCGGAAACAGGGAACGGGCAGCAGATTTCGCAATCCGGAGAGCCGCGTGGCTGATTGAAGCGACCCTGTCGCAGCGACTCGGCTGCGGCGTGGCGGAGGCAACCGGGCAACATGCCAATTTCATTGTAGACACCGGGCAAGTGACAGCTGAAGACGTTCTATCCCTCATAGCCAATATTCAATAAAAGTCAAGGAACATCGTGGAATTGACTTGGTACCCGAAGTATTGGCGGTGGGTGAGCGGTAAATCGGAGGTGATACATTGGACAAATTGGTGATTGAAGGCGGGAAACCACTCTCAGGAACCATTGTTATCCAAGGAGCAAAAAATGCCGCATTGCCGATTTTAGCTGCCAGCATGCTGGCTGAGGGCATCGTCATCATCGACGATGTACCCAAGCTGCGGGACATCGAGGTAATGCTAGACATTTTGCGCGGGCTCGGCTGCCGAGCCGAGCATAATGGACAGACGGTGGTGCTGGATACATCCGCGATGCATTCCGTCCATATCCCTGAGGAGCTGATGCGTCAGATGCGTTCCTCGATCTTCCTGATGGGGCCGCTGCTTGCCCGCTTCGGTGAGGTGCATCTGTATCAGCCAGGGGGCTGTGCGATCGGCGAACGAAAAATCGACATCCACATCCGGGGGCTCAAGGCGCTAGGTGCGGACATCGAAGAATTCGGCAACCGGATGGTATGCCGGACGGACGGCCTGCGCGGAACAACCATTACACTGGATTTCCCGAGCGTAGGCGCAACTGAAAATCTGATGATGGCGGCTGTTCTTGCCGAGGGTGTGACGTCGATTAAGAATGCGGCGCGCGAGCCGGAGATTGAGGATCTGCAGCACTTTCTAAATGCGATGGGGGCAAAGGTTGCAGGGGCGGGAGGGGACACTATTACGATCGAAGGGGTCAAGGCGCTAGCGCCATGCCGCTATAGGATTATCCCTGACCGGATCGTAACGGGCACCCTCATGGTGGCTGCGGCCGTTACCGGGGGAGAGGTGACGCTGCAAAACGCAAACCCCGGCCACTTGACCTCGCTCATCCATGTGCTGCGGCGTGCAGGTGTTCAAGTTGCAATCGAGGATGATATAATAAAGGTTGGATGTTCGGGTAGACCCCGCGCAGTGGAGAGAATTGTAACCGCGCCGTATCCTTCGTTCCCGACCGACCTGCAATCCCAGGTGATGGTGCTGCTTGCGCTGTCCGACGGCATCAGCGTCATGAAGGAGACGGTCTTTGAGGGTCGCTTCAAGCATGTCGATGAGCTGATCAGGATGGGGGCAGATATTCGGGTTGATTATAATGCAGCGATTATTCGCGGCGTTCGCCGGCTTCACGGAGCCACTGTGGAGGCGACGGATCTGCGGGCAGGAGCAGCGCTCGTCATTGCAGGGCTTGCTGCCAAGGGCACCACTGTCGTCGAGCAGGTGCATCATATTGACCGCGGATACGACCGAATTGAAGAGATGTTCCTCCAACTGGGCGCGCGTATTAGCCGTTATGCCGCCATATCCAACAACCAAGTGATTTCCGGTTAAGCTTCACCTGCGAGGACACAGCCGGTTCCTCCCCTAGAGGGACCGGATATTTTAAATTATTAGGCGAACAAGCTTTTTATGACGATCTGCTTTATTTAAAGCGGAGGAGGTGAATAGGGTACAGGGGGGCAACAGCCACAGCCCTTCATGTGTCCCATTCATGCGTACATTTCCGCCAGAAGGGGGAACGTTATGGAGAAAACGCAATTCATGCCGGTGCTGAAGGAGCCGGGGCCGGGAAGGAAGAGCAACCGCAAGCTGCTCATTGTATTATTTTTGCTGTTTGCCATCTTGTTGACCGTGCTGTTCTTCAATTCCTCTATCAGCAAAATCTCCACGATTACGATTGCGGGCCAGCAATATATTGGCGTTTCCGAGGTCGAGGAGGCTGCGGGCATCGTCATCGGAGATGCGTTCTTCGGTACCTCCTCTTCGACGATCGAGGAACGGATTGAGCAGCTTAGCTCGGTAGCGAAGGCGACGGTGACGAAGAGCTTTCCGGGCGAGGTGCATATCCAGGTCGAGGAGTATCCGTCTGTAGGGTACGAGCTGTCGGCCTCGGGACAGATCACGGCATTGCTCTCCAACGGAACTACGCTGGCGATGCAGGGCAGAGACTTCGTGGTGGACAAGCCGGTGCTGTCCAAGTGGACGGAGAACGATCCGAACAAGGTGAAGCTGACCAAGGTGCTTGGCGAGCTGCCGCCAGCGACCATCGGGGACTTCTCCGAGATCATCCCGATTCCATCGGCTTCCTACCCCGACCGGATCAAAATCTACACCCGAACACAGTTTGAGATCATTACCGCAATCTCGCTGCTCAAGGAAAAAGCGCCGCAATTAAATGCTGTTATTGAGCGCCAGCCGCCAGGGAGAGTGACGATGCTGCTAGCTGATACTTATGCTAGCTATGAATCGGGTTTTGGAGAAAGTGAAGATTCTAATGAAAAAGAGAAGGGTGAATAGCTTTTCAATAGCTACAAACAATGGTAGAATTTTATTTATGGGATTTCATGTTATATATAAGGCAAGGGCTATCCTTTTAGCTGCAGCGCAGCTTTCAGTGTACACGTACAGCACAGAATAAACCTTATTCTCCTTCTTCCAGCCTGCCGCTGCGGATGCTTCCGTAAATTGGCAGGTCTTTCTGGGTGAAAAATGTTGTAGAAAAAAGAGGGATACTATAAAGTACGTTGAATAAGTAGAACAGTGTGTTAGTCCCAACCTAACTTTTTCTGTTGAAACGGAGGTGCCACGGGTTGAGCAGCAACGACATTATCGTCAGTTTGGACATCGGTACATCCAAGGTTCGTGCTATTATTGGTGAAGTGAACAATGGAGCCATTAATATTATTGGAGTTGGATCTGCCGACTCGGAGGGTATTCGCAAGGGAGCAATTGTTGATATTGACCAAACCGTGCAATCCATCCGTAATGCTGTAGATCATGCGGAACGCATGGTTGGCATTCAAATAACGGATGTGTATGTCGGTATTCAGGGAAATCATATCGGATTGCAGACGAACCATGGTGTCGTCGCGGTATCCAATGAGGACAGGGAAATCGGAGAAGATGATATTGAGCGGGTGCTTCAGGCAGCCAAGGTAGTTGCGCTGCCGCCTGAGCGCGAGATCATCGGTCTTGTTCCGAAGCAATTTTTAGTCGATGGGCTGGATGGCATATCCGACCCGCGAGGGATGATCGGTGTTCGGCTTGAGGTGGAGGCGACGGTCATTACCGGCGCCAAGACGGCCATACATAACTTGATTCGCTGTGTAGAGAAGGCGGAGCTCCGCATCTCTGGCGTCATTCTCATGTCGCTGGCGTCCGGCCAGATGTGCTTGACGAAGGATGAGAAGACGATGGGAACGGTGCTGGTCGATGTCGGTGCAGGCTCTTGCACGGTAGCTGTATTCGAGCAAGGCAACCTGGCTGCGACTTCCACGCTTCCAATCGGCGGTGAGTATGTCACCAATGATATTTCGTATGGCTTGCGCACTCAGACGGAGCAGGCGGAGAAGATCAAGCTCAAGTTTGGCTGCGCGATGATTGACGACGCGGCTGATGATCAGCGCTTCAAGGTCATGCGTATGGGCAGCAATGTTGAGAAGGAATTCTCACAGGTGGATCTGGCCAATATTATTGAGCCACGGATGCAGGAAGTGTTCCACCTGGCCATGCAAGAGGTCAAGCGTCTCGGATTTGGGGACAAGGTAGGGGGTTATGTTCTGACGGGCGGCGCGGTATCGATGCCTGGCGTTCTCCAACTGGCTCAGCTTGAGCTGCAGTCCTCTGTTCGGATCGCGGTGCCTGATTACATCGGCGTGCGTGACCCCGCATATACGAGCGGGGTGGGAATGATACAATACGTTTCTAAATATATGAGAAGCCGCCCAGCTAGCACATCCAAGAAATCCATCGGCCGGAAAGCGAGTTCCACTGCGCCCTCCAAACCCGGCCTTATTGAGCGGTTGAAAAATATGTTTAGCGAATTCATTTGATCGGGGGATAATTGAAATGTTGGAATTCGATTTCGATATGGAGCAGTTGGCGCAGATTAAGGTTATCGGGGTAGGCGGCGGCGGCAGCAACGCTGTTAACCGGATGATCGAGAGCGGTGTGAAGGGTGTTGAATTTATAACGGTCAACACGGATGCTCAGGCGCTTCATCTGGCTATGTCAGAGCATAAGCTGCAGATCGGGGACAAGCTGACGCGCGGTCTGGGTGCGGGAGCCAATCCAGAGGTCGGCAAGAAAGCGGCAGAGGAGTCTCGTGATCTGATTGCCAATACGCTCAAGGGTGCAGATATGGTGTTTGTGACTGCCGGTATGGGTGGCGGCACGGGCACCGGGGCGGCGCCGGTAATCGCTGAGATTGCCCGCGAGTGCGGCGCGCTGACGGTAGGGGTTGTAACTCGGCCGTTTACCTTCGAGGGACGCAAACGCTCCAGTCAGGCTGAGCTGGGCATTGAGGCGCTCAAGGAAAAAGTGGACACGCTGATCGTCATTCCGAATGATCGTTTGCTGGAGATTGTGGACAAGAAAACCCCGATGCTGGAAGCGTTCAAGGCGGCTGACAATGTGCTGCGTCAGGCGGTACAGGGTATCTCCGATCTGATCGCCGTACCCGGCCTGATCAACCTCGACTTCGCGGATGTGAAGACGATTATGACGGAGCGTGGCTCCGCCCTGATGGGAATCGGCATAGCAGCCGGTGAGAACCGGGCGGCCGAGGCTGCGCGCAAGGCCATTATGAGTCCACTGCTGGAAACGTCGATCGATGGTGCACGGGGCGTAATCATGAATATTACTGGCGGCTCGAATCTCTCGCTCTATGAGGTGAACGAGGCAGCAGAAATCGTTATTGCGGCATCCGATCCAGAGGTGAACATGATCTTTGGCGCGATGATCGAAGAAGATATGAAAGATGATATAAAGGTGACGGTTATTGCGACAGGCTTCGAGCATAAGGGGCCAACCCCGCTGCGCCGCAATCCGGGTCAGCCGGCTGAAGCAGCGGATACGCGTGCGAGCAGCCAGTCAGCACCTAACCTGAAGCCGTTCGGTACGCCTCCGGGCAGCGATCAATTGGACATCCCGGCATTCCTGCGCAATCGCCCTCGTTCTGATCGTTAATCGAATATTCGTAAGCTGCAAGCCTCCAACTACGGTTGGGGGCTTTTTCTAATTTTGCGACAAAAAAAGAGGACTCATGACGGCATGTTTAGACAGACATTGAAATAAGATTTTAATATACTTGGTTAAAGCCAACCCCTGGAGGTCGGTAAGCGATGTAGAGTCTGCAGACAGAGCCTGCTCTCATGCCAGACACTCACGCATTCTGCTATCCAAGTGACAGGTATCTGCAACGACTTGCAGCAAGAGCTCTGGCGGGCGGCTAGATCGTCCAGGTCAAGGCACTTGCCAGGGCTGTAGCGCATACGGCAGGCAACAGGGAGTTGAGTGGAGCTGGTTGTGTATGTTGATCTCGTCTTGATGCTGAATTTTGTGCTGGATGCGGCTGTACTGGCTATGACAGCGTGGGTACGCGGCATTCCCTTTAGCTGGAAGCGGCTCCTCGCTTCGGCCACCGTTGGCGCTGCGTATGTAGGGATGATGTTTGTTCCCGCATTGGCTCCGTTATTCACCTTGGGCGCCAAGCTCGGCTTATCGCTGCTCATGGTGTGGATCGCCTTCGGCTTCTCCAGCCTGCAGAGCTTTGTCCACCACGTTGCAGCCTTTTACGGGGTGAGCTTTGCCGCGGCAGGGGGCATGATGGGTGTCTACTACTTGCTGCAAAGCCATGGCGAGCTATGGAATGGCATCTGGCTGATGAGGACAGGCGGGCAAGGGCATGTGATGAAGATGGGTGTATTGTTTTTGGCGATTACGTTTGCGGCAGCGCTGCTGCTGTATAAGGGGGTGCTCAATGGACGCAGACGCAAGGAGCAGTTGCTGCAGCATGTGGCGGAGGTACAGGTTGCCATTGGGGGACAGGAGAAGCGCTGTACAGGCCTGATTGATACAGGCAATCATCTATATGATCCGCTCACCCGCACACCGGTTATGGTTATGGAGGCTTCACTATGGGAGGATCATCTGCCCCCGTCCTGGCTGGCGCGAATTAGAGAGGCCGAAGTTGACAAGCTGGTCGCGGGCATTGGAGAAGAGGAATGGGTATGGCAAGATCGGCTGCGGCTCATCCCGTACCGTGGGGTGAACCGGGGTACCTCGTTCATGCTGGCGCTCAAGCCCGATTATGTTCGTATCGAGCAGGAGGGACGGAATTATGAATGCCGCAAGGTGCTGGTTGGTCTGGATGGCGGAACGCTGGCTTCAGATGGTGCCTATCGGGCAATTATCCATCCATCATTAGTTGAACAATCATTGGAGATCGGGTCCCAGGAAGTATGACAGACAGGGAGGGAATTGCCAAGATGGTCGTGAAGTGGAGATTGGTCCTGCAGCTATATTATTATCGGTTTATGTTTTTATTCGGATTAAAAAGTGAAGAAATCTATTACATCGGAGGAAGCGAGGCGCTGCCTCCGCCGCTGACGCGCGAGGAAGAGGAGTATCTGCTCGCCAAGCTGTCCACCGGCGATACAGCGATCCGTGCGATGCTGATCGAGCGCAACCTGCGCCTCGTCGTTTACATTGCCCGCAAATTTGAAAATACCGGCATCAATATCGAGGACCTCGTATCGATTGGAGCGATCGGTCTCATCAAAGCGGTCAATACGTTCGATCCGGAGAAAAAGATCAAGCTGGCCACCTATGCATCACGCTGCATCGAGAACGAAATTCTGATGTACTTGCGCCGTAACAATAAGATTCGTACCGAGGTCTCGTTTGACGAGCCGCTGAATATCGATTGGGATGGCAATGAGCTGTTGCTGTCGGATGTGCTGGGAACCGAAAATGACACGATCTACCGCAATATCGAGGAGCAGGTTGACCGCAAGCTGCTGCACAAGGCGCTGGATAAGCTGAGCGAGCGGGAGCGCATGATTATGGAGCTACGCTTCGGGCTGTCTGACGGCGAGGAGAAGACACAGAAGGATGTGGCGGACCTGCTTGGCATCTCTCAATCGTACATTTCCCGGCTGGAGAAACGGATCATTAAGCGACTGCGCAAAGAATTTAACAAGATGGTGTGAGGAATAAAAAAGGGTGCCAAGGGGATAATGTACATTAATGTTTCTCCTTGGGAGGTAATCACGTTGACCCGAAACAAAGTTGAGATCTGTGGAGTGGATACCGCGAAACTGCCTGTCCTGACCAATGCTGAGATGAGAGAGCTGTTCACGGCATTGCAAACCCGCAACGAACGGGCAGCCAGAGAGAAATTAGTGAATGGCAATCTGCGTCTTGTGCTTAGCGTCATACAGCGGTTCAACAATCGTGGCGAATTTGTAGATGATTTGTTCCAGGTTGGCTGTATCGGACTTATGAAGGCCATTGACAATTTTGACCTGAGCCAGAATGTGAAGTTTTCAACCTATGCGGTGCCGATGATCATCGGAGAGATTCGCCGCTATCTGCGGGACAACAATCCGATTCGCGTCTCCAGAAGCTTGAGGGATATTGCGTACAAGGCACTCCAGGTGCGCGACAGTCTGACCAACAAGAACTCCAGGGAGCCCACCATATTTGAAATATCCGAGGCGCTTAATGTGCCGAAGGAGGATGTGGTGTTCGCGCTGGATGCGATTCAGGACCCGGTGTCTCTATTCGAGCCCATCTATCATGATGGCGGCGATCCGATCTATGTGATGGATCAGATCAGCGACGACAGGAACAAGGATATTACCTGGATTGAGGAGATCGCCCTGCGTGAAGCGATGCATAAACTGAACGATCGGGAGAAAATGATCTTATCGATGCGCTTTTTCCAAGGAAAAACGCAAATGGAGGTTGCAGACGAGATTGGCATCTCACAAGCCCAGGTATCCAGATTGGAAAAATCAGCAATTCAACAAATGCAAAAGCATGTGAAGCAGGTCTGAGCATTGTCCAAGTCATGAGCATGGATGGGCGATTGCTCGCACGGGCCCGCTAACAGTGCACATAGGAATACTATTTAAAAACCGGCCTAGTACTCTGTAAACCTTAAATTACAGGGTATAGCTTTCTAAGCCTGATCCTAGCGTCTTCTGTAGTAAATTGCCAATTGACGGTGGAAGCCGTGGCATTGCGATTAGCTTGCCATGCCGC